>OKVU01000431.1_pt1 | contig 13808 bp, 29 predicted proteins | sample 1606901 | NCBI WGS metagenome assembly OKVU01 (sample SAMN03281017, study PRJEB24777) | human gut metagenome | isolation source: fecal sample PR221 from 1 month old male Chinese infant, caesarean... | reverse complement strand
ATGACATAGCGGCGACATAGGCATAAAAACCAGCCACCACGCAGAAAGTGATAACTGCTAAATCTTTCACGCCGCACCCCCTTCATTCTTCTCCGCTTCAATAACAAGCTGATTCAGTTTGTTGTGCACCCGGGCTACCAAAGCCTGAAATTCCTCTTCCGTCGCTACTGGAATCGGCACAAAACGAATCCCGATTTGCGCCAGGCTATTTGCCATCTCAAGCGACTTTCTCAAATCAACAGGTGATGCTCTGTTCATGCTGCACCCCCTTCAACACGCTGAAACGTAATTACCCACACCCAGGGGTTGTGTTTAAAAGATTGCTCTGGGTAAATTCCATCCCACAAATCGCGGAACCACAGCCACGGATCGCTATCGCCGCCATCCGCTTCCCGATCAACTGGATAACCTTCTGCACGGGCTGACACATTGCTGATGCTGTTCAGTCGCTCAACCCGAACGCCGGTAATCTCCAGCGTGATGCGGCTGGCCCAGCGCGGCATGTGGATTGATGGTCGCCAACCATGACGAAGGTTATCGTCAAGGTCGCAGTATTCCGGCCTTGGTCCACCGTCTGCGGCATATTCGCAGTATTCTGGATTTTCGAATTTTTCAGGATAGGCACGGTATTCTTCGAGTAACTCCTCCGAAACAAGCGGACCCTGGAAAGCCTCACGCACCCAAATGCGGTCACCGACGTCACCGAAGGGGCACGCGTCACCTACAATCCCCGCCCAAATACCCTCGCTATTTTGTAGCGCTTCTTCGACGTGCAACATCGTGCGATGTTTATCGCTGGGCCACCAGTGTCCGCCTCGCGGGCAGTCCTTCGGCTGTGGCTTCATAATCAGCCGCATCTGCGTCTTACGTCCGTCGAGAATGGCGCGAACCATCTCAGCGTTAAAAATCATTCCGCGTTCTTTCACGATTCCACTCCATACCGCCCATTAAGCCGGCCAGTTTTGACTACGAACTCCAGGAGGCTGACGCCCAGCGGCGCAATCTGCTGGTGATGTTTTTTGATGATGGGTTTCACCGTCGCATCCCATTGAGGCTTCGGCTTTTTGCTCATCGCCTTTTTGATTTCCTCGGTGCAACGGCGACACTGTGCGCGTATCGCGTTTTCCTGCTCTGATGGCGTCATGCGACCTCCCGCTTAGCCAAAAGCTTCTCGCCGAACTCCATCAACTCATCGCGGTTTACAGTGGTAAAACGGCAGTGAGTGCGCGGCCACGGATGCCAGATAACGAGCATTGATCCTTTGTTGTTCCCGTCTTTTTTCTTGCCAGTTGAGGGCTGAACAAAAGAAAGCCGACCGCCGGTGATAAAACGCACTTCGCTGGCTGTTTCGATGGCCTGGCTGAACCAGCCGACGGACGTGTCAGCCGGGAGCAACATCACGCAGCCGATCCGACTCCATTTCTTCTCGCTGGCCGCCTTTTCAACGAACGGCCCTATGTCGCTATATGGCGGGTTCAGCCATACATAGCCCTCTGCGTACCCCATAGCCTGGGGCCATGAGGTAGTGAGGGTGTTTTCTTCTTCCGAAATAAACAGGCGGCACAGGCGGTTTTCTTCGGTGGCCGCGGCGTCCATCTGGAAAATAAATTCCGCGTTCAGTGCCGCAAACAATGCTGGTGGAGTGCGCCAGCTATCGCGCTGCTCTGGCGGGGTGTTGCTGCCGTTGTAATCAGTCATAAAACGGCCTCCATTTCGTCGATGTAGAGACCAGCGGCAATCAGGCGGCTACGGCGCGCGGCGCGTTCAATATTCAGCTCGCGCTGTCCTTTGGCTTCCTGTGCAATGGCTCGTTTCGTAAACAGGCGTGATTTACCGACGGGCGTAATGACTTTTGGTGTGCTTTTAAGGCTGAAAGAGCGATCAGCCACACCGTCTTCATTCACCCATTTTTCAGACACGACCAGCTCAACTATCCGGCCATTACCGCGCGTTAATCCGTTCGCGCAGCGGTTAAACTCAATGAGCGTGACGCCAAATACTTCGGCAATTTCAGAACCGGTAACCGGGCGGCCACGTTTGGTGATCATCCAGATGACTCGCTCTTTCAGCCCGGTAAACTTCCCTTTCTTGCCGGGGCGGCGGTAAAACGGCATGCGTTTCATTCGAGCTCCAATATGCGGCGCTTGGTGTCCGCAACAAGTTCGAGGAAATCTTTTCTGCGTTCGCGAAGCCTGGCTATTTCTGATTCACATTCGGCAGACGTAAGGCGATAGACAATAAGCTGTTTGCCGTCCGGGAAGTCTGAGCAGTAGCTGATGAAGTCGACCCAATCCCTGCCAGAACAATCAAGGTGACCGACCAGTTGCCATCTATATGCCGGATCGAAGGAGCCTCTGGTGAGGGTGGCGTAGTGAGTTGCGGCAATGACCGACTTAATCTCAATGAGCCCGTCATGGCCAACGAGTCCGTCTGGGCTGTCACCGTATGTTTCGTGGTCAAAGAACCCGCCGTTATCCACATCAACGAAGTTAATCTCTTCGTACAGCATGCGGGCAACTGGCTCCTGTTCGTGCCCGCGTTCCATGTGGTCGTTTGAGAAGCCAAACTCAGACTTGCACCCCTTAATCTGCTCAAGAGCCAACTGCAGGGCATAACGCTTTGCTGGTTCGCCAAAAGCCTTACCATCGTTAGCCATGATCAGGCCGAAGTTGGATGCGGTGGCCTTACCCAAGCGAAGAGCGTCCCACTCTTCACCGTTTTGCTCGACGTCGTGCCAAATCATGATGAACACTCCTGTTCCAGTTGGCGGCGGTACTCTGGAGAAATGTCCATTCTCGCCAGCACTGCATCAAGGTTGCCATCGCGCTTGAATGCGGCCTTAGCGTTATTCCATGCCTGCGTTTTTTCCGGTGAAAGAACTGGCTTGGTGACACGCGCCGGGCTTAAACGGAGCCCCTCAACCGATTCTTTTCCGAACCGGACATTTTTATCGACGTAGACAGTAACCTTTACGCCAACCCAATCCTCAAGGAATGGCGATCCGGTAATGCTTTTCAGCATCTTGCTGTTAGTGGCATTCAGAATCATCGGCTTAAGCTTTTCACCAGGGCGCAACTCGCGCTCTTCAAAATAAGCGGTGTTAAAAACGTCTTTAGATTTTTTAGTTTTGTCGTTTTCTAACGTTGCTCGCGCGATCGTCAGCACTGTTGGCTCAACGATGTCGGCGCTGCTCAGGTAAGGGGAGTCAAATGCCTTGCGGTAATGTGTTTTTGAATCTGTCATTTTGCAGCCTCTCTGATGAATCTGTTTACCAAAGGCCTGAGAGCATCCTGAATAGTGAAATGCTCGCGTCGCTCTTTGCTGCTGTCATAAATAGGTGTCCATCCGTATCCCGTATTCACTTGGATCACCTGGTAACTACCTTTCCCATCTCTCCACTGAATTCCGTTCATAGAGAGCCACTCCTTAAAGTCGGATAATTTCGATTTGTGGAGTAAATTTCTGCGGGCCATTAACTTCCTCCTAAAACGGGCAGCCAGTGCGGTGGTCCCATTCATGGGTTGCCTGTGCATAAGCCACCGCAGACACAAAATCGTTGTAGGCTTCGATCGCCGAATCGCTGCTGAGTCCCGCATACGGCTTTTTGTCTGCGGGAATGGACAGGGCGACAAGCGCAGTTGGATTAGTCGGGAACAACGCGATAATTTCTTTCGCCCGGTCATCAATCCATTTTTCGCGCTCTTCGCTGAGTTGCTGCTCCACCCAGCGGCGATCTTCGATACGGTCACAATTGAGGTAGGGAATCATGATTCACCTCAATAGTTGATGTTGGCGCGAGGAACCAGGCCATCTTTGAGGGCCGTCAGCACTTCAATAGCCTGTTCGCGATTAATGCTGGTGTGGGCCAGTAAGGCGGTAACAATTTCAGTGCCTACGATTTTGCGGTGCTTAACATCAGCAGCGCGGGCCGCTGCTTCATCAGCAATACGTTTCTCTTCTGCCAGGCGAGCTTTCTCTTTGGCTTCGGCTTCACGACGAATGCGGTCGGCTTCTTCCTGAGCCCGACGTTTTTCCTCATCAATGGCGGCCTGTTTTTCACGCTCGGCACGTTCAGCTGCTTCTTTCTTCTCGCGCTCTGCGCGCTGTTCAGCTTCAATGCGGGCACGCTCTTCCTGTTCGGCCTTCATCTTCAATTCGAGTTCACGGCGTGCGGCGGCTTCGCGTTCAGCCCGGGCTTTTTGCTCAGCTTCCAGACGGGCGGCTTCGGCGGCTTCACGCTTGAGTTTTTCTTCGCGCTCGACGCGGGCTTTTTCTTCGGCTTCCACGCGGAGGCGTTCAAGTTCGGCCGCCTGGTCTTCGCGCTGTTTGGCAACAATGAAAGCTGCTTCCAGCTTCTGAATCGTTGCGTCTTTGGCTACGCCAGCTTCGGCGGCGACTTCTTCCCAGCTATCATCAAGAGAAACAGATTTTGCTTCGCTGATACGCGCCTGGATGTCGACAGACGGGAGATGGTTACCATCAGCACCGATTACATCGCCCAGCGCACGAAGGTCGTTAAGGCGCTGCTGGAGTACATTTTTGCGGGATTCTTCTGCCTGCTCCCATTCAGTGAGTGGACGGCGAACTTCATCTTTCAGTGCATCAAGGCGCTCACGAACAATGCGGCGACTTTCGTCAATCTGCTTGGGCAGGGCTTTGAGCTCAGTTACAAGGTCTTTCCCGGCGTTGTCGATGTACGTTTTTGAGCGAGCCACTTTGTGTGCCATTGATGCAATGGCGTCGCGGCCTTTTTTGGTAGACACGTCCGCTACCAGGCTACGGGCTTCTTTCTCGATTTTTTCAATAAGCGGATCGAGTTGCTCTTTGGTGGTAAACACCGCCATCGCGTTTTGTTTTTCAATAACGACTAAATCCATTACTTCGCTCATAGCCACTCCTGAATTTTGATTGAATAAGTCCCGGCACCATGGCGGCTGCCTGTGTCGATAAATTTGGTTTTGCCCGTCAGGGCTCAGAACTTCACAACGTCGCCAGCTGGCAACTCATCGGCGCGGACAATGCGCTCAACCGGGAAACACTCGCCAGCTACCTGCTGTTCAACGGCGGCGGCTTCGCATTGCTGCAGGTTGTCGTAAACGCCGACAACAACATCCTGAAAGTCACCGTTGGTCAGGCCGACAGTCAGCACCAGGGCAAATAGAGTTTCCATCAGTGAGTCCCCGCTGGTTCAAGGTTCGTATCAATCGAACGGGAAGCGTAAGATCGGCGGATATTCCGCAAATTTCCCTGAGGTTCGTGCCAGTACATACCCTCGCGATAATCGAACGATACGAGCCATGAAGCACCTGTGCGGCTGTTACGCATCGGTACTGCGCGGCCACTATTTGGGATTGCGTTTTTAACCATCTCATCCTCTGCCGTTGTCGCCCGGCTGGCGGAGTTAAACTATCTGCGCTGATGGTGGGCCTCGCTGGCGGCGCCAGGCGCTTGTCTTCTGGTTGTCTCGGTGGACTGCAATTCACCGCCGCGAAGCCCGCTGTTTGGATACCAAAACTGACTCGCAAATCAGCTTTGGTAACGCCTCTCGGAAGAGGCTAACCGCCTGTCTTTTAACCACATCAGGCTCGGTGTATGCTGGTGTTTCCACACAACCAGCAAGGAGATACAAATGTCAGAACCGCTTAACCAGCCACGCTGCCCGGAGTGCAAAATCGTCGGGAATGAGTACATCGATTGCATTCCTAGCGAAAAACAGAACAGATTAGGTGACCCATGGTTTGAAACAGCATTTTGTGTAAATTGCGGACATGTATATGGCGTATTCGCAAAAGTGGTTTATAAGCCGTCACCGACTCCTCTTCCGCACTACTAAGTTATCTTTTGCCACTCAGCAATCAGTCCTCGGCGGCCAGCGTTCCCGGCCGCCAGTAAGCATTCAGCCACATCAACAAGCTCATAATCCGAAAGGCCAAATTTCTTTAGCTCACCGCGAATAAACTCAGCAGTCTTAACTGCCACATTCAGGACTTTTTCTTCGTTGCTCATGGTCTTCCTCATCGCTGTTGTTTGGATGAGTTAAATTTACAGATAAAACTGTATTCTCGTCAACAGACAAAACTGTATTATTTCTGTTTTAATACATATCTACCTGTAAAATTGAGGAATTTATTTTTGATGGGCGTAAAAAAACCGACTTGCGTCGGCTTGTGGTGGGGGATGAAAAGGGTTAGCGTTTTCGACGATAAATTCTGTGCTCTATCATGACGCCAATTATCTGCACGGGCTGCGTATCACAGTTTATTACCGGGTAATCATCGTTTAAGGGAACCAGTTCGAAATGCTGAATGCCCTTCATGTCGGTATATGTAGGCCTGTATTTTTTGAATGTAGCTTCTTGCCCACCATTTTTGGCAACCACAAACTCACCTGGTGCCGGTTCCAGTTCCGGATCAACAATAATCACATCTCCGGCCTTGAAGTCTGGCTCCATTGAGTCGCCTTCAATTCGCAATGCGAAGCTAAACTCCGAAAGGTCCAGGTCCGTAAGTATGTATTCGAAATCACCGTCAAACGCTTCGATAGGTTTTTTCTCCGCCAGGGCTCCAGCCTGTACATAGCTTATGAGTGGTACACGTCGTGAATTTACCTCACTGGTCGACATGAACGCGCCGCCATTCATCAACCATGATGGATCACAATTTAGCGCCTTGCCAATGCCTACAATGTTACGCGGTTTCAGCGTCTTACCATCTTCAATGCTTTGCCATGATTGCTGGCGTATCCCGGCTTTTTCAGCGGCTTCTGTTTGGGTAAGCCCCAGCTCAATTCTTTTTTGTTTTACGCGATCTGCAAGGCTCATAGCACTCCCCTTTTAATCCTCCCTGATAGTCACAGTTAAAACTGTATTTGACAAACAGAAATAACTGTTGTTGAATACAGATAAAACTGTGGAGGGCATATGGAAACAATTTCTCAACGCCTCAAGAAAAAACGCGAAGAGATGAATCTGTCACAAGACCAACTGGCAAAGCTTGCCGGTATGCGGCAGCAGTCTATTCAGGCTATCGAATCTGGCTCTACGAAGCGCCCACGCTACTTGGTTGAGCTGGCTCGCGCGCTTAAGTGCAAGCCTGAATGGCTTCTCTTCGGAGATGACCAGAGCAAATCAACTGCCGCCTGACCGGCGGCTCAACACAACGGAGTATCACGAATGGAGAGTTCAATCGCACGCAAGTTAGAAGCGCCAATTCTCAGCCCACTTGAAATTGAGAGCACTTTACTCAACCGGCTGGCGTTGATCGGGCAACGGTATTACGCCGAGCAAATCGGAATCAGTGAATCCACGGTTAGTAAACGCAAGGCAGACAACCATTTCACTGAAATGGCCAAGGAAATTTCCGTACTCGGGTTGCAGGTAGTTCCACCGGAAGCGGTGGTGGTATCTCGCGATTACCTGAAATCAGTCGAGACACTGGCTGATATCGGTTTGCGCGCAGAACGTTGCAGGCCTGGCCCGCTGGGGTGGGACTAATGCAGGAATCAGAAAGGGTGAAGACCGCTGTGCTGCGAACACAAGCGGCCTTCGAAGCGAATTAACTGGATCAATTCACAGGATTTAGTATGTCAAATACTGCCAAGGTAATCAAATTTCCTGCGCCAGGTCCGGCGCAACAGGAGACTCGAATGGCTGATCTGGAAAATGGCTATCTACGTTTAGCCAATCAGATCCAGGACGCCTTATGTATCGTCGAGCTATCAGGGCGTGAGTTTCGTGTTTTAAACGCTATCGTCAGGTTGACCTATGGCTGGTCAAAAAAGTCTGACAGGATTGCAAACAGCCTCATAGCGGATAAGACAACGCTGCAAGTTAAGCACGTATCTGAGGCGGTGCTGAGCCTTGCATATCGCAACATCATCATACTCCGCCGGATAGGGCAAACGAGATACATCGGGATTAACACCAGTCTGGATAAGTGGGCTTATGCGAAGCCTAATTGCTCAAAGTGCCCGGTTGATTTCCCTGCTGCTGAGATAGTTACATGGGTAATCACTATCCCTGAATTCGGGGATAGCAATATCAAGTCAAAAACCATCCCTGAAAAAAGGGATAACCATCCCCAAAAACAGGGAGAGACATCCCTGAAAATAGGGAACACCAAAGACATTCTTCCAAATACAAATATAAATACAAAAACAAAAACCCCCTCTAATCCCCCAAAGGGGAAGGTGAAGTTTGATCCGCTAAGCATTCCTGTTCCTGAATGGCTTGACGCTACAGCCTGGGGTGAGTGGGTTGCTTATCGTCACCAGTCTGGCAAGGCCATCAAAACAGAACTGACCGTCACCAAGGCTTACAAACTCCTGAAAGAATGCCTTGACGCCGGGCACGACCCTGTAGCCGTCATCAACGCCAGTATTGCCAATGGCTATCAGGGTTTGTTCAAACCCAAATACAGCATTCAGAGCCGTAGCTCTGTCCGGGATGTGAATCATATTTCGCAACCTGACACGGAGATCCCGGCAGGATTCAGGGGGTAACGATGAAAACGACGAATGATTTACTCAGCCGTATTCAACGCATGATGCCTGCTGGCGTGCAACCGAAATTTACCAGTGCCGAAGAGTTGATGGCCTGGCAACAGGCGGAAGGGCGCAAGCGTACTGACGAGTTGGAGAAACAGAACCAGCGTGCCCGCTCTGAGAAAATTTTCGGACGTGCCGGTATTCAGGATCTGCACAAGCACTGCTCTTTCTCGAATTACCAGGTGAACGGGGACGGCCAGCGCCGGGCGCTCAGCATGGCGAAAAGCTATGCGCAGAACTTTGGTGAGGGTTTTACCAGCTTCGTTTTCAGTGGCAATCCGGGAACCGGTAAAAACCACCTGGCGGCAGCCATTGGTAATTTTCTGCTTCACAAGGGGCATACCGTGCTGGTGGTGACCATTCCTGACCTGATGCTGCGCGTTCGCGAGTGCTACGACAGCGACCAGTCAGAAGCGGCACTGCTTGATGACCTGTGCAAAGTTGACCTGCTGGTGCTGGATGAAGTGGGTATTCAGCGCGGAACCACTGGCGAGAAAGTCATCATCAACCAGGTTATCGACCGTCGCCTGTCCTCGATGCGCCCGGTGGGGATCCTGACGAACCTCAATTACGCAGAACTTAGCTCCACGCTGGGTGAACGCGTTATGGACCGTATGCAGATGGATAGCGGTATGTGGGTGAATTTCGACTGGGAAAGCCACCGCAAAAACGTTCGCCATCTCAGAGTCGTGAAGTGAGGCAACCATGAAAAATTTCACATTAAATCAGTTTGGTACGCCTGGTAAATGCCCTGCGCATAACCGGCCATGGACCGATGACGAGCAGAATCAGCTGATCGATCTGTACCCGACAACGACCTGTGAGGAAATCTCACGCCTGTTAAACCGCGGCATTCCGGCGATACGTTTTCGCATTTCGCAGCTTCGCGAAGCGGGGATCCTGCCTGTCGTGAAAAAGAGAGCTTTCACGCAGCAGGAAGACGCTTTCATTCGGCACAACTGCCGCACCATGACGGCGAAAATGATCGCTTCGCATTTGCCTGGCCGTTCCGCGCAGAACATCTACCGCCGGGCACAGCTACTGGGCGTCAGCCTTGCAAAATGCGGTAACGCTCACTGGAGCACAACGTGCACGGATGAAGACGTTGCGCTGATTTGCGCGCTGCGGGACGACGGCATGCGCCCAAGCGTAATCGCGGAAAAGTTTGAAGTGTCCAGGCAGATGATTAGTTGGGTTTATCACAGACGTTTGACTGCGGCTGATGCTGCTCAAATCGGGAGTGCGCGGGTATGAAACAGGTAACGATGGAAAGCGTAAAGCAGCGCATATCCAAACTGGCATCGCGTGGCAATGCAGAGTACGCGCTTGGGTTGACGCTGAATGAAGAGTTCGAACTGTCCTGCCTGCGCGAGCTGGTAGCAGTGACTAAGCAGCGCGACGCGTTGGTGGTTGAGAATGCAACCTTGCGAGAGGCAGCAGAATTCGCAATTGCCCCTGACATGTGGGAAGAGTTAGGCGGAAATGTGCTGCGGTATCAATATCAGGAATGGTACGCCGACAAACTCAAGGATGCTCTGTCCAGCCCCACCACCGACGCCGCAATCGCCTCACTGAGAGCGGAAGCCTTTAACGACCTGTGCAAAGCGTTTGTGCTGCATAAGGAATCGGCTTGCCTGAACGACACAGACAAAGTTTCGGTACGTGAAGCGACTGACGCGCTGTTGCATTGTGCAGAGCAATTAGCCAGCCAGCTTCGCGAGAGCAAAGGGGAGGTGCAATCGTGAAACTGAAAATGTATACCCCGACAGGCTCAGTAATCATCGACACGAACGATGTGAGCCAGTTTTACCCCGACCACGAAAGCGGCGGTGAACTCACAACCATTGAGATGATTAATCCCGCTGGAGAGCATGCAAAAGTGCAGGTTAAACATAGCTTCCACCAGGTGTCAGGTGCATTGGTTACCGCTTGGGATGTTGATAAAGCGAAGACAGCCGAGAGCAAAGGAGCGCAGTCATGAGCGATTCAATAGCAACCGGCGCAAAGCTTACGCCAGAAACGTTTGCTGATTTTATTGAGCGCCTGAAATACCACAGCCGTGGTGAAGGTGTTAACGAGCATTGCACCGCAGATGCCATATTCATTGTCCAGCGCAAGCGGTTAGTTAGCGGCATTGATGCCGATTACACCGACCAACTAATGATTTGGTGCGATGACTGTAAGTGGTTCAGCGTTCAGGAATATTGGGATGATCTGGATGCTGATGATCGGGTTCTGCTGAATAAAAAATCACAGGAATGGTGCGATAAGCAATTCATGAAAGCTGATGTCAGCGACCAGTGGTATTTAATCGGTGAACTCGAAAACCATATCGTCACTGGCTATCAGTGGGAATGGGAATATGTGAATAGCCATTTCACACGCGAAGCGGCTGAGGCGTTTATTAAGCGTAAGTCCCATGACTATCGCGATGGCCTGCGAATTTACGTCGATGCCAATATTTATTGCTGGGAATTTAACGCGATCAAAGAGGCGTTGATGGACGGGCGACTGGTGCTTGCAGAAAGCAAAGGCGGTGCAGCATGACCAACGAACAGATTAAGGCACTCAAATCGGCTGCTGAGTCGTGCGGTAAGCAAGAGCCATTATCGCTTGTCGTGTATCACGGGAAAATGTGCCTGAGAAATAAAGGCGGCATTGTGTTTACCGTTATTCGCGATATTTGTTTTCCTGAGTATTCAGCAGAAAACGAGAATTACGCGCGACTGGCGGAATTATGTACGCCTGATTCTATCCTCTCCCTGCTGGCAGAGCGTGACGCTGATAAAGAGCTGATTGCGGATCTGGAGCAAAAACATTGTGGTGGTGCTCTCATGGAGCGAGAAGAGCACCATGTTGGTGTTGTTAATAAGCTGCTGGAACGCATCGCTGAACTGGAGGCCCGAACGGTCACCGTTAAGTTGCCGAGAGATATCACGCACGTTACTAACAAATATTTCGAAGAGGGGCGCGATGCTGTTCTTGAGGCTATCGAAATCCAGTTAGCCGCCGCCGGCATCACTTTAGTCGTGGGGGAGTGAAAGATGGTCAAGCCAACTGAGGAAGAGGTAATTACGCTGCTTGAGTATCACGGCAACTGCATGACGTATCAGCTTGCGAACCTGATTTTCGCAAACAGATTTTACAAAAACCCGGTAACTACCGCGCAAGTTCTGCGCCTGATGAAAAAGATGGAAGCAGCCGGAAAAGTTAAGCGGGTGAAAAGTGTTTACGCAGTAATGATTTGTTGGGCGTTAACCACGAAGGAGTCTGTATGACCACGCGATTACCGATACCGAAAGAGCGTCTGGAGCAGATTTTAGCGCACTGCAAACGCGAAACCCCTGAAAACATGGCACCAATAAGTGCGAGGTCAGCAGTTGAAATTATAGGCGCACTCCTGGCGGCGCATGAGCAAGAGCCGGTGGCGTGGCAATACCGAGTGTCAGCAGGCCAGGCTACGGGATGGAGCCTGTGGCATGAGGGAAAAGGTGAGCAATACGAGAAATCATATCAGGTAGAGCGCCGCCCGCTCTACACCCACCCAGCGCCAGTCCCTGCGGTGCCGGATGACACTCGCCGTATGGACTGGCTTGTATCGAAAACGGTTAACGTTCGTCAGCCTATGGTATATGGCAGTCATGACTTGTTCTGGTCGCAGACTATCAGCGATGACTGGGAAGAAGAGCATAAAACCACGCTGCGCGAGCAAATTGATGCAGCGATGGCCGCAGCGCCGAAAGCGCCTGATGGCTGGATTCCGGTAAGCGAGCGGATGCCGCCATGCGAAACCGGTGTATTGGTCGCTACGGAAATGGATGGGCCTGGCGACTGGAGAATGAAGTGGGCCACCTATGTTCCAGAGCACCCCGACGCGATTAACGGCTGGTTCATCCCCGGAGCATCATGGACGCCAACCCACTGGCAACCTCTACCAGAGCCGCCAAAGGTGAAGCCATGACCAGCAAACTCAAACAGCGCCATGATATTCTAATGACGAGGGCGTCAATATCTTATTGATATATATGCGCATTTACAAAGTCGCCGCCTTCCATTTCCCCGGCATCTTGATATGCTCATATTCCGAACTGTGACGAGGTGACTATGAGCGAAAAATCATTCAACGAATGCCCTTTCTGCAACTCTGTTCCTGTATCAATTACAGATACGGGCGCAGAATCGCCAATCTATTCTGCATGCAGAGATTACTTTGACGTAGTCTGCGAAACGCATGGATGCGAAATCGAAGGCCGCCCCATATTCAATAAAGCATGGCAAAAGGTCTCCCATGACAAGGAGTTTACAAAAGAGGCAATTGCTAATAATTGGGTGTGAAATTTAGGAAATTAAAGGTCTCCAAAACTAAACATCTTAACCCGCTTCGGCGGGTTTTTTATGCTTCTCGCTTCGTTGATTTCCTTCCCCTGTCTGTCCATAATATCCATAACGGCCTGAGAAACCGTTAACTATCTGCGCGCATTTTAGGGGACTTTGATGCGCGAACAATTTGAGAATACCTTCCTGCCGTCAGCGTCATCAGATGTTGAGGGTTTTCTGCATTCTGCGTTTAGCCTCTTCGGAGGTGAAACGTGGCTGTAAAATTCCTCCTGCGTGATGAGCGCATCCGCAAAAACCTTATCGACTATATCAACCAGCAGCCGCTTAACGCTGAATTTCCTCTCGTCATTACTTTCTCTGACCCCGACCGGACATTACCGCAAAACTCACTTTTTCACGCATTGTGCGGGGATGTGTCAAAGCAACTGCAATGGGCTGGTAAACGCCGGAACCTCTCAGAATGGAAGGTTCTTTTTGTTTCCGGTCACGCGGTTGCCACTGGCAAGCCTGGTGAAGTTGTCCCCGGTATTGAAGGGGAGTTTTGTGCCATTCGTGAAAGCACATCAAAGATGGGCATTAAGCGCATGAACAGCCTGATTGAGTACACGCAGGCTTTTGCTGTCGGCAATGGTGTTCAGCTTCGCGAGGTGCGTTATTCGCTGGATTACTTCGGGAGGGTGGCATGATGAGCAACCAACTCGAAAAAATCATTGAGCGATCTATTTTCCGCATTCCTGCACGCCGGAAGCGCAAGACGGCGCTTTTACCCTCCGAAATACCCACCCTTAAAGGTTACACAGCTCGTCTTGTAGACCAGAAATGGCTGCGTCTCGCAGCGAGGAGGCATCATGCGTAAGCCACCCCGTCGCAAGTGCAAAGTATGCTCAGCCTGGTTCATTCCTGCTTACGACAATATCCGCTGGTGC
>OKVU01000429.1_pt1 | contig 13997 bp, 10 predicted proteins | sample 1606901 | NCBI WGS metagenome assembly OKVU01 (sample SAMN03281017, study PRJEB24777) | human gut metagenome | isolation source: fecal sample PR221 from 1 month old male Chinese infant, caesarean... | reverse complement strand
GCCACAGCCCGAGGGTGGTGAAGATCTCATGGTTCGGCTTGAACGAGGCGGAGAACATCCACGCCAGCGGGTAGAGCATCAGCAGGCCGACGAATATCAGCACGACGTAGCGCACCACCCGGCTCACCTTTTCCCGGCGCAGCGTACGGGCGACCTCACGATCGGCGTCGCTCATCACCGGCGCCATCTGTTGAATATCAGCCATTTTTGCCTCCCTTATCGGCGGAGTAGAAGACCCAGTATTTCGATGACTTAAAGGCGATCGACGCAAAGACCGCCACGACGAGGAACAGCACCCACGCCAGCGCGGCGCCATAGCCCATGTCGAAGTACTTAAAGGCGGTATCGTAGATATAGAGTGAGAACAGGTAGGTGTAATAGGTCGGACCGCCGCCGGTTATCACGTACGGGCCGGTAAACTCCTGGAACGCCTGGGTGGTCTGCATAATAAAGTTGAAGAAAATCACCGGGGTGATCAGCGGCACGGTGACCTTCATGAACATCTGCCACTTTGAGGCGCCGTCAATCATTGCCGCCTCATACTGCGACTGCGGAACGTTCTGCAGCGCGGCGAGGAAGATGACCATCGCGGAGCCAAACTGCCAGACGCGCAGCAGGGTGACCGACATCAGCGCCAGGGAGGGTTCCCCCAGCCAGTTGATGGCATCAATGCCAAAGACGGCGAGAAAACTGTTCAGCAGGCCGTCAATGGCGAACAGGGCGCGCCACAGCACGGCAATCGCCACCGAGCTGCCAAGGATCGACGGGATGTAATAGGCGGTGCGGAAAAAGCCGATGCCGCGCAGTTTGAAATTGAGCACAAAAGCAATGCCGAGGGCGAAAGCCAGTTTTAAGGGGATGGTTAAAAAGACGTAGGCAAAGGTCACCCCCATCGATTTCCAGAACAGGCTATCCTCGGTCAACATATAGCGATAGTTTTCGATGCCGTTAAATACCGGCGGGCTCATCAAGTCGTACTCGGTAAAACTGAGAAAGAAAGATGAAACAAAGGGAAAAGCGGTAAAGACGATCAGCCCGATGATATAGGGCGATATCCATGCCAATCCCAGCAGCTTGTTTTCATTCATACATACCTACCTGGCTTACGAGTTGTAATACGGATCCGGTGACGCCGCGCTGTCGGCCTTTTACGCCTGACAACGCAAAAATGTCTGAACGCTTCCTCTGCTTAACATGTCCTTGTTAATTAATGGGTTATTCTTTAACTGGTCTAGCAGGTAAGGGCTGACAGCCCCTTTTTTTATGCTGAACTGTTTTTTATAAAACACCGTTTTAATTTCATTTTATTGCGATTTGTTTCTGCGTCATGCAGATCAGGATGGAAATGTGATCAAAGTCGAAACGATGTTTCAAAAAGGTGAGGTGGTAAGCATTTTGGCCGTAAAGGGTGTCTGAAAGGAATGAAAAATTAGGCTTAACTGAGCGGGAAATATAATTACCAGGATAATGATTGTGGCAGCATCTTTTTATTGAAGGGCGCCGGGCAGTAACCGGGGACGGCGATCGCCCCCGTTATGGATTAGCCTTCAAGAAAATCTTCGCGAATGGGAGTAAAGGTATCGAGCAGCGTGCCGGGCTGCAGGCAGACGCAGCCGTGCATAATCCCCGGCCGCTTATACAACGTATCGCCGGCGCTGACGACGCGCGTCTCCTCGCCGATGGTGAACTCGAACTCGCCGGAAAGCACATAGGTGAGCTGTTCGTGAGGATGGTTATGCATCGGGCCGACGGCGCCGGCGGCAAAATTCACCTCCACGGCCATCATTTTGCCGTCGTGGGCCAGAATGCGGCGGGTTACGCCATTGCCGAGGTCTTCAAGGGTGGTGTCTTTATGAAAAATAAACATCTGGCGATCCTGTTGTTAAAGTGAAACATTGTTTCATTTAACTTATCCCACTCTTCATGAAAAAGAAATACGCGGCCAGAGAAGTGGAAAGTTGATCACAAGTTTGCTTCACTGGCAGAAACGACATAAGGAGCAGAAGATGAAAACCATTGGCCTGTTAGGCGGCATGAGCTGGGAGTCCACGATCCCCTATTATCGGTTGATCAATGAGGGCGTTAAGGCGCGACTGGGCGGCCTGCACTCTGCCAGCCTGGTGCTGCACAGCGTCGATTTTCACGACATCGAAGCCTGCCAGTCCGCCGGCGACTGGGATCGCGCCGGGGAGATCCTTGCTGAGGCCGCGGTCGGGCTGCAGCAGGCGGGGGCCGAAGGCATTGTCCTGTGCACCAACACCATGCATAAAGTCGCAGATGCCATCGCTGCCCGCTGCCAGGTTCCCTTCCTGCATATTGCCGATGCCACCGGAAGGGCGATTGCCGCCAAAGGTCAGCGCCGGGTCGCGCTGCTGGGCACCCGCTATACCATGGAGCAGACCTTTTACCGCGGTCGTCTGCAGGAGCAGTTTGCCATCGAGACGCTGATCCCTGAGGCTGACGATCGGGCGCAGATCAATCAGATCATCTTCGACGAACTTTGTCTCGGCACCTTCAGCGAGGCGTCGCGGGATTATTATCTGCAGACGATCGCCGCCCTGGCGGAGCAGGGGGCGGAAGGGGTTATTTTCGGCTGTACGGAGATTGGCCTGCTGGTGCCTGCCGAGCTCAGTCCGCTGCCGGTCTTTGACACCGCGGCGATCCACGCGGAAGACGCGGTCAACTTTATGCTCTCTGCAGGACCGACGCCAGCGGCGTGAGGATCTGCGGCAGACTCTGCTGCAGGTGGGCAACAAAGGCGTCGACCAGCGCCGAGCGCGGGCGGTGGAGAGGGCGGATCAGGCTGACGGTAAACGGCACCTCGACGCTGAAGCGGCGCACCACCACGCCGCTATCGGCATAGTCCAGGGCGGTTAACGGATTCACCACCGAGATCCCGGCGCCGGCGCGCACCATGGCGCAGATCGAGGCCGCGCTGTGGGTTTCGACCACCATCCGCCGTTTAACCTGATGCTCAAGGAACAGGGCGTCGAGCAGCTGGCGATAGCTGTCGGTGCGCGACAGGCTGATGTAGTTTTCGCCCTGAAAATCGGCGGGGGTCAGCGTCGCCTGCGCCGCCAGCGGATGGCCGGCGGGCAGCACGCAGACTTCATTCAGCGTCAGCAGCGGGGTGCGTTCGGTGCCCGCGGGGGTATGCAGGGTCTCCGTCAGGCCAAGGTCATGGCGCTGGGCGGAGAGCCACTCCTCCAGCAGCGGCGACTCCTGGGGGACGATCTGCAGGCTGACCTCCGGGTAGCGAGCGAGAAACGGCGGCAACAGCAGCGGCAGAAAGGACTGGGAAAACACCGGCAGACAGGCGATCGACAGCTCGCCCTGGCGGAACTCGCGCAGGCTCTCGGCGGCGCTGACGATACGGTCCAGGCCATACCAGGAGCGCTGAACCTCCTCAAACAAACGCAGGCCCTGCACCGTCGGCTGCAGGCGACCGCGGGTCCGCTCAAACAGCTGCAGGCCGAGCACCTTCTCAAAGCGCGCCAGCTCGCGGCTGACCGTGGGTTGCGAGGTGTGCAGCATTCGCGCCGCTTCGGTCAGGTTGCCGGTGGTCATCACCGCGTGAAAGATTTCGATATGACGCAAATTGACGGCTGGCATGCGGTCTCCGTGAGGCTCGGCTGGAACCATATCATTTTTGCATAGAGTCGCGATAAAACGATATTTTTTATTCGTCTGTCACTGTGGCGTAATCAGAAAAAACAGCGACCAACACACGCACTGCACCGGAGTTCTTATGCCACACTCGCTTTACGCCACCGATACTGACCTGACCGCGGACAACCTGCTGCGCCTGCCGGCGGAATTTGGCTGCCCGGTCTGGGTCTATGATGCGCAGATTATTCGCCGCCAGATAGCCCAGCTCAGCCAGTTCGACGTGGTGCGTTTTGCGCAAAAAGCCTGCTCTAACATTCATATTCTGCGTCTGATGCGTGAGCAGGGGGTGAAGGTGGACTCGGTGTCGCTGGGGGAGATCGAGCGGGCGCTGGCGGCAGGCTACGATCCGCAGCAGAATCCCGAGGATATTGTCTTCACCGCCGATCTGATCGACGACGCCACCCTCGATCGGGTGAAGGCGTTACAGATCCCGGTGAACGCCGGCTCGATCGACATGCTGAGCCAGCTGGGCGAGGTGTCGCCGGGCCATCGCGTCTGGCTGCGCGTCAACCCGGGCTTTGGCCACGGCCACAGCCAGAAAACCAATACCGGCGGTGAGAATAGCAAGCATGGCATCTGGTACAGCCACCTGCCGGCGGCGCTGGAAGTGATGCGTCGCTATCAGCTGCAGCTGGTCGGGATCCATATGCATATCGGCTCTGGCGTTGACTATGGTCACCTGGAGCAGGTGTGCGGCGCGATGGTGCGCCAGGTCGTCGACTTTGGCCAGGATCTGCAGGCCATCTCCGCCGGCGGCGGTCTGTCGATTCCTTACCGCGAAGGTGAAGAGGCCATCGACACCGCCCACTATTATGGCCTGTGGAACCGCGCCCGGGAGCAGATCGCGGCCCATCTGGGGCACCCGGTGAAACTGGAGATTGAGCCCGGGCGCTTCCTGGTGGCCGAGTCCGGCGTGCTGGTGTCGCAGGTGCGCAGCGTGAAAGAGATGGGCAGCCGTCACTTTGTGCTGATTGACGCCGGCTTTAACGACCTGATGCGCCCGGCAATGTACGGTAGCTATCACCATATCACCGCTCTGGCGGGGGATGGCCGGGATCTCAGCGCCGCGCCGCAGGTCGAAACCGTGGTGGCCGGGCCGCTGTGCGAATCCGGGGATGTCTTTACCCAGCAGGAGGGGGGCAAAGTCGAGACCCGCCTGCTGCCGGCGGGAGCGCCTGGGGATTATCTGGTGCTCCATGACACCGGCGCCTACGGGGCTTCGATGTCGTCCAACTATAACAGCCGTCCGCTGCTGCCGGAGGTGCTGTTTGATGGCGGCAAGGCGCGGCTGATCCGCCGTCGCCAGACCATCCAGGAGCTGCTGGCCTTAGAGCTTATTTAAAAAAAGGTCCCGTCGTCACCGACTCGCGAAGCACCAGCGTGCCGGTAAACGGCGGGATCGTTTCTATCGGCTGCTGATTGGCAAGCTTGATCGCCTGGTCGATAGCCGTAGTGATCATGTTGTCGATCGGCAGATAAACCGTCGACAGCCCCGGCTCCAGCCATTTCGCGCTTGGCGCATCGTCGAAGCCAAACAGCGACACATCCTGTGGAATACGCAGCCCCGCCTGATGCAGCGCCTTTGACGCCCCCAGCGCCATATCATCGTTACAGGAAAACAGCGCGCTGAAGCGGGCTTTCTCGTCCAGCAGTTCCCGGCACAGCTCGTAGCCGCGAGTCATCGTCGAGTCCCCATACTTCACCCGGCTCGGATCCCACTCAATACCATGTTTTATCAGCGCGTTGCGGTAGCCCTGCAGGCGAGCCTGGCCGGTAGGGGTATGCATCGGGACGGTGATGCAGGCGATATCGCGGTGGCCCTGGGTAATCAGATACACCACGGCCTGGAAGGCGGCTTCCTGCTGTTCGAAGAACACGCAGCGTTCGCGGGCCTGCGCCACATCGCGGTTAATCACCACCAGCGGCATGGCGATCGAGTTAATCAGCGACATGATCGCCTTCTCGCTCATGTGCCGGGTATAGAGGATGATCGCATCGCACTGCCGGTCGGCGAGCATCTGCACCGCTTCCTCTTCGCGCTCCGGCGTATCATGGCCGTCGGTGACGATAAGCTGCTTTCCCCAGGCTTCGGTCTGGCGTGACGCCTGCTGCAGCAGACGGCCAAAGTAGAAGCCGTCAAAGGTGGAGACGACCAGCCCGATACTATTGCTGGTCTGATTGGCCAGCGAGCGGGCAAGGAAATTGGGCCGGTAGCCCAGCTCTTCCATCGCTTTAAAGACCTGTTGGCGGGTGCTCTCTTTCACCTGACCTGTGCCGTTCAACACGCGGGAAACCGTCGCTTTCGAGACGCCTGCGCGAATTGAGACATCCAGCATTGTAGCCATTCATCGATTCCTGATTTCACGTGGTAAAGCGCAGTTTATCACAGACCGAAAAGGGACATATCGACGGGGCGGGGCGGAAAAACCATCGCGATCACGCTTTTGGCAGGAACTGACGAGCCGACAGACTCTGGTATGCCAATGTCGATTTTATCGGATATTTGGGATACCACTGTGCGCGTTGCGAGCGCTGTCACAGAACTATTTTTGCCTGGCGACTATGTTTTGGTATGCCAAAAGTCTCTGGCTGTTCACCTGGCCGCAATAAGCCCTTTACTCTGAGGTACTCTTTTATGGCATTACAGGACAAACTGATCGACGCGCTGGGGCGTTTCGCGACGACATTCAACAGCTATCGCTACATTATGGCGATCAAATCGGCGTTTATTACCCTGATGCCGGTGATCATCGTCGGGGCCTTTTCGGTGCTGATCTCCAATATGGTGCTGGATCCGAAGAATGGGCTCGCCAGCTTTTCCTCGCTCTCCTTTCTTGCGGCGCTGAAGCCGATCACCAGCGCGCTAAACTACGCTACGCTCAACTTCCTCAATATCGGCGCCGTGTTTCTGATCGGTATTGAGCTGGGGCGGATCAACGGCATCAAAAGCCTGTTTCCCGGCCTGTTGGCGGTGATCTGCTTTATCTGCGTCACGCCGACCACGGTGGAGATGATGGTCGATGGCCAGATGCACGTGGTGAAAGATGTCCTGCTGCGCCAGTTTTCCGATACCCGCAGTCTGTTCCTTGGGATGTTCATCGCCATTCTGTCAGTGGAGATTTACTGCTGGCTGGAGGGGCGCAAGGGACTGAAGATCAAAATGCCGGATACCGTGCCGCCGAACGTCTCTGCCTCTTTTTCCGCGCTGATCCCGGCGATCATCACCACCACCGCGATCGCCACCTTTGGTTTTCTCTTTCACCAGCTGACGGGAATGTATCTCTACGATGCGGTCTACCAGGTGGTGCAGCAGCCGCTGGAGCGGGTGGTGCAGAGCCTGCCGGGGATCCTGCTGCTGATGTTCGTCGCCCAGCTGTTCTGGGTGATCGGCATTCACGGCAACCAGATGATCAAGCCGATCCGCGAGCCGCTGCTGCTGGGAGCGATCACCGTCAATATGAGCGCTTTTGAGCAGGGGAAAGAGGTACCGAACATCATCACGATGCCCTTCTGGGATGTCTACATGAGCATCGGCGGCTCGGGGCTGACCATCGGCCTGCTGATTGCGGTGATGATCGCCACCAGGCGCAAAGAGATGAAAGAGATCGCCAAGCTGTCGATAGGCCCGGGGCTGTTCAATATTAACGAGCCGGTGATCTTCGGGATGCCGATCATGCTTAACCCGATCCTCGCCATCCCGTTTATCATCACCCCGCTGGTGACCGGCAGCATCGGCTATTTCGCCACCCTGACCGGCTTCGCCGGCAAGGCGGTGGTGATGGTCCCCTGGACCACGCCGCCGCTGATCAACGCCTGGCTCTCCACCGCCGGCTCGATGGGGGCGGTGGTGACCCAGCTTATCTGCATCGTCGTCGCGGTGCTTATCTATCTGCCTTTCGTCAAAATCGCCTCCCGCCGTGCCGATGCCGCGCAGCGTCAGGTAGACAATCAACAAACCGCCAACCCTGTCTGAGGAGCCTATGACTACCGTACGGATGACCATTCCCGATGATTTTATCCTTGGCGCGGCGGCTTCCGCCTGGCAGACCGAAGGCTGGAGCGGGAAAAAACCAGGGCAGGACTCCTGGCCCGATCTCTGGTACAAAAACGATCGCCACGTCTGGCATAACGGCTATGGCCCGGCGGTGGCCACCGATTTTATCAACCGCTTTCAGGAAGATGTGCAGCTGATGAAGCTGGCCGGGCTGACCCACTACCGCACCTCAATCAACTGGTCGCGCTTTCTGACCGACTACGAAAACGTCACGGTGGATGAGGAGTATGCGGCCTATTACGACCAGCTGTTCGATGCGCTGCTGGCCAACGGCATCACGCCGATGATCTGCCTTGAGCATTATGAATTGCCCGGCTATCTGCTGGAAAAGTATGGCGGCTGGGGGTCGAAAACGGTGGTTGAGCTGTTTGTGCGCTACGCGGAGAAGGTGTTTGCCCGCTACCACCCGAAGGTGACGCGCTGGTTTACCTTTAATGAGCCAATTGTGGTACAGACCCGGGTCTATCTGGATGCTCTGCGCTGGCCCTATGAGCAGAACACCAGCACCTGGATGCAGTGGAACTATCATAAGGTGCTGGCGACCGCCAGCGTCGTGAAGCGGTTTCGCGAGCTCGGCTATCCCGGGACCGTCGGCTGCATCCTCAATCCGGAGGTGACCTACCCACGCTCACGCGCCCCCCATGACCTGCGCGCGGCGGAGATCTACGATCTGTTCTACAACCGCATGTTCCTCGACCCGCTGGTGCACGGCGTCTGGCCGCCGGAGCTTCTCGCGCTGCTTGAGCAGCATCAGGTGACGTGGGAGACCAGCGAGGAAGATCTGGCGGTTATCCGCGAGCACACCGTCGATGAGCTGGGGATTAATCTTTACTACCCGCACCGGGTCAAAGCCCCGTCGCGGGCCTGGCATCCGCATACCCCGTTCCATCCGGCCTGGTATTATGAGCCGTTTGAGCTGCCCGGCCGGCGGATGAACGCCTCCCGCGGCTGGGAAATCTACCCGCAAATCATCTTTGATATGGCGATGCGGATAAAAAATGACTATCGCAACATCCCGTGGTTCGTGGCGGAGAGCGGGATGGGGGTGGAAAACGAAGGCCAGTTCCGTAACCGCGAAGGCGTCATCGATGACAGCTACCGCATTCGTTTTATCAGCGAACATCTGTGGCACACCCTGCGCGCCCGCGAGGCAGGGGCCAACTGCCAGGGCTATATGCTGTGGGCGTTTACCGACAACGTATCGCCGATGAACGCCTTTAAAAACCGCTACGGGCTTATCGAAATCGATCTGCAAAACCATCGCGCCCGGCGACCCAAAGCCTCGGCGCACTGGTTTCGTCAACTGGGCGAACGGCGTGAACTGGTGCTGGATATCGATGATGAATACCGCTAGCCGGGGGCAATATTTGCTAAGATAGCGGCGTATTTGACTCGCAGGCATGTAACGCACAGGTGATTTTGTGGAAAAAGCGATAGTTCCGCCGGAAAAGAAGCCCTATCAGGAGATTGGTGATGACCTGCGCGCCCAGATCGCGCAGGGGCGCTACCCGGTCGGGTCGCGTTTGCCGCCGGAACGCCATATTGCCGAAACCTATGGCGTCAGCCGGACCATCGTGCGCGAAGCGCTGCTGATGCTGGAGCTGCAGGGGACGGTGGATATTCGTCAGGGATCCGGGGTGTATGTCATGCGCATTCCCCACGAGAACGACAGCGAAGAGGAGCAGCTGCTCAGCAGCGACGTCGGCCCGTTTGAAATTCTCCAGGCGCGCCAGCTGCTGGAGAGCAACATCGCCGCCTTTGCCGCGAAAATGGCCACCCGCGCCGATATCGACAATCTGAAGCGGATTATTGAACAGGAGCAGCGGGCAATCGCTCTCAACGACACCGCGCAGGATAACGCTCGTCTGTTCCATCTGGTGCTCGCCGGGGCGACGCAGAACCAGATGCTGTTGGCGACGGTAGAGCGGATCTGGCTGCAGATGGACAGCAGCCCGCTGTGGCAGCAGTTCAATGTGCATATTGCCAGCCGCGCCTGGCGGCTGAAATGGCTCGGCGACCGGCAGACCCTGCTCGCCGCGCTGCGGCGTCGCGATGTGATGGGCGCCTGGCAGGCGATGTGGCAGCATCTGGAAAACGTCAAAAACAGCCTGCTGGAGCTGTCCGATGAGGACGCCCCCGACTTTGACGGCTATCTGTTCGACTCAGTGCCGATTTTTCAGGGGAAGCTGGTATGACGATCCTGCCGCTGTACGCTGCGCCGCAGTATGCCCCGCAGGTGACCGACTGGCTGTGGCAGGCCTTTGGCGGCGAGACGCTGCCGCGGCAATTCTTCGCCAGCATCGTGCAGCATAGCCAGACGGCGGAGGCGCTGCCGTTGACCTTTATTGCGGTGGAAGGCGAGCAGTTGCTCGGCACGATTGGCCTCTGGCGCTGCGATTTGATCAGCCGCCAGGATCTGTTTCCCTGGCTGGCGGCGCTGTACGTCGCGCCCGCCGCCCGCGGTCAGGGGCTGGCCGGAAAACTGCAGCGGCATGTGATCGATTATGCCCGCCGCGCGGGCTTTCGGGAGCTCTATCTCTACTCCGCCTGTCGGGATTTCTATGAACGCTTCGGCTGGCGCTACATCGGCGAGGGGCTGGATTACCCGGCCACCGCCGTGCACCTCTATCGCTATGACTTATCGCCTTCCTGCGGGGCGACCACCGAGTGACGACGGACCAGCGTCGGGCTGAACAGATGGGTAATCTCCGGCGCCGGCCGCTGCTCCGCCAGGGCTAAAGCCAGCTCGGCCGCCTGGGTCGCCATCGTGACGATCGGATAGCGGACGGTAGTCAACCGCGGGCGGACATAGCGCGAAATCAGGACATCGTCGAAGCCAATCAGCGAAATCTCCCGCGGAACGTCGATGCCATTGTCATTCAGCACCCCCATCGCGCCGGCGGCCATCGAGTCGTTATAGCAGGCGACGGCGCTAAAGTGGCGGCCGCGGCCAAGCAGTTCGGTCATCGCCTGTTCGCCGCCGCTTTCATCCGGCTCGGCAAACGTGACCAGCCGGTCGTTGCACGGCAGGCCGCTCTCCTCCAGCGCCGCGTAGTACCCCTGCAGCCGATCTTCCGCATCGGAGATATCATGGTTTGAGCACAGATAGCCGATACGCGTGTGCCCCTGCTGGATCAAATGGCGGGTCGCCAGCCAGGCGCCGTAGCGGTCGTCCAGCGCCACGCAGCGGGTTTCATATCCGGGCAGGATGCGGTTGATCAGCACCATGCCGGGGATCTGTTTCATTAACCCCGCCAGTTCCTCATCGGGGATCATTTTGGCGTGCACCACCAGCGCCGCGCAGCGATGGCGGATCAGCTGCTCTATCGCCTGGCGCTCCTTCTGCACGTTGTGGTAGCCATTGCCAATCAGCAAAAAATTGCCGGTGCGGTAGGCCACCTGTTCGACGGCTTTGACCATCGCGCCGAAGAAGGGGTCGGAGACATCGCCCACCACCAGGCCGACGGTTTCCGTTGACTGCTGGGCCAGCGCCCGGGCGTTCGCGTTGGGGTGATAGTTCAGGGTTTCCATCGCCGCGCCCACGGACTGACGCGAGGCTTCGCTGGCTTTGGGAGAGTTGTTGATGACGCGGGAGACGGTAGCGACGGAGACTCCTGCGAGTCGGGCTACATCCTTAATAGTCGCCATACCATGCCTTTTCTAGGGTAAGCGTTTACATACTGCTATGTTACGGGAAAGAGCGGCAGATTCAAGGCGCGGCGGCGAAGGAATGGCGCAAATGTGATTCAGCGCGGGCTTATCGGTGACCTGTTTACATTGACGCGATCGGTAATTGAAACCGGCGCAGGGAAATACAAACCTTTGCTTACACTTTGCGATGCGCTGTTGCGAATGTTCGCTGGTTTGTTCGCGGATCCGGTTGATATTCTGGCTATCCCAGAGGTATTGATAGGTGGAGTCAACGTCACGTTGACCACTTTACTTACACCAGCCTGCGCAGATGCGCAGGTTTTTTTTTGCCCGCTATCGGCGTTGTTACAGATAGCGAAAATCGTAATACCTCGTTGCACTTAGGCTCACTCCCTTGCGTTTTCCCGCTGGCCCGTTACGGCCAAAAAACGTGACAATCGAGATCCCAGAGGTATTGATAGGTGAGTTTCTCAGGTACGCTCTTCGTACTGAACGTCTTACACCGACCTGCGCGGATGCGCAGGTTTTTTTTATTCCGAAAATCCCCCCGCTGCACTGCTTTCCCATGCCTTCTCGTGTAACCTGCTTTGACTCATCAACCGGTCACATGGAGTTGTTATGCTTTTGGGATTTTTCAGACTGCTGTTCAAGGGGTTATACCGGGTCAGACTGACCGGCGACACGCAGGCTTTATACCAGCAAAAGGTCTTAATCACCCCGAACCACGTCTCTTTCCTCGACGGCATTCTGCTGGCGCTGTTTTTGCCGGTCCGACCGGTTTTTGCGGTCTATACCTCAATCAGCCAGCGCTGGTTTATGCGCGCGCTGACGCCGATTATCGATTTTGTGCCGCTGGACCCGACCAAGCCGATGTCGATCAAACATCTGGTGCGCCTGATTGAGCAGGGGCGGCCGGTGGTTATTTTCCCGGAAGGGCGAATTTCGGTCAGCGGCTCGCTGATGAAAATTTATGACGGCGCCGCCTTTGTCGCCGCCAAATCGCAGGCGACCATTGTGCCGCTGCGTATTGAAGGCGCCGAACTGACGCCCTTTAGCCGGCTGAAGGGGCTGGTGAAACGTCGCCTGTTCCCGCGTATTCAGCTGCATCTCCTGCCGCCCACCCATCTGCCGATGCCCGAGGCGCCGCGCGCCCGCGACCGGCGCAAAATCGCCGGGGAGATGCTGCATCAGATCATGATGGAAGCCCGGATGGCGGTGCGCCCGCGGGAAACCCTGTATGAGTCGCTGCTGGCGGCGCAGGACCGCTTCGGCGCGCGCAAACCCTGCGTGGAGGATATCAACTTCCAGCCGGATACCTATCGCAAGCTGCTGACCAAAACCCTGTTTGTCGCCCGCATTCTGGAAAAATACAGCCAGCCGGGCGAGAAGATCGGCCTGATGCTGCCTAACGCCGGCATCAGCGCGGCGGTGATTTTCGGCGCTATCGCCCGCGGGCGTATTCCGGCGATGATGAACTATACCGCCGGGGTGAAAGGGCTCAGCAGCGCGATAGCCGCCGCGGAGCTCAACACCATTTTCACCTCGCGCACCTTCCTCGATAAAGGCAAACTCTGGCACCTGCCGGAGCAACTGACCCAGGTGCGCTGGGTATTCCTGGAAGATCTTAAAGGCGATATCACCCTCGCTGACAAACTGTGGATTTTTGCTCATCTGCTGGCGCCACGTCTGGCGCAGGTTAAGCAGCAGCCGGAAGACGCGGCGATGATCCTCTTCACCTCCGGTTCAGAGGGCAATCCGAAAGGGGTGGTGCACAGCCATAAGAGTCTGCTGTCCAACGTCGAGCAGATCAAAACTATCGCCGACTTTACCGCCAATGACCGCTTTATGTCGGCGCTGCCGCTATTCCACTCTTTTGGCCTCACCGTCGGCCTGCTGACGCCGCTGCTTACCGGGGCGGAAGTGTTTCTCTATCCCAGCCCGCTGCACTATCGCGTGGTGCCGGAGCTGGTCTACGATCGCAACTGTACGGTGCTGTTCGGCACTTCGACCTTCCTCGCCAACTATGCCCGTTTCGCCAATCCGTACGATTTCTACCGCCTGCGCTACGTGGTCGCCGGGGCGGAGAAGCTGCAGGAGAGCACCAAACAGCTGTGGCAGGATAAATTCGGCCTGCGCATTCTCGAAGGCTATGGCGTGACCGAGTGCGCGCCTGTGGTCTCGATTAACGTGCCGATGGCGGCGAAGGTCGGCACCGTGGGCCGCATCCTGCCGGGGATGGACGCCCGCCTGCTGGCGATGCCAGGCATTGAGCAAGGGGGGCGGCTGCAGCTGAAAGGGCCGAACATCATGAAAGGCTACCTGCGGGTGGAAAACCCCGGCATGCTGGAAGCGCCTGCGGCGGAAAACCAGCACGGCGAGATGGAAGCGGGCTGGTATGACACCGGGGATATCGTTACCTTCGACGAGCAGGGCTATGTCCGCATTCAGGGCCGCGCGAAGCGCTTCGCCAAAATCGCCGGCGAGATGATCTCCCTCGAGATGGTGGAGCAGGTGGCCCTCGGCGCGTCGCCGGACAAAATGCACGCCACGGCGATTAAACAGGACGCCAGCAAAGGCGAGGCGCTGGTGCTGTTTACCACCGATAATGAACTGACTCGTGAAG
>OKVU01000427.1_pt1 | contig 14126 bp, 9 predicted proteins | sample 1606901 | NCBI WGS metagenome assembly OKVU01 (sample SAMN03281017, study PRJEB24777) | human gut metagenome | isolation source: fecal sample PR221 from 1 month old male Chinese infant, caesarean... | reverse complement strand
TTTCAAATTCAATCGATAATAACCTTCAGATGTATTTAGAATGAGGCTCTCATTACTATTCCAAACCTGAAAAATATGATATTTCTCGCCTATATAAATAAGGGTCTTTTCTATCCTATCATCAATAACATTAGTTAAATACCACTCAACGTTCTTACCATTCTGTACTTTCTGAATGACAAAAAAACTATCTTTAGCAAAAAAAACATCCGTGATTATCCCGCCATTAATATTTAACATAGATAAATCAAGATTAATTTTTTTACTTATATCTTGAGCATTATAAAAGTTTGCATTAGAACCATTGAGAACTACAACTACACCTTTATCTGGACGCCATACTTCATAATAAGATATAAATTTCAATCTCAATACATATGCCAAAGCCAATATACAAACTATAACAAAAAACCAAGTAAGATGTTTTCGACTATATCCCATTTACTCCACCTTATAAACAAGACCCTGATTATTTTCATAATCTTGGTCCAATAAATTTCCAACAGCAGCAGGAAGAATTGCCCCCCTTAATCGATCTAAAGTAGGATGACTTCCGCTCCCGTCAACTAAGGCATCGACAGAAACAGTTACACAATTATGACTCATCAATTGATAATCATCCGGATGACCAGGAATTCTATAAAATTGATAATTCTCACCTTTTTTTTCTAAAACATATTCTGCATTTTTAAAGTTTCTATTAAATGCACTTTGGACAGCTTCAGCATTTAAATTTAAGTAATAGTATTTTATATCTGAAGATTTTTTAAATTCATATTTTTGATCTATATATATAGTTACAAATCCATTAGGTGCTGCAATACTTACGCCACTACTATCTACTAACTTATCACCTTCATAACGGCCATAATTTCCTTCTTCAGCCCCTCCTTTCTCATACTTAATTATTATTGATACATGTCCTGTTATTCCAGAAGAATCTACTGCAACTATTACATCAACTGGTCGGCGTCCCTCATGAGCCTCTCCTAAATCATTCCATTTCGAGCCATACGAAGCCATTGTCGCTCCAACATTATAAGATTTTCCTATTATACTATTAAGAGTGCCCCCTAATACAGTACTCAACATTTGCACTTGGTCAGGATGCTCTCTTCCTACCTTATCAATAATTTTCTTAATAGCTAATTGATTAATCCCTGCCGCTACAGCACCAGAACCATTTGGATTACCTGCCAATTGCGCAGTAATCTCACCAATTGCAGCATGCAAAGCTACTTTCTCTGGACTGCCTTCTTTCCAATGATATTTATCACTTAAACGATGTACTTCTTCAAAAGCATTTTTAGCAAATAATCTAGCTAACTCTTGTCGTTCTTCAATTTTCTTTTTATCAAAAATCTTATCTAATTGATGCAATGTATTTTCGGTATTCGTATTAATCGTCTTAGTATCAATTTCTTTACCATCTACAGTTAGTATACCATCAGAGATAGCAGATTGAGTAGTAGAGCTTGCTTTACCTTTAGAGCCTACACCTAAGTTTGGAACTAGACCGATACTGTTATAAATTTTATCATAGCCTTTTTTATCATTGGTCTTCATCTCTTCGAGCTTCTTTTTACTACCATAATAATTGTAACCAATACCATTGTTGCTATATGTATACTCAGCTTCGTTTTGGATATCCTTCATCTCAAGAGATTTAGTAGTCAGTTTATTCTTAGCTTTTGGAGCATCACTTTTAATAACAGCCCCCTCTAATGTAGTCTTATTACCTACATTAATGTTGTAGCCCTCTTCTCCAGCATAAATGCCAGCTTGTTCTGTTACACTCTTCCATTTACTATCAATTCGACCTACACTAGCATTGATACTACCAGTTGGATCTTTGAAATTAGGTTTCGAGGATACAGAGAACCCAGCCGACTTACTATGTTCTTTAAAGTTATCTACATCTTGTAAGCTTTGAATATGTAAATTATGGCCTGTATCTACTTCAACTTTTTTACCAGATACAGTAGAACCAATAATATTTGTATCACGTTTTGCTTTAAGCTGTGCTAATTGAGCCGCTTTAATCTTAGTTGGTACATAACTTTCTTGATGAGTATCCCCATTTTGACGAGCCATATGACCGCTTGGCATTCAATGCATCAATCTTGTAACGAGCCCGCTCAATGGAGGACATATTTTCGATGACAAACTTGTCCACCACATAATCCGGCATATACCCATTCACCGACACATGGATCACACCATCCCATGTAATGCGCATGTTCATGTTCTTCACACGCTTGATGGTTAACTCATATTCAATTCTGTCGCCATTATAGGTAATAGACCTAGTTGTTGAAGTATTCATACCTTTTATTTTATCGTAAAACACTCATAAAAACGTAGAAATCTGTTGATTTTAATAGAATTGCTTAGATTTTAAGTAATAATGATTTTTTATTAGTTTGTAATATAAAAATGACACCTATACCAAGCCCTTGTAGGTGGTATAGGTGTCATTAAAATAATCTTTAATATCAAATTATTTATTAGTATAGAAAAGTCTTAATAAATACATCATAAGCTTGTCTTACGATGCATCAAAATCACCAAAATATTAAGCATATTATTTTACTTTAACGATAATAGAACGATTAGGATATCTCATCTTCTTATCTTTAAACCGATTATAAATATCCTGTTCCTCAGAAGTTAGGTCTGCCTTACTAGATAGAATATGTATGTGAATTGGTTTCTGTTCTTTTTCTAGCTCTTTTTTCTCTATCAAATAGTTGTTTAAAGTATATTTTTTATAATTTTCATCGGTTTCCTCATCAAATAAATAGTATATTTGATCTAAATTTAAATCAATTTTTAGAAAACCTGTTTTTCCATAACTATATAGATAGTTTAATTGTGATTCGTAAGAGTATCCATTATATTCTAATGTGGATCCAGTTCTATTATCCAATATATAATTTTCACCCTTGGAATATCCCAAAAAATAACGAGGTTCATATTTATATGAATTAGATTCACCAATATAGATTATTGAGCATACTGCTAAACTCAAAATACTTACTAAAATAATTAATATATATTTCATCTCTACTATGCTCTCACTTCAGCTTAAATAACAGTATCAATTTGAATTCCATATTTAAAAGGCTTTATAATTCCAGCTCTCTGTTCTAAATATGCAATATTAGCCGCAGCAATTAATGCATTCTCCTTAGATGCACCTTTCACTATAGACCACAACTTATTTATATACTCAGTAGAAAGCTCTGCCGGAGGAATAGGTCCGATTTTATTATCGTAATCAGGAAGCCATTCAAAATTATATATATCTTTTGCTTGCCCAACCACATGAACTTTATCTTCAGAAACTTTTGTCATTCTAACACCAAACTTTAATTTTCCGAATGCAGCTTTAGCATTAGTATTTGTCTCAATGGTAAAGTATTGTACTTTACTTTCACCAACCGACATATCAAAACTAAGTTTTTTCACTTCTGTAATAAATGAAGAGTGGTTACTTATTAATTCAGATGCCCCTGTACCTAGCGGAAAATATTGTTTCTCCCCATCTCCATGTAATGCATGTTTGTAAAAAGCCACAGCTACACTATAGTCAGGAGAGAATTTGCCAAATATAGAAGCTAACAAATCAGAACTTTTTCCAATCTGAGAGCCTTTAATTATTGACTTAGATAAAAAATTAAGGTCATCGTATTCTTGCTTATTTATTTCATCTAATATATCTCTATCCATAGCAGCATAAGCTTCTTCTAAAGAACTTTTTACACCAGATTCATCATTCCATTTAGTGGCATAAGATGTCACTGCTGCACCAGTATTTACTGATCCGCCAGTTACTTTATTAACCACACCACCTACAGCAGCACTCAACCATTGTACTAATGCTGGATCATGTTTAGCTACTTTCTTAATTTCACCAATCAACATCTCATTCGTCATAGTAGCTTTAAAACCACTACCCGGTGCATTACCAGCCATACGAGCTGCCAACTCACCTATTACACCATGAGCAATGGACTTAGCGACTTTGCCATCCTTAGTTGTTGGTTGCCAATTATGTAGTTGCTCAAATGCATTTTTAGAGAACAAACGAGCTAATTCTTGACGTTCTTCAATTTTCTTTTTATCAAAAATCTTATCTAATTGATGCAATGTATTTTCGGTATTCGTATTAATGGTCTTAGTATCAATTTCTTTACCATCTACAGTTAGTATACCATCAGAGATAGCAGATTGAGTAGTAGAGCTTGCTTTACCTTTAGAGCCTACACCTAAGTTTGGAACTAGACCGATATTGTTATAAATTTTATCATAGCCTTTTTTATTATTGGTCTTCATCTCTTCGAGTTTCTTTTTACTACCATAGTAGTTATAGCCAATACCATTGTTACTATATGTATATTCAGCTTCGTTTTGGATATCTTTCATCTCTAGAGATTTTGTAGTCAATTTATTCTTAGCTTTCGGAGCGTTACTTTTAATTAGAGCACCTTCTAATGTAGTACTGTTACCTACATTAATGTCATAGCCTTCTTCTCCAGTAAGAATACCAGCTTGTTGAGTTACGCTTTTCCATTTGCTATCAATTCGTCCTACACTAGCATTTATGCTGCCAGTTGGATCTTTGAAATTAGGTTTCGAGGATACAGAGAATCCAGCGGACTTACTATGTTCTTTAAAGTTATTTACATCTTGCAAGCTTTGAATATGTAAATCACGGCCTGTATCTACTTCAACTTTTTTACCAGATACAGTAGAACCAATAATATTTGTGTCACGTTTTGCTTTAAGCTGTGCTAATTCGACTGCTTTAATCTTAGTTGGTACATAACTTTCTTGATGAGTATCTCCATTTTGTCGTGCCATATGAGCACTCGCATTAATATCGAGAAGTCCACCACCAGTTAAACTAATACTCGCGCCTGCACTCCAGCCAGAACTCTTATAGTCATTCTTCACATCTACTGTATTCTTACCAGCCTCAAGATTAATATCGCTTGCACTAGCCAAACTAATAGATTGAGCAGATACGCTTTCACCAGTAAGGATAATACCATTTTTCTTAGCATCATGAGCCGCTATACGAACATCTCCGTCACTAATAACAGAGCCTCCCTTATAAGTTGCGGTATCTACAGTTTGACCTTGTTTCTGTGATGTGCTACCAATTGATACAGATAAATTAACAGCATCATCAATATTTTTAGGACCTCGTTTAGCTTTACCATTTACTTTTTCAACTTTACCAGTCACTGCATCTCGTATTTTAGCTCCATGTAAAGCACTATCTACAGCTTCATATCCATCTTGTAACTGTTTCCGAGCTTCATTAAGTTCAAGTGCTGCCAAACGTTTATCATCACGGCCACCAGCTTGTTTAATAGTTCGCGTTGCATTCGTTATACTATCAGCTATAGCACCACCTAATGCCACTGTTAAACCGGACTTTTTATAGCGATCATCATGTGTCATATGTTGTGTATCAGTATTACCATCAAGGGTCACTGCAGCGCCCTCAATTGTAGTACCGGTTTTACTTACTACATCGGCACTAGTAAGATGTACCGTATCATTTGCCGTAATATTTACATTGCCCTTCGTACTAGCAATAGTATTACGTACGGTTTCCTCTTCACGATTGGTATCATCTATATTTCGTTTTTCTGTACCAATAGTAAATCCGATACCACTTCCCATTAAACCTGAAGTCTTATGACGATATGTACTCACTTCTTTCGTTACATTCTTATCCGCACCGAGTTCAACCTTGCCAGCTGCTGACACTTGAACGCCTTGTTCCCCCATCAGTTTAGCGGATTGTCCCGTCACATCATGACCAGATTTAATCGTAACTTCTTTACCACTCACAACAGAACCTGTTACAGCAGTCACTTGTGCCACACTGGTTGCATCTGTACGTTCCCGTTTAACTAAACTTTTCTTCTTGTCCTTATACACATGGTCAACAGTACTTGTAGCCGCTGCAGTATCAAGTTTTACATTCTTACCTTCCACCTGTGCCTTATCAGCGGCCAAAATTTCACTACCACTAAGTGCTACATCGGCATTAGCAGCCACAGTTACATTGCTACCTTCCACACTGCTGCCTACAGATGTCGCTTCATTCACTACATCATGTGTTTCTGTAGTCTGAGAATGACCACCACCGGATTTTCCTTTGTCATAGCGATGTTCTTCTAATTCATGATTCGCTGTCATAGACTGCATGTTTACCTGACGTCCAGCTACTAGAGTAACATCCTTATCGGAAGTCACTTTACCACCCTGCATAGCAACATCACGACCTGCTGTAACTACAGCATCGCCTTTCGCCGTAATTTGACCTTGATCTACAGCAGTTACCGTTTCACGACGGCTATTGGCACTGTTCCATACAACCTTACTATTGCTGGCTTCATACTTAACGCCGTTATTGATAACATCACGATCTGCTGCTACGACAAGTTTTCCTTTTTCATCGGTTTGCTTAATCGTACCGCCCTCATTTATCACATCATTCTTAGCATATACAGTTGTACGGTCACGCCCTTCTATCGTGCCTTGTGTATTACGAACATCGGTATCCGCCACCACTGTTGTTGTGCGACCTTTAATCAGTCCGTTATCATTGTGTATCATATGACCATGTACAGTTATCGCATCATCCGCCACTATGCTACCGCGATTATGCATCGTACCCACTTGTAAATTAATCGATTGAGCCTGCATATTCGCTGCGCCCTCAACACGCTGTGTAGATGGTGCCAAATATAATGTCGGTACGAGTAAGGTTTCAGTCTTACCGTTCGGCAATACTACCGGTTGACTGACAAGCATTACCACATCTTCCGTCAATTGCTGTTGCTCCGACTCAGTTAATCCTTGTCCAAGTGTCATGGACTTAGACTTCATTATAGTGAGGCCTGCATCCATCAATTTTCGATACTGCTCTTCTTCTGTCAATCCCGCTTGTAGTCTACTTTTACCTGTTTGACGTAAAATAGCCTGCATTACCAATTGTTGTTCGTAGTAACCATCACCTAATCGTTTTTGTGTACGCATAGGATTGAGTTGTAACCGATTGATGACATAATCAGAGGATAAGAAGCTTCTTCGATTGGTAAAATTTGGGTCAGTTTCCATGACATAAGTTGTATTCGGATTAGTGGATAACTGACTCATAGACGTCAATACCGACGTATCTACCGTAGCACCTGTTGTGCTGTTCGCTATATTGCTACCATAAACAGCTACTGGTATATCTGTCGGTTGCACTACATCATTATGATACTCCGCCTCACGAATATTCGTGGAATCCCAACCTTTTTGTTTATGGCGACTATAACCGGTAGCAGTTCCATTTTCACTAATATATTCTTTTCCTTTCGGATTAAGCGCTTCATAATGACCGATTTTACCAGTCAAAGTGCCCGCTGCACTAATTTGGCTAGCATCATTAGTCAGAACATCCGCTTCAATCTGTAAGTTACCACCCGAAATAATACGCCCTGGTTTAGAGGTATCTACTACTTCTTTTACTCGTGTACGGTCATATTCATATTTAGTCCAACTATCGTGATGCTCTCCATTAATAGATAATTGTAAATTTTCAGAAGAGTGAACTACAACCTTATCTTGTGGAATCGGATCATCGTGCCCATAAATGCGTTCCTCAGAAAGCTGGTACCGCTTGATACTACCTGCTGGTGCCACTTCATTTTTAACATGCTCCGTAGTTCCTGTAGTAGCCCGTTTCAACGTAACGCCACCATTTTTATTAGCAATGGATTTGGCGAGAATCACTCCCTGCTGACCAGCCTCAATAGTAGCATCCACATTAGTTAATGTATCCATTTTGCCAGATACTATGCCGTTATAATCTATCGTCTTTCCAAGTTGTAGTACACCTTCAGCTTTCAGCACACTACCATTCGTATTTTTTATTGTATTAGTAGCCACCGCTAAATTATTACGTGCGATGAGTACCGGTGCATCTTTCGTAACAGCATTACCGGTTTGTGTGAAAGCATCTGCTGAAATGCGTGCCGAATCAGCATACAATTTAGCCTTACCGACTTGTGTAAAGCCTTTTGCACTAATGCTTATATCCGGCGCCACCACAGTACCGCTATTTTGCACCTTACCATTACTATCAACAGTGATACTATTTTGCGCCGAAAGTATCCCTTTATTATTTACACCAAATCCATCATTAGTACCTACTAAGTACATACTATTCGCATACATACCACCGATTTGAGATACATCCAGACCTACTTGCTCTGAGTTACCGGTCTTCGTAACATTAGCTACCTTACCACTACCATCGACAGATACTGTGTTTTTACCAGTTACAACATGGCTTTCATCAGCCCATACCTTTCCGTTGAGCTGTACCGCTTCCGCCAAAATATCTGTACGTGATGTACGCGATGTATCGAGCCCTTGTCCCGATACCGTCACAGTACCTTGTTTCACATCATATCCAGAAATTTTTCCATCAGTAATAATAGGATTACCTGTTGTTAATGTAGCTGCACTGGCATTAATAAATGTCCCATTATTAACAGCAATCCCATTTGGGTTAGCAATGATAACATGTGCCTTACGCCCCGCAACCTCTAAAGCACCATTCATAGCAGTTGCACCCGTTCCAGTCACTTCATTTAAAATCGTCTTAGCTGCAGCACCTCTCAAGTTAGGATTACCCATCACATAACCAGCTAATTCCGTAGATACAGGCCGCTTTGAGTTATTTAAAATAACCCCTTTCTCATCAATATTAAACATATCATATTGATTATGAGATAAGCCCTTAGCATTCGGTTTATTAATATTCACAATTGGGGTTCCATTACGAGCTTCATCCATATTAGGACCCATTGCACCTTGATTCGGTACGATAGATTGAGCTACTGCTAGCGGAATCCACAATCCGGAATTTGTCACTAATAGGGCTGCACACAATGCAGTCGCTGTATATTGTTTAATTTTCATTGTTCTCTCCTTATAGTCTCTCATTTGATAACACACAAAGATAACACACAAACTTGATTAAAATTGGTAAGCAGATCTAAACGCCCAAACACTTGTATCCGTTACAAATCCGTCAGGTTTCTTAATTGGCCTTCCCCATGAGACATCATAGCGAAATGCATCACCGATATTCCCACGAACACCGATAACCCCACCTACTAAGGTATTACCAATTTGTGTCGCTGTGGACGGCCCCCATACGTGACCTATATCTATACCTATATACGGAGTTATTCGTTGTCGTCTAAATGGTAAGGCCCATTCATTTTGAATGTAGTAACCGGAGTCACCACGTAATGTTTCTTCCCCACTGAAGCCACGTACGGAATAGCGTCCACCGATACTAAATTGATCAGTTCCAAACAATCGTTGATTTGTAAACTGACTTCTAAAACGCATCGTATACACACCTTGTTTATGACCTATTCGTACACCGCTTTGAATTTCACCTTCAAGTCCCGCCATTTTATATAACGTAGTCGGATTATCTGCCAATCCTTCCCAACTACGTACTGTAGCACCTAGGCCTCGTATGCCTTGACGATAAAAGAGATATACATCAGACATAGTATTCCCACTATACTGACGATGGGATAATCCTAGTTCCAATGCTGTGGTATGTTGCTCTTGTACACCGATTTCTATATCATCAATGTAACTATGGCGTGTTTTATGAATCACCTTAGCAACAGCAGCGGTCTTGGAGCGACTCGTCCGATTCAAAACCTGCTCTACAGAAAACTCAATCCCCCGAGTATTCCCAGAAGAACGGAATGCTTCTGGCATAAATACCAATTGATGATAACTATATTGATACGTGGATAAGCGATACATTCGATTTCCATCAGGTACGGCATAATTTATGGCATACTGCTTTGATCCATGTCCATCACCATGATGACCAATATCCTTCGTTATACTAGCCGATAAAGTATCATTAAGCCCTGCCAACTGACTAAACGACACATACATAGTACCTTGATACTTCCCTGTGGATTCATAGCCAGCATTATCCAACAACAAAGATCCATGTACAAAACCTTTTTGTTCTACCGTTAATTTCACTATTGAATGAAGGGGTTTTGTTCCCGGCTCGATGCTAAGCTTTACATCTTGTCCCGGTACATTTCGCATCTGGTCTATACCTTGCTCTAATGCTTGTCTACGCAGTACATATCCGGGACGAACAGGAAATGCACTTCGCCAATTCGTGCGAGCTTTTGGATTCGTGAGAACAATATCTTCCACATAGCCCGGTAAAATTTCAAAAGTGAGTGTACCAGATTGTAAATCCTGATTCGGAACTATCACTTGACTCGTTACATATCCATCGGCAAGAATTTGCTCTTGTAATTGCTTTTGCAGTACAACAATCCCCTCTGCCCCAATATTATTATGATTATATATTTTCAGTCGATTCCTATACTTCTTAAAGACCGGTTCTGATGACGTAATCACAATCTGGTCAATTGGAAATGACACTGCTTCTTGTGGCAATGCATCCATAGGTGCGCCATTTAAATTGTCATAACTTGATTCTGAACGCGACAAAGCGGCCCTCGCCATAGGTGCTTCCGCGCGTTGACGCAAAGAAGCATCGGCTCGAGCCGCTTCTTGTTGAATAAATGAGGAAGGTACATCCGCTGCCAAAGTTGTCGTTGCACACATAACGCCAACTAAGCCCACACAACCGGCAGCGATTGATACTACTTTCATAATTCTCTCTCCTATATATTACTTTCAAATAATTATTAACTTATTAGTTCGATTATATCTCTCAGGAAACATAAAATCAACATATTATGTATATATATGTTTTATATCATAAACAGAGAGTTACTTCATATAACTCTCTTTCACTAATCAATCAAAATATACTTAATTTTAGTTATATTCAGTTTCATATTGCAATTTAAGATTATTTAAAATTATCAGTTATCACATTAAAAAGAATCATAAGCATAAAAATAACTATTATAGGTATTACAGAATAAAAATCTTTTTTTGCTTTTTTCAATAGAATAGGCATTTTCTCTAAAGTAAGTGAAGAGTCAGCCTTAACGGCCAAAATTCTCAACCACAATTCTAATACCCAACTCAATATGCCTATAACAGCTAAAAGATGAATTAAATTAGCACCATCATAAGGAATATTAATGAGTATAAAAACCAGACAACCTATTCCTATTTCCGTATATAACATAGATTTAGAACGTTTAACTTGTTCCTTGTCTAATACAAAATAAGGATTCCTAATAAAATATAGACAATATATACATAATAAAAATAATGAAAGACCAATCTTCATATATAGCTCCATTTAAAATAAAATTATAAATGCAAGATTTCTAGCCAATTGTTACGTGCTAACAGTACAAGATATCCATCATTCTCTGAATTCTTTGTTACATATACTCTATATGATTCATTTTCATATACATAAAGAGACTTAGTTTGGTTAACTAAAATCCATTCCCCATTTAAGGACTTTATTGATTTTATATCTCTATGTAGTGAATCTTTCTTTATACTTATTGATACACCTATAGATAATAGATTTCTTCTGTTCGGATCATATACATCTCCATCAATTATATAGTGTTCTCGCGGAAAAGCTACATTTAAAGCTTGTGTCAGTTCCATTCTAGACTGCTCAACAGTATCATTAAACAAAAACCTATAACCTAATCCACAAATTAGCCATACGAAAAAACAACCTATAAATGTGTACCAAATAACAGAATAAATTGTTTTAAAACTCATCCCTAATTTTCCCTCTTACCTCATCAATATCACTAATATCAGAGTCAGTTCTATTAGTTGACTCTGTAGTATAGTATGCCACCCATCGGTTCCGAAACCCTAATGAACAGATGCATAAAAGCTTATCTAATCAATTTCATCAACGAACTTAAAATTATTTATCTCCATAAGTTAGCGCTAAAGATACCTCACTATTAGAGGTTAATGTATATACTAAACCAGAGAATGGGTTTTGATTATAGAATTTAAAAGTCTCAATCATCGCTACAACTTCATTTTTTAAATCATACATAATTTCCGAAATAATAGCAGGCTCTTCATCATTATTTTCCACATACTTTGTAATACATGAGTCATCCTCAGTTTTATAAACCCAAAGCTCTACAAAGGGATTATTAACATTCATATCAAAGTGTAATTTAGCACGATGCCAATTTAGAGGCATTAATTTATATATATTTTTGGCCACTTTATTATAATGTTTTTCAAGTTCCGATTCTAAGCTTTTATGCTTTAACTTAAACGCCTTATCAATGGCAGTATAATTTTTTGCTAATACACTAGACTCCATATCTTCCAATAATAAAATACCTCGTGGACCTTTTAGCATTTCTTTATATATATCCGGCTCAAATTCATCTTCTCTAGCTAGAACACCAAAATTCTGATATTCCCACTTATATCTATTTTGAAGCCAACAATCGTCAGTTACAGGATCATTATGAAATTCACAATGGGGCTCATAATCATCGCGTGAAATATACATTGTTCCCCACGTCCATTGTTCTGTAGAAGCTTCATGAAGTAAACGTACATACGTCAAAATCTCACTAGTCCCAGCTTTTATAGATTTTACTTTTTCATCATTACAATTATATAGCAAATCACCATCAGTAATAATAGAACCGGAAGGGGTCTTAACATTGTAACAGGCTGAACTCATGCCTGATTCTGTACATTCAAAAAACAAATAACACTTATACCAATGTATTGGCATACAATCAATAAGTATATCTCTTATTTTCTTAATATATCTATCCATATATCCTCACATTAATTATTAGGAATTTCGTCGAAAAATCTTCTATCCCTCTTACATCATCATTAGTAATGATTCGATGTTTATCTAAATCAAGAAATGTTAGTTCATAACCTAAATAATACCAGCGATTATTGTTAGTATTTAGCACCATGGTCTGAGTTCATTAGCATTTTTCTAACGTTATATAAAGCCTCTTTTGAAAAGTCTTCTAGCTTAGTTTTCTTAAATAATAATCATAAGTATATATACAACTTAAAAATCTTCTAGAATCTATAATCCCAAGTCTATAAACTTCCCTGAAACTTTGATCTGCCAAAACATCCCTTTAGTGGCTTTTAAATCAATGCCTGTTTCTAACTTGTCAAAACTCACATCATAAAATGGTAATAATATCTGTAATGATGCTAATTTTGCTTTCATAGTAATTAAATCTTTACTTAATTGCCCGGATATATTAGTATCCGCTATCTCCTGTAAATTGGAAATACATGCTTGAAGATCTTCATTCTGAATACGTTCACACGTATATATTTCAGACAAATAGGTCTGTTTAATACAACTTAAGATTGATTCAGAAATGAATTCAGGTTTTTGTAAGACTTCATACAATCCTAACAAAAACAACGCCCAAAATATCTCCTCTACATAATCGGTAAAGAAATAGATACCGAACTTCTTTTCATCATGTGTAGAAATCTTTAACGCTTCAGATAAAGTATTACCCTCTAACTCCCGTTCTATTAAAGCAATCCAACTACTGCATTCAATATCATCTAACGTATCATTTAATGCTGGTATAGGGATTCTACGAGCCATCCACTCATCAACATCCTCTAAACTCATCCCATCACCAATTATATTTAACAGTTTATCGGACAGATGTGCTTTTCTACACATTAATCGAATTAACATACTAAATATGTAATATTCTAAAATGGTCAAGTCAATATAATTTCGTCTATATGCCTTAACAGCACCCAATATAAAGACCATTAAAAATGTATCTAAGCTTTTTTTACTTTTAAAATAGATCATATTTATACCTCTATCCACTAATTTATTCTAGCTTAAAATCTATACGTTCATCATTAACCCGTTTTACTTAGTGAATTATCATCAGCAAACCCAACAAAGTAAATATTGCAAAAAATAAGAAGATACTCAAAATAATCCTTACTACACATCCTGTCTCTTATACACATCTCCGAGCCCACGAGACTCCTGAGCATCTCGTATGCCGTCTTCTGCTTGAAAAAAAAAAAAACAAATACGTACCACGCTCCGC
>OKVU01000423.1_pt1 | contig 14236 bp, 9 predicted proteins | sample 1606901 | NCBI WGS metagenome assembly OKVU01 (sample SAMN03281017, study PRJEB24777) | human gut metagenome | isolation source: fecal sample PR221 from 1 month old male Chinese infant, caesarean... | reverse complement strand
CGGGGATTTTTGCGCCCACAGATACCAGCGTTTCCCCTGATGGGTAAAAGTGGTGGCATCGAGGGCGAAGGTATCGAAAGGCGTGACCACCTGGCCTTTTTCCTGCCAGCGGCCGGTCAGCGGATCGCTGTCAGCGCACTCGAGAACGAACATGCGATGCTGGAACATCCCCAGCGCATCCAGATCGTGAGTATGGGTGGCGGCAAAATAGATATACCACTTACCGTCTATTTCATGCAGCTCCGGCGCCCAAATCAGCTGGCTCATCGGCCCGCTTTGCGGCGCGCGCCAAACCACGACCGGCTCAGCATCGCGTAATCCTTCAAGGGTTACCGCGCGCCGGATCTCCAGCCGGTCGTATTCCGGCACCGAGGCAATAAAGTAGTAGTGGCTAAGATGGCGCAGGATAAAGGGGTCTGCACGCTGTTCAATAAAGGGGTTTGGCCAGTTGTTCATCAGGCTTTCCTTACGTGTTCACTGGTTTTCAGTTCCTGGTATTCGTTCAGCTCGCTGTAGTTGCTGCGGCGCTTCTCCAGATCGCTCTGAATCTGGCGCATCAGGGTACGGTCAACCTTCAGCAGGCGCACCACGCCGGCGGTGATCAGATAGCCGACGCCGGGAATGACTGAGAATAGCAGCACGATACCGTTCAGCGCGGAGGCGCTTTGCGCTTTCGCGCCGGCGTCGTAGCCGTACCATGACAGCAGGAAACCGACCATTGCCCCGGCGACCGCCAGGCCGACCTTGAGGAAGAACAGATTACCGGAGAAGCTGATACCGGTGATGCGCTTGCCGGTTTTCCATTCGCCGTAGTCATCAACGTCGGACATTAGCGACCAGTGTAGCGGGGAAGGGATTTGATGCAGAATGTTGAGCAGGAAGTAGAGCACCATAATCAGCGTGGTGGCGTGTGGATTAAAGAAATAGAAGGCGCAGGAGAACACGGCCAGCACGATATTGGTCCAGAAGAAAACCTGCAGTTTGCACCAGCGGTCGGTCAGGACTTTCGCCAGCATGCTGCCAATCATCATCCCAACTACGCCGAGGCTGATAAACAGGGTGGCAAAATGGGTGCTTTGTCCCATCACCCAGGTGACGTAGTACATGGTGGCGGCCATGCGGATAAAGCCCGGACAGACGTTGCACAGCGTGAGCAGCAGGATGCGCACCCACTGGTCATTTTTCCAGACGTCTTTCAGATCTTTTTTCAGTTCGTCATTCGTCTGCACCGCCGGGCGGATACGTTCGCGCACGGTGGCGAAGCAGAACAGGAACATACACATACCGATAAAGGCCAGCACGGTCATCGCCATCTGGTAGCCCTTCGCTTTATCGGCGCCGCCGAACCAGTCGGCCATTGGCAGCAGCGTCAATGACAGCAGGAGCGTGGCGATACCCACCATGACGAAACGATAAGACTGGCAGGCAACACGCTCTTTCGGATCGGCGGTCATCACCGTTCCTAGCGAGCAGTAGGGAATATTAATCGCGGTATAGGTAATCGACAGCAGAAAGTAGGTCACAAACGCATAGATGACTTTGCTATTGTAGGTCCACTCAGGAGTGGTGAACATCAGGACGCTGAACAGGGCGTAGGGGAAGGCGATCCACAGCAGCCATGGACGAAAGCGACCATATTTACTACGGGTGCGGTCGGCAAGAGCGCCCATGATAGGGTCGGTTACCGCATCGATGACTCGCACCGAGAGCAGAAGTACGCCGACCAGCGCCGGCGCCAGTCCGAATATATCAGTGTAAAAATAGTTCACAAACAGCATGATGGCGCCAAAGATAATATTGCATCCGGCATCACCCATCCCGTAACCAATCTTTTCTCTTATTGAAAGCGTGTTCTCTGCCATGTGCGGTCTCTCCGTTGCAGTATGGAGAGAATTATTGGCTGCGGTTGGCAGAAATACGTTGCAGGAACTCGTTGACGATATGGATAAATAAGCTATGGAGGGGAAAGTGTGAAGCAGATAACAATGCTCTGCGCCCATTATTCAGGGGAGGGCGCAGAGCAAAGTGAAGTATTGATGAGATGTATTATTGTGCTTTTATGGTGGCGGCGGCTTTCTCTTTAAACAGGTAGCCCACGCCCAGCACCGCAATCCATACCGGGATCAGCCAGACGGAAATCGCCATCCCCGGGGTCATCAGCATAATCACCAGCACCGCCGCCATAAACAGCAGGCACAGCCAGTTGCCCAGCGGATAGAAGAGGGCCGGGAAACGCGTGACCACGCCCTGCTGCTTTTTGGCGCGACGGAATTTCATATGCGCGAGGCTGATCATCGCCCAGTTGATGACCAGGGCCGAGACCACCAGCGCCATCAGCAGACCGAAAGCAGATTCAGGCGCCAGGTAGTTGATCAGCACGCACAGCGCAGTGACCAGGGCCGAGACGAGAATGGTATTCACCGGCACGCCGCGTTTGTCGACGCTGAGCAGCGCTTTTGGCGCGTTGCCCTGCTGAGCAAGGCCGAACAGCATACGGCTGTTGCAGTACACGCAGCTGTTATAAACCGACAGTGCTGCCGTCAGCACCACCACGTTCAGAGCGTTTGCCACCAGCGTATCGCCAAGTTCATGGAAGATCAGGACGAACGGACTGGTGTCCGCGGTGACGCGGGTCCACGGCAGCAGGGAGAGCAGCACCGCCAGCGAACCAACATAGAAGATCAGAATACGGTAAATAACCTGATTGGTGGCTTTAGGAATGCTTTGCTCCGGATTATCCGCTTCCGCGGCGGTGATCCCCACCAGCTCCAGGCCGCCAAAGGAGAACATGATGATCGCCATCATCATCACCAGCCCGTAAAAGCCGTGCGGCAGGAAGCCCCCCTGGTCCCACAGGTTACGTACCGTCGCCTGCGGGCCGCCGTTGCCGCTGAACAGCAGCCAGCCGCCGAACAAAATCATCGCCACTACGGCGACCACTTTGATAATCGCGAACCAGAATTCCATTTCACCGAACACTTTGACATTGGTCAGGTTAATGGCGTTGATGGCGATGAAGAAGACCGCCGCCGAGGCCCAGGTAGGGATTTCCGGCCACCAGAACTGGATATATTTGCCAACGGCGGTCAGTTCCGCCATGGCCACCAGGACATACAGTACCCAGTAGTTCCAGCCGGAGGCGAAGCCGGCAAAACCGCCCCAGTATTTGTAAGCAAAGTGGCTAAATGAGCCGGCCACCGGCTCTTCCACCACCATTTCGCCCAGCTGACGCATGATCAGGAAAGCGATAAAACCGGCGATAGCGTAACCAAGAATGATACCCGGGCCGGCGGACTGAATGACGGACGCGCTCCCCAGAAACAGGCCGGTGCCGATAGCCCCGCCCAGCGCGATGAGCTGAATGTGACGGTTTTTCAGGCCGCGCTTCAGCCGATCGCCGTGCTGTTGACCTTCCATATGAAACCTCGTGTGTGGTTATTTTTTGTGTACGTCATCCGTCAGGTTGCTGCTTCACTGCTGTCCCTGCCTGAAAGCATAGCCAGCGAAAATTTGGGCGAAGTGGCCCACTTTTTACCTGAGTGATGGCGCGCACATATTGTTGTGTTTGTGTATTCAGTAACTTCCGTTTCTGTATTGTTTTGTTTACGGAAGGCTGTGTGGTAATTCCGAAAAAGGCCTTTCGTCTCCGGCAGAATAGTGGTAAGCGCGTTTGAATGCACCTGCTTTATGAAGGGATGATGACGATGTGTCTAAAAAGACATCAATAGTCACAATCTGTCGTATTTTGATGCATGCTGCTTTGTCATTATTTATTCACTGTAAGTGACTCTGTATTCATTTATTGCAGCGTTGAATCGGTTCAGAAAGCGTAATTTTTCGTTTCTATAAAGTTAAGGCTACCTCTTTGTGAGTAAACGTAACATTTGTGCAAGGTTACATTTCTGAAATGTTATTTCTGTAAGGTTGTTAAAATGTCCCGGGTTTACTGATTTCAATCAAAACCTGTATGGACAGAAGGTGAATACTTTGTTACTTTAGCGCTACGAACTTTAAATTGGTAAGACCAATTGACTCCGGGCTAATGGCAGAGACAGGGAATATGGCCTACAGCAAAATCCGCCAACCAAAATTATCCGATGTGATAGAGCAGCAGCTGGAGTTTCTGATTCTTGAGGGGACCTTGCGCCCCGGTGAAAAACTCCCGCCAGAACGCGAACTGGCTAAACAGTTCGACGTTTCCCGCCCCTCGCTGCGTGAGGCGATTCAACGCCTCGAAGCCAAGGGCTTGTTGCTTCGTCGTCAGGGAGGTGGAACGTTTGTTCAGAGCCGCCTGTGGCAGAGCTTCAGCGATCCGCTGGTTGAGCTGCTGTCCGATCACCCTGAATCCCAATTCGATTTGCTTGAGACCCGTCACGCGCTGGAAGGCATCGCGGCCTATTACGCGGCGCTGCGCAGCAATGATGAGGATCGCGACCGTATCCGTGAGCTGCATCAGGCTATTGAACGCGCTCAGCAGTCGGGCGATTTGGACGCTGAGTCCGGCGCCGTCGTCCAGTATCAAATCGCCGTCACCGAGGCGGCACACAATGTGGTGTTGCTTCATCTGCTAAGGTGTATGGAGCCGATGTTGGCGCAAAACGTGCGTCAGAACTTTGAATTGCTGTATGCCCGGCGGGAAATGCTCCCGTTGGTCAGCAACCATCGCACTCGCATTTTCGAGGCGATAATGGCCGGGGAGCCGGAGCAGGCGCGTGAAGCGTCGCACCGTCACCTGGCGTTCATTGAGGAAATTTTGCTGGATCGTAGTCGTGAGCAGAGCCGTCGAGAGCGCTCACTGCGTCGTTTACAGCAACGAAAGGACGAGAACTCCGGTTCTTAAGCGCCATTTTTAGAGCGCGGCAACTAAACGCAGAACCTGTCTTATTGAATTTTTGGTTGTTCCAGCGTGAAGAACGAAGAGTTCAATGGGACAGGTTCCAGATTAATCAACGATTAGATAGATAAGGAATACCCCCATGTCAGAACGTTTACACAATGACGTGGATCCGATCGAAACTCGCGACTGGCTACAGGCGATCGAATCGGTCATCCGTGAAGAAGGTGTTGAGCGCGCTCAGTATCTGATTGACCAACTCCTTTCTGAAGCCCGTAAAGGCGGAGTGAAGGTTGCTGCAGGCGCTTCCGCCGGCAACTACGTCAACACTATTGCCGTTGAAGATGAGCCGGAATACCCGGGCAATCTGGATCTGGAACGTCGCATTCGTTCTGCGATTCGCTGGAACGCCATCATGACCGTTCTGCGCGCGTCGAAAAAAGATCTCGAACTGGGCGGCCACATGGCGTCCTATCAGTCTTCCGCGACCTTCTACGAAGTCTGCTTCAACCACTTCTTCCGTGCGCGCACTGAGAAAGATGGCGGCGATCTGGTGTACTTCCAGGGTCACATCTCTCCGGGCGTATATGCACGTGCGTTCCTGGAAGGCCGTCTGACCGAAGAGCAGATGGACAACTTCCGCCAGGAAGTTCACGGCAAGGGTCTGTCCTCTTATCCGCACCCGAAACTGATGCCGGAATTCTGGCAGTTCCCGACCGTATCCATGGGTCTGGGGCCGTTGGGCGCTATCTATCAGGCCAAATTCCTGAAATATCTGGAACACCGCGGTCTGAAAGACACCTCCGAACAAACCGTTTACGCCTTCCTGGGCGACGGCGAGATGGATGAGCCGGAATCAAAAGGCGCTATCACCATCGCCACCCGTGAAAAACTGGACAACCTGGTCTTCGTCATCAACTGCAACCTGCAGCGTCTGGACGGCCCGGTCACCGGTAACGGCAAAATCATTAACGAACTGGAAGGCATCTTCGGTGGTGCTGGCTGGAACGTTATCAAGGTTATCTGGGGCGGCCGTTGGGATGAGCTGCTGCGTAAAGACACCAGCGGTAAGCTGATTCAGCTGATGAACGAAACCGTTGACGGCGACTACCAGACCTTCAAATCCAAAGACGGCGCTTACGTTCGTGAGCACTTCTTCGGCAAATATCCGGAAACCGCTGCCCTGGTCGCTGACTGGACTGACGAGCAGATCTGGGCTCTGAACCGCGGTGGTCACGATCCGAAGAAAGTCTACGCTGCATTGAAGAAAGCGCAGGAGACCAAAGGTCAGCCGACCGTGATCCTGGCGCATACCATTAAAGGTTATGGTATGGGCGATACCGCTGAAGGTAAGAACATCGCGCACCAGGTTAAGAAAATGAACATGGACGGTGTTCGCTACGTCCGCGATCGTTTCAATGTGCCGGTGGCGGATGCCGATCTCGAAAAACTGCCGTACGTAACCTTCCCGGAAGGTTCCGAAGAGCACACTTACCTGCACGCTCAGCGTCAGAAGCTGAACGGCTATCTGCCGACTCGTCAGCCGAAGTTCACTGAGAAACTCGAGCTGCCGACCCTGGCCGACTTCAGCGCGCTGCTGGAAGAGCAAAACAAAGAAATCTCTACCACTATCGCTTTCGTTCGCGCCCTGAACGTGATGCTGAAGAACAAGTCGATCAAAGATCGTCTGGTGCCGATCATCGCCGACGAAGCGCGTACCTTCGGTATGGAAGGTCTGTTCCGTCAGATCGGTATTTACAGCCCGAACGGCCAGCAGTATACCCCGCAGGACCGTGAGCAGGTTGCTTACTACAAAGAAGACGAGAAAGGCCAGATTCTGCAGGAAGGGATCAACGAGCTGGGCGCAGGCGCATCCTGGCTGGCTGCTGCGACCTCTTACAGCACCAACAACCTGCCGATGATCCCGTTCTACATCTACTACTCGATGTTCGGCTTCCAGCGTATCGGCGATCTGTGCTGGGCGGCTGGCGATCAGCAGGCTCGCGGCTTCCTGATTGGCGGGACTTCCGGTCGTACTACCCTGAACGGCGAAGGTCTGCAGCACGAAGATGGTCACAGCCACATTCAGTCGCTGACTATCCCGAACTGTATCTCTTACGACCCGGCGTACGCCTATGAAGTGGCTGTCATCATGCATGATGGTCTGGTCCGTATGTACGGCGAAGCGCAAGAGAACGTTTACTACTACATCACTACGCTGAACGAAAACTACCACATGCCGGCCATGCCGGAAGGCGCCGAGGAAGGTATCCGTAAAGGTATCTACAAACTCGAAACCATCGAAGGTAGCAAAGGTAAAGTTCAGCTGCTGGGCTCCGGTTCTATCCTGCGTCACGTGCGTGAAGCAGCGCAGATCCTGGCGAAAGACTACGGCGTGGGTTCCGACGTGTATAGCGTTACCTCCTTCACCGAACTGGCGCGTGATGGCCAGGATTGCGAACGCTGGAACATGCTGCACCCGCTGGAAACCCCGCGCGTGCCGTATATCGCTCAGGTAATGAACGACGCTCCGGCAGTGGCATCCACTGACTATATGAAACTGTTCGCTGAGCAGGTTCGTACTTACGTACCGGCTGATGATTACCGCGTACTGGGTACCGATGGCTTCGGTCGTTCCGACAGCCGTGAAAACCTGCGTCACCACTTCGAAGTCGATGCTTCCTATGTGGTCGTAGCAGCGCTGGGCGAACTGGCTAAACGTGGTGAAATCGATAAGAAAGTGGTGGCTGACGCTATCGCGAAATTCGACATCGATGCAGAAAAAGTTAACCCGCGTCTGGCGTAAGAGGTAAAAGAATAATGGCTATCGAAATCAAAGTACCGGACATCGGGGCTGATGAAGTTGAAATCACCGAGATCCTGGTCAAAGTTGGCGACAAAGTAGAAGCTGAACAGTCGCTGATCACCGTAGAAGGCGACAAAGCCTCTATGGAAGTCCCGTCTCCGCAGGCTGGCGTCGTGAAAGAGATTAAAGTCTCCGTCGGCGACAAAACCGAGACTGGCAAACTGATTATGATTTTCGATTCCGCCGAGGGTGCAGCCGCCGCTGCACCTGCGCAGGAAGAGAAGAAAGAAGCCGCTCCGGCCGCCGCTGCTCCAGCGGCTGCCGCGGCAGCGAAAGAAGTTCACGTCCCGGATATCGGCGGCGATGAAGTCGAAGTCACCGAGATCATGGTTAAAGTGGGCGACACCATCGCCGCTGAGCAATCCCTGATCACCGTAGAAGGCGATAAAGCCTCTATGGAAGTTCCGGCGCCGTTCGCCGGTACCGTCAAAGAGATCAAAATCAATACCGGCGATAAAGTTTCCACCGGCTCCCTGATTATGATCTTCGAAGTGGCGGGCGCTGCGCCTGCAGCCGCTCCGGCACAGGCTGCCGCGCCGGCTGCTGCGGCTCCGGCTGCCGCAGCAGGCGTGAAAGATGTTAACGTCCCGGACATCGGCGGCGACGAAGTTGAAGTCACCGAAGTGATGGTTAAAGTCGGCGATAAAGTCGCGGCGGAACAGTCCCTGATCACCGTAGAGGGCGACAAAGCCTCTATGGAAGTTCCGGCGCCGTTCGCGGGTACCGTTAAAGAGATCAAAATCAGCACCGGCGATAAAGTCAAAACCGGTTCCCTGATCATGGTCTTCGAAGTGGAAGGCGCTGCGCCTGCCGCCGCTCCGGCTCAGGCTGCTGCACCGGCACCAGCTGCTGCCCCGGCTCAGGCCGCTAAGCCTGCCGCTGCGCCGGCTGCGAAAGCAGAAGGTAAAAGCGAATTCGCTGAAAACGATGCCTACGTTCACGCGACCCCGCTGATTCGCCGCCTGGCGCGCGAGTTCGGTGTTAACCTGGCGAAAGTGAAAGGCACCGGCCGTAAAGGTCGTATCCTGCGCGAAGACGTTCAGGCCTACGTGAAAGACGCGGTTAAACGCGCTGAATCCGCACCGGCGGCTGCCGCTGGCGGCGGTATCCCGGGCATGCTGCCGTGGCCGAAGGTTGACTTCAGCAAGTTTGGCGAAGTCGAAGAAGTGGAGCTGGGTCGTATCCAGAAAATCTCTGGCGCCAACCTGAGCCGTAACTGGGTGATGATCCCGCACGTTACCCACTTCGACAAAACCGATATCACCGATCTGGAAGCGTTCCGCAAGCAGCAGAATGCCGAAGCTGAGAAGCGTAAACTGGACGTGAAATTCACTCCAGTGGTCTTCATCATGAAAGCGGTTGCCGCTGCGCTTGAGCAGATGCCGCGCTTCAACAGCTCGCTCTCCGAAGATGGTCAGCGCCTGACGTTGAAGAAATACATCAACATCGGTGTGGCGGTGGATACCCCGAACGGTCTGGTGGTTCCGGTCTTCAAAGACGTGAACAAGAAGAGCATCACCGAGCTGTCTCGTGAACTGACCACCATCTCGAAGAAAGCGCGCGATGGCAAACTGACGGCTGGCGAAATGCAGGGCGGTTGCTTCACCATCTCCAGCATCGGCGGCCTGGGTACCACCCACTTCGCGCCGATTGTTAACGCGCCGGAAGTGGCCATCCTCGGCGTGTCTAAGTCCGCGATGGAGCCGGTATGGAATGGTAAAGAGTTTGTGCCGCGCCTGATGCTGCCAATCTCTCTGTCCTTCGACCACCGCGTCATCGACGGTGCTGATGGTGCCCGCTTCATTACCATCATTAACAACACCCTGAGCGACATTCGCCGCCTGGTGATGTAATCGAAAAAGCCGGCCTGACGGCCGGCTTTTTTCTGATAACCTCAGGCTGTTGGGGATTATCAGCAACAAAGGACAAAATCGTTTGCCGTTTGTTGTTTAAAAATTGTTAACAATTTTGTAAAATACACGCGGATAGAACGTCCCGGTGGACTTGGGCGTAAGAATAATAGCGTCAGACCCGCCGGATATAAATTACAGAGGTCATGATGAGTACTGAAATCAAAACTCAGGTCGTGGTACTTGGGGCAGGCCCCGCAGGTTACTCTGCAGCCTTCCGTTGCGCTGATTTAGGTCTGGAAACCGTCATCGTAGAACGTTACAGCACCCTCGGTGGTGTTTGTCTGAACGTGGGTTGTATCCCTTCTAAAGCGCTGCTGCACGTGGCAAAAGTTATCGAAGAAGCGAAAGCGCTGGCCGAACACGGCATCGTTTTCGGCGAACCGAAAACTGACATTGACAAGATCCGCACCTGGAAAGAAAAAGTCATCACTCAGCTGACCGGTGGTCTGGCTGGCATGGCCAAAGGTCGTAAAGTGAAGGTGGTTAACGGTCTGGGTAAATTTACCGGCGCTAACACCCTGGAAGTGGAAGGCGAAAACGGCAAAACCGTGATCAACTTCGACAACGCTATCATCGCGGCGGGTTCCCGTCCGATTCAGCTGCCGTTTATCCCGCATGAAGATCCGCGCGTATGGGACTCCACCGACGCGCTGGAACTGAAATCTGTACCGAAACGCATGCTGGTGATGGGCGGCGGTATCATCGGTCTGGAAATGGGTACCGTATACCATGCGCTGGGTTCAGAGATTGACGTGGTGGAAATGTTCGACCAGGTTATCCCGGCTGCCGACAAAGACGTGGTGAAAGTCTTCACCAAACGCATCAGCAAGAAATTTAACCTGATGCTGGAAACCAAAGTGACTGCCGTTGAAGCGAAAGAAGACGGTATTTACGTTTCCATGGAAGGTAAAAAAGCACCGGCGGAAGCGCAGCGTTACGACGCAGTGCTGGTCGCTATCGGCCGCGTACCGAATGGTAAAAACCTCGATGCAGGTAAAGCGGGCGTGGAAGTTGACGATCGCGGCTTCATCCGCGTTGACAAACAAATGCGCACCAACGTGCCGCACATCTTTGCTATCGGCGATATCGTCGGTCAGCCGATGCTGGCGCACAAAGGTGTCCATGAAGGCCACGTTGCCGCAGAAGTTATCTCCGGTCTGAAACACTACTTCGATCCGAAAGTGATCCCATCCATCGCCTACACTGAACCAGAAGTGGCATGGGTCGGTCTGACCGAGAAAGAAGCGAAAGAGAAAGGCATCAGCTACGAAACCGCCACCTTCCCGTGGGCTGCTTCCGGCCGTGCTATCGCTTCTGACTGCGCAGATGGTATGACCAAACTGATCTTCGACAAAGAGACCCACCGTGTTATCGGCGGCGCGATTGTCGGCACCAACGGCGGCGAGCTGCTGGGTGAGATCGGCCTGGCTATCGAGATGGGCTGTGACGCTGAAGACATCGCCCTGACCATCCACGCTCACCCGACTCTGCACGAGTCCGTTGGCCTGGCGGCGGAAGTGTTCGAAGGCAGCATCACCGACCTGCCAAACGCCAAAGCGAAGAAAAAGTAACTTTTTCTTTCAGGAAAAAAGCATAAGCGGCTCCGGGAGCCGCTTTTTTTATGCCTGATGTTTAGAACTATGTCACTGTTCATAAACCGCTACACCTCATACATACTTTGAAAATAGTCACTCAGTAAACTTATAGGTAGTTAACGATATCGATGAGGTGTGAGATGAAACGCTTTTTAACCACAGCGCTGGTCGCTGCAACGTTTTTTACCGGTGTGGCTTACGCCGCTGACGCCAACATTCCCTGGGCGGCCAACAGCGGCGGTACGGAAACGACCCACATTGCGGCGATGGGCCAGGATCTGAATGCCCAGCATCAGCAGGTGACGAAGACCAATGAAGGGGTATGGGCGGCGAATTCCGGTAGCATCAGCGCTGACGAAGCGGCATTATCCAGCACAAAACCAGCCTTTGCCGGCGATCCTTCTCTGATGCCTCACCAGGGCTAAGTGAATGAAAACGCCCGGTTGCGTGAGTGCAACCGGGCGTTTTTTTTAAGGTTCTGCCACCTGCCAGCCGGCGTCAGCGTCGGGGGTAAAGCGCGTTATCTCCTGTGCCTTTGCGGCGCTCTCTTCACCGAGATTGGCCTGATAGACCCTATCCTGCTGATCGATCATAAAGCTCATCACGCCGGTTTCACCCCAGGCTATCGGCCAGGCCAGCAAGGCGACGCTCTGGTCATCGCGACCGGCGATAATTCGAAAGCGATAGCCATGGTAGCCGCTACCGGGCACCGTCGGGCTAAAGGCCGGACCGAGCGGGCTTGGCGCTTCGCCCGGCGAAGTTGGCCAGTACAAGCCATCTTTTTTGCCTTCGCTACTGATGATTTTCTGCGCCCAGCGGTGGTTCAGATGATAATAGTCCTGCTGGGCATCAACATAGGCATGCATGGCGGCGATCGCCGACAGCTCATTGCGGCCGATGGCGCGGGTGAGGATCTCCTCTTCGCCAGCGGCCATATCAAAGCGCCATCCCTCAGACGCTTTTACGATAGGCACGGGCAGACGCCATGCCTCGCTACCGACATCGAGCCAGGCTTTGTCACCCTGCTGGATGATGACATGTTTCACCTGCCAGTCGCGTTGAAAGCGATCGACGGCGGCAGGGTCGATCCCGTCCGTGGGTAAAAACTGCTGCCAGTTATCGCCGAGTACTTCGCTCAGCGCGGCTTCATTAGGCTGGCTGATCGCTTCGGCCAGCGCAGTTGCGGCCTGTTCCGGCGTGGCAAACTGCTGTTGGGCGAAGACGGCAAGCGGCGACAGCATTAACGTAAACAGGGCAACGGATAATGGGGTTCTCATTCTGCTCATCCTTAGCGGCGACGCAGTTCATGGTGTTCGGAAAGACGTTCTCTGGCGCCATCGCGTAACTCGCGGTTTACGCCGGAAAACTGGCGGCTCTGCAGTCCTCGTTCCTGCTGCGCTTGCCAGGAGGGGGCGCGGCTTTCGTTGCCGCTAAGGGCGTTGGCGCGCAGATGGCTGAGCGTCTGCTGACGCTGGGCTGGCGTGGCGGACTGGAACTGCTGCCGGCGCTGCTGCTGCTGAGGTGTGCGGTTCTGCTCGTGGCTCCTGACGGCTTCTCGACGCTGCTGTTGCTGCGGCGTGGGGTTTTTCAGCTGCGTTTTTGCCGCCTCGCGACGCTGCTGTTGGGTCGGCGTACTGTCGTAACCGCGGTAATTACTGCGTTGGGTGGCTTGCTTCAGCTGCGCCGAGGCCGCCTGACGCTGGGCGTCGCGTGAGGTGTTGTTTGCCGCCAGATTGCCCGCTGTGGCCGTCGGTACGTTATGCTGCAGCTGGGTCATCGCTGCCTGGCGCTGCGCTTCGCGATCGACTGGCGCATGTTGGGTCGCGCTCAGTCCGCCGGAAACGTTGGTCTGATGGAAGCGCTGAGCTACCGTATTATCGGGATACGGTGTGTGTCCGCGATAGGCAGGATTGTGCTGCCAGTTAACGTGGTTTCCCGGCAGGTTTTCTCCTGTTATGTGATTGAAATTATTTACATTAATATTGATGTTATCGCCATTATGCGAGTAATCGCCGTGGTGGTAGTCGTCATCGTGATGGTGATGGTCATCATCATCCCAGTCGATACTGCTGAACAGCGCCCAGGTGGTGGCCACGCCGAGGCTGTACCCGAAGCCTTTGACGAAGCTATCGGTAAACTGCTCCCCGGGAGGGGGCGGCAGATAGACCGGCGGATAGGCGCTGTTCGGCCAGGTACCATAGACGGTGGAGGGGTTATAGCTGGGAACATAGACCACCTGTGGATTGGTCGGCTCTATTTTAATGACCTGCGTGGGCGCAGGCGCCGCTGTGTGGGCGGTTGCGGTTGCTGCCGTGCTGCTGCTGGCTGAAACCGGTGCGGCAGGGGTGACAATCACTTTCTGCTGCGGTGTGGATTTCAGCGTCCCGGTTTGTTGGGCAATGGCGCGCAGGCGCTGCACTGAATCCATCACATCATGCGGCTGGGCCAAAAACGCATTGCCAAGATTTTCCACCCAGGGCGGATTCTCGCCCATCATCGCCAGCAGGGCAGGGAAAGCGACAAGAGATTTGACGCTAGGGTCCCACGGCTGGCTGGCAACCGCCTGCACGGCCGCATCCCCTTTCATCGCGGGGTTATCCTGGGACCACTGGACCGCCTGCAGGACGTTGTCGGGATAAGTGGAGGCCATCAACACCTGCGACAGCAGACTGTCCGGGTAGAGCGCGATAGGGGCGACCCACTGATCAATTTGCGCCTGGGTGTAAGTGGCGGCCACCGGCTGTGTCGTCGACGCTGCGGGCGCTGGCGCTTGCTGCGCAGGCGGTTCAGCGATCGTCGCTGGGGTTCGGCTTTGCACATAGAGTGTTCCTGCCGCCGCGAGTAAGCCAGCGCTACAGAGCAGGGCGATAATATGGGGTTTGAACGGCAGTGACATGGAAACTCCTGACCCAAAAAGTAACCCATCTCGCTAAAGTATCTGCGAAAACGGCGCGTTTGCTGAGTATAAGTAAGCGGTATGGCTTTTTATTGATTATTGTTGGGATCGGCCCGTGGCGTTGTACGCGGA
>OKVU01000396.1_pt1 | contig 15130 bp, 8 predicted proteins | sample 1606901 | NCBI WGS metagenome assembly OKVU01 (sample SAMN03281017, study PRJEB24777) | human gut metagenome | isolation source: fecal sample PR221 from 1 month old male Chinese infant, caesarean... | reverse complement strand
ACGCAGTGCGAAGCACCGATTTCTTTGCGGGGCCGCGGGGATTGTAAAGGGGAACGCGGTGTTCCCCTTTACCCGTTCACGTGTCCGAAGGTGACATTTCGCCATGAACATAAGGTGAACGGAACCCTCCTCCAGAGCCGCATATTCCCCTCACCCCAACCCTCTCCCCGGGGGAGGGGGAGAAAACCGGTCGTAGCCCGGACAAAGCAGCCGCCGCATCCGGGAAATCCCGACAACCAGCTTACAGCGGCTGTGTCTGCGCCTCTACCACCGCCAGCGCCACCATGTTAACGATACGCCTTACGGAGGCGATAGGCGTCAGGACATGCACCGGTTTCGATACGCCCATGAGCACCGGCCCCACCGTCACCCCCTCGGAGCTCGACACCCGTAGTAAGTTGTAACTAATACGGGCAGCCTCAACGTTTGGCATAATCAGGATATTCGCCGAGCCTTTCAGCGGACTGTCCGGCATACGTTCATGGCGGATACTCTCCACCAGCGCGGCGTCCCCGTGCATCTCCCCGTCAATCATCAGCTCGGGTGCACGCTCGCGCACCAGCTCCAGCGTTTCACGCATTTTCAGCGCAGCCAGCGATTTCGAGGAACCAAACTGCGAATGGGATAACAGCGCCACTCTCGGCTCGATACCAAAACGGCGCACAGTTTCTGCCGCCAGCAAGGTAATCTCCGCCAGTTGTTCAGCGCTGGGGTTCTCATTCACATAGGTATCGGCGATAAAGGTGTTCCCGCTGGGCAGCAACAACGCGTTCATCGCCCCGGCCGCATGCACGCCTTCGCGATAGCCGAAGATCTCCTGCACAACGCTAAAGTGTTCATGATAATCACCGATGGTGCCGCAGATCATTGCATCCGCTTCACCGCGGTGAACCATGATCGCGCCAATCACCGTGGTATCGCTGATCACCGCACGCTGCGCCTGTTCCTGAGAGATACCGCGCCGTTTCATGATGCTGTAATACTCGGTCCAGTACTCTTTGAAGCGAGGATCCGATTCATTGTTGACGATCTCAAAGTCAACGTTGGGTCGAATTTGCAGCCCCAGTTTTTGGATACGCATTTCGATCACGCCCGGACGGCCCACCAGAATCGGCTTCGCCAGCCCCAGAGTGATCAGCTCCTGCGTCGCATGCAGCACGCGCGGCTCTTCCCCTTCGGTCAACACAACGCGTTTTGGCTCTTTACGTGCCTGCGAGAAGATAGGCTTCATAAACAGGTTTGTTTTGTAGACAAACTCGGTGAGCTTATCGACATAGGCGTCAAAATCAGCGATCGGACGGGTTGCGACGCCGGAATCCATCGCCGCTTTTGCCACCGCGGGGGCGATCTTCACAATCAAACGCGGATCGAACGGTTTCGGGATCAGATAATCCGGGCCAAAGCTCAGATCCTGGTCGCCATAGGCAGAGGCCACCACCTCACTCTGCTCGGCATGCGCCAGCTCGGCAATCGCATGTACCGCCGCCAGCTTCATCTCTTCGTTAATCGCCGTCGCACCCACATCCAGCGCACCACGGAAGATAAACGGGAAGCAGAGTACGTTGTTGACCTGGTTAGGGTAATCGGAACGGCCAGTACAGATGATCGCATCCGGGCGAACCTCTTTCGCCAGCGGCGGCAGAATTTCCGGTTCCGGGTTTGCCAGCGCCAGAATCAGCGGCTGACGCGCCATTTTTTTGACCATCTCCGGCGTCAGCACTTTCGGACCGGAGCAGCCGAGGAAAATATCCGCGCCGTCAACCACATCTGCCAGCGTGCGTTTGCCGTCATCCTCCACGGCATAAGCCGCTTTGGTTTCCGCCATGTTCGCTTCACGGCCTTTGTAGATAACCCCTTTGGAGTCGCATACCACAATGTTGTGTTTCTGCATGCCCAGCGCCACCAGCAGGTTCATACAGGCGATTGCCGCCGCCCCTGCTCCGGAGACCACCATACGCACGTCAGACAGATTTTTCTCTACCACGCGCAGGCCGTTCAGAATGGCTGCGGTACTGATGATGGCCGTCCCGTGCTGGTCATCGTGAAAAACGGGAATGTTCATGCGTTCGCGCAGTTTTGCCTCAATATAGAAGCACTCTGGCGCTTTGATATCTTCCAGGTTGATGCCACCGAAGGTCGGCTCCAGCGCCGCCACCACATCGATCAGCTTGTCCGGATCATGCTCGTCGACTTCGATATCAAATACATCAATGCCGGCGAATTTCTTAAACAGAACGCCCTTGCCTTCCATCACCGGCTTCCCGGCGAGGGCGCCAATGTTACCCAGTCCAAGCACGGCGGTACCGTTTGAGACGACGGCAACCAGGTTGCCACGCGCCGTATACTTGTAAGCTGCCAGCGGATCTTTCTCGATTTCAAGACACGGAGCCGCAACACCCGGCGAGTAAGCCAGCGCCAGATCGCGCTGTGTGGCCAGGGGCTTCGTTGGAGACACCTGAATTTTCCCAGGATGCGGGAACTCGTGGAAATCGAGGGCACTTTGTTTGAGTTGGTCGTCCATTTGCTGTTCCTTAACGCGTATCTTTCAGATAATTGAAGCGTGATAACCGTCCTGATGCGCCGCATAGTATGCCCCCAGCCACGCCCGCAAACTTTGAACACAACCAAACTCTGACCAACCCATAACAAAAATTGCTATCAATTCATAACACCAATGTTACAACCCGTTGAAAGCAAGACACTCCCCGTCTGCTATGCTTTTTTGTTATGCACAACACGATTCCGATAACAACACTCTCGAAATCATTCTTATAACACCTTGCTTTTTAAGGAGTATTTTTCTATGAATTATTTAGACGGCATCAAACAGTTCACTACCGTGGTAGCCGATAGCGGCGATATTGAGTCCATTCGACATTATCAACCCGAAGACGCAACCACCAACCCCTCGCTACTACTGAAAGCAGCCGCGCTGGACCACTTTAAACACTTGATTGAAGACGCAATTGTCTATGGCAAAAGCCACGGCAAAACCCAGGAGCAGCAGGTAGCAGAAGCCTGCGACAAGCTGGCGGTAAATTTCGGTCAAGAAATTCTGAAAAGTATCCCCGGACGTGTTTCAACCGAAGTGGATGCCCGCCTCTCCTACGATAAAGAAAAAAGCGTCGCCAAAGCCCGCAAGCTGGTGCAGCTCTATGAGGAGTTAGGCATCGATAAATCACGCATCCTGATCAAACTGGCTTCAACCTGGGAAGGGATCCGCGCGGCGGAAATCCTCGAAAAAGAGGGGATCAAGTGCAACCTGACGCTGTTGTTCTCCTTCGCCCAGGCGCGTGCCTGTGCCGAAGCCGGGGTATTTTTAATCTCTCCATTTGTTGGACGTATCTACGACTGGTATCAGCAACGTAAACCCATGGACCCGTACGTGGTGGATGAAGACCCCGGCGTGAAATCCGTGCGGAATATCTACGATTATTTTAAACAGCATCGCTATGAGACCATCGTCATGGGCGCAAGCTTCCGTCGTACGGAACAGGTCCTGGCGCTGGCAGGCTGCGACAGACTGACTATTTCGCCCGACCTGCTCAAAGCCCTGCACGGCGAGGAAGGCGTTGTTGAACGCAAATTGGTTCCGCCGTCGCAAACCTTCCCGCGCCCTGAACCTCTGACCGAAGCGCAGTTCCGCTGGGAGCACAATCAGGACGCAATGGCGGTGGAGAAACTGTCGGACGGTATCCGCCAGTTCGCCGTTGACCAGCGCAAACTCGAAGATCTGATCGCCGCCAAATTTTAACCCTTAGCAAGGAGAGAGTTATGTCTCGTAAAGAGCTCGCCAATGCGATTCGCGCCCTGAGTATGGATGCGGTACAAAAAGCGAATTCCGGCCACCCTGGCGCCCCGATGGGGATGGCGGATATTGCCGAAGTCCTGTGGAACGACTTCTTAAAACATAATCCGACAGACCCGACCTGGTACGACCGTGACCGCTTTATTCTGTCTAACGGACACGCCTCCATGCTGCTCTATAGCTTGCTGCACTTAAGCGGTTATGACCTGTCGCTGGATGAGTTAAAAAACTTCCGCCAGCTACATTCGAAAACCCCGGGTCACCCGGAGATTGGCTATACACCAGGCGTCGAAACCACTACCGGTCCGCTTGGACAGGGGCTGGCGAACGCTGTCGGGCTGGCGATTGCTGAACGGACGCTCGCCGCACAGTTCAACCGCACTGATCATGAGATTGTCGACCACTACACCTATGTGTTTATGGGCGATGGCTGTCTGATGGAGGGGATCTCGCATGAAGTCAGTTCGCTGGCGGGCACCCTGGGGCTCGGCAAACTGATCGGCTTTTACGATCACAACGGCATCTCAATTGATGGCGAAACTGAAGGCTGGTTTACCGACGATACGGCCAAACGTTTCGAGGCCTACCACTGGCATGTGGTACATGAAATCGACGGCCACGATCCCGAGGCGGTGAAAAAGGCCATTCTGGAAGCGCAAAGCGTTAAAGATAAACCGTCACTGATTATCTGTCGCACGGTCATTGGTTTCGGCTCCCCCAATAAGGCCGGGAAAGAAGAGTCCCATGGCGCTGCACTTGGGGAAGAAGAAGTCGCCTTAACCCGTCAGAAACTGGGCTGGAAATACCCGGCTTTTGAGATCCCAAAAGAGATCTATAAAGCATGGGACGCGCGCGAAAGCGGCGAGAAAGCGCAGCAGGCATGGAAGGAGAAATTTGCGGCCTATGAAAAGGCATACCCGGACCTGGCTGCGGAATTTAAACGTCGCCTGAGCGGTGGTCTGCCCGAAAACTGGGAACAAACCACCCAGGCGTATATTGAGAAACTGCAGGCGGAACCGGCAAAAATTGCCACCCGCAAAGCGTCACAAAATGCCCTGAATACGATTGGTCCGGTCCTGCCGGAACTGCTCGGTGGTTCCGCCGACCTTGCCCCCAGTAACCTGACGATCTGGTCGGGCTCCCACTCATTAAAAGAAGATCCAGCCGGGAATTACATCCACTACGGCGTGCGTGAATTCGGGATGACCGCCATCGCCAATGGCATCGCCCATCACGGCGGCTTTGTGCCGTACACCGCCACCTTCCTCATGTTTGTGGAGTATGCGCGCAACGCGGCACGTATGGCGGCGCTGATGAAAGCCCGACAAATCATGGTCTATACCCATGACTCTATCGGTCTGGGGGAGGATGGTCCAACTCACCAGGCGGTGGAGCAACTGGCCAGCCTGCGCCTGACACCGAATTTCAGTACCTGGCGCCCCTGCGATCAGGTCGAAGCTGCGGTTGGCTGGAAACTGGCGGTGGAACGCCACACCGGCCCGACGGCCTTAATTCTGTCCCGACAAAACCTGGCGCAAATGGACAGGACACCGGAGCAGGTTAAAGCAATCGCCAAAGGCGGTTATATCCTGAAAGATGCCGATGGTAAGCCGGATATCATCCTGATCGCCACCGGCTCTGAGGTTGAAATCACGGTAAAAGCGGCGGAAAAACTGACTCAGGAGGGGCATAAAGTCCGCGTGGTATCGCTGCCTTCAACCGATATTTTTGATGCTCAGGATGAGCAATACCGCGAGTCGGTCTTGCCTTCGGATGTCAGCGCCCGCGTTGCCGTTGAAGCCGGTATTGCCGACTACTGGTACAAATATGTCGGGCTGAAAGGCGCGATTGTCGGTATGACTGGCTACGGCGAATCCGCGCCTGCGGATAAGCTCTTCCCGTACTTCGGCTTCACCGTCGAGAATATTGTCGAAAAGGCAAAGCGCCTGCTGTAAACGCCTGATGCCCTCACCCGCGGAGGTGAGGGATCCCCACCAAAAATGCGAGCACGAACAGTCCCCTCTCCTCTTTGGGGAGAGGGCCAGGGTGAGGGGGAAAATGCGGCTCTGAGGGTCATTCATTACTCAGCCCACGGGCTGAGGGTACAAACACTAAAAACGCCAACGTTTGTTGGCGTTTTGCTTTTTTAACGCGTGATCCACAGGGTGGGCCAGGCATCTGGTCCATGCCAGTTATCACATTCAGGCTCTTCGGCGTAACGCGTCAGGCGAAAGCGCTGACCATCAAAACGCCAGCGTGTCATTACGCCGCAATCCGCTAACCCACGACCTTTGGCAAGCGTCGTCAACTCGCGGGTTTTCTCATCAAACCTGGCGTTCATCAATTCCAGTTCGTTGGTGCCGCGCGAAGGGGTAAATGGCAGGTGTAAGCGTAGCGGGCGTGAAGAGAACGGTTTTTCCCGCGAGACCATCCAGGCTAAATCCACCGTGTTGTACGCGCCTGCTTCGCAGTCAATAATCAACAGGGCTTTATCATCCGTTAACGCCGTGACCCGGACCTCCCGGCGCATGGGGTCAAGCGAGCACTGGCTGTTATTCATCCGCCAGTTGCCATAATCCAGTAAGTCATTGAGTTCTTGCTGCGTTAACGGTGAGGGGCTGGCGTCAGTCAGCGCGACTTCTTTAAGGGCCGGGGCCGGCGGTACACTCAGCGGTGGATCGTCCCCTTTTTTGATCCACGCCGTTTCGCTACCGACGCGTTTTTGCTGGGCATCAATAAACAGCAGTGCCGCTTTTAGGCCAACCAGGGAAATCGTCCCCTTCCCGTCTTGCAAAGTGATCGCCTGGGCTTCCTGAATAGTTTGCAAAAAATCCGTAATGGTCTGTGCGTTATCGGTCATTAAATGCCAGGGGGTGATTTGCCAGCGTTGACCGACCAGCCCGAGCGGTTTGTCGTCCAGGCGCAGGCGTGGCGCAATGGGCGCCTCTTTTAAGGGGGGAAGTTCTTTGCCGCCCAGATCGATGCGCAAAGCAGCACTGGTCTGCGCCCCGGCACTGCGTCCCAGAGTCATGACGAGGCCATGGTGCTCACCCGTATTTCGTGCCACGCAAAAATTTTGATTATTACAGGTTACTTGCCAGTCGGAAAAAGCCTGCTGCGCGGGTGCAGCCCACAGGAAGGTCATCGGGCACACACCCAGAATGAAAGCAAGCAAAACGCGGTAACGCATGAATAAAACAGCCCCGGAAGAGAATCGCAACACACAACCCGCGTATCTTCGTGTTCCCGCGCCTGCCGCTCAATCGGATTTGTCGGATAGCTTTATCTAAAATTTATTTTTTAACCCTATTAAAATCAATCCATTAGACCTGATGATTGCAAATATTGCAGTAAAATCACCGCCTTGCCGTCGCGTATCTCGCCGCTTTTCATCATCTCAAGGGCCTGCGCAAAGGGGAGTTCCAGCACTTCAATGTCTTCATCTTCGACACCGCCGCCATTATTTGCCCGGATGCTGTCGTCATAGCGGGCGATAAAGAAATGGACGATTTCGGTGACGCCACCGGGGGACATATAAAGCTCGAATACCTTACGAACCTCACTCACTGCATATCCCGTCTCTTCAACGGCCTCTTTGCGAATGCACACTTCCGGTTCATCATCGTCCAGCAGGCCGGCGCAGGTTTCAATCAGGCGACCGTCTTCGTTACCGTTAACCCAGGTCGCGACGCGGAACTGGCGAATCAGGACCACGCTCTTTTTATCCGGGTTATACAGCAGAATAGTGGCGCCATTTCCCCTGTCATAAACCTCGCGTTTATGGCGAATCACGTCACCATTTTTGCGGGTCAAATCGTAGGTAATATTGCGAAGAATGAAATAGTTATCTGAAAGGACTTTATCTTTAATGACTTCTATGTTGAACGACATACCGACTCCACAACGTAATACGGTCACTCTCATATTACGCTGCGAAGTCTGTTTTGTCGCGACGGGTAATCAGTGGCCTTTCGGTGCTGTAACGCCCAGCCAGTCCATCATCCCCTGTGCAGCATGACGGCCTTCCGCCATGGCTGTCACCACCAAATCTGCACCGCGAACCGCATCGCCACCGGCGAAGATTTTCGGGTTGCTGGTCTGATAACGGTATGCGCTGTTGACGTTCGCCGCGATACGGCCCCAGTCATCAACCTCCACGCCGTGCGTTTCCAGCCACGGCATAGAGTGCGGATTGAAACCAAAAGCCATGATGACGGCATCTGCTGGCATCACAAACTCGCTGCCCTCTATTGGTACCGGACGGCGACGCCCTTTCGCATCCGCTTCACCCAACTGCGTGCGTAGCAGGCGAACCCCCGTGACACTACCCGATTCATCCAGCTCCAGGTTGATTGGCTGGACGTTAAACTCGAATTCAGCCCCCTCTTCCTTCGCGTTTTTTACCTCTTTTTTTGAGCCCGGCATATTGGCCTCATCGCGACGATAGGCACAGGTCACTTTGCTGGCTCCGTGACGCAGCGATGTCCGTACACAGTCCATCGCCGTATCACCGCCACCCAGCACCACCACATTCAACCCGGCGGTGTTGATAAAGGGTTCTTCCGGCGAATCCGGTAGCCCCATCAGTTGTTTGGTATTGGCGATGAGGAACGGCAGCGCGTCATAGACGCCAGGCGCATCTTCATTCGGTAAATTCGCTTTCATCGACCGGTACGTACCGACGCCGACAAACACGGCATCGTACTCTTCAAGCAAGGTGTCCAGGGTAATATCCCGGCCAATTTCGCAATTCAGTTCGAAGCGAATACCCATCGCGCTGAAAATTTCCCGGCGGCGCGCAAGCAGTGATTTATCCAGTTTGAAGGCCGGAATACCGAAAGTCAGCAGGCCGCCTATTTCCGGGTGACGATCAAACACAGTGGTACTCACGCCGTTGCGCGCCAGCACGTCGGCGCATGCCAGACCGGCAGGCCCCGCGCCAATGATCGCAATGCGTTTATCTACCGCTGTCACATGCTTAAGGTCAGGCCGCCACCCTTTTGCCAGCGCCTGGTCGGAAATGTAACGCTCAATATTGCCGATAGTGACCGAGCCGTAGTCGTCGCGAACGGTACACGCCCCCTCGCACAGACGATCCTGCGGACAGACGCGCCCGGTGATTTCCGGTAAGCAGTTCGTCTGGTGCGATAACTCAACGGCTGCGGTGATATCCCCGGCTTTTACACGTTCAATCCACTGGGGAATATGGTTGTGCAGCGGGCAGGTCCATTCACAGACGCTGTGCTCACCGCATTTCAGGCAACGCTCCGCTTCCCGCAGAGCCTGATCGGCGCGGAACGGCAGATAGATTTCAGCAAAGCCGGTTTTGCGGGCCGCCAGCGCCAGCTTATCGGGCTCTCCACGCGGCGACGTTTTGAGCATCTGTTTGACCTTGCGATCGTTAAATGCCGGGACCAACGCCGCCATACTGTGCCACGGTTGAGCTTCCTGGCTGGCCGCACGTAACCGGCGCGCCTTCGCCAGGTCTGCCAGATCATCACGGCTCACGACCTGAATAGCGTCTGCCGGGCAGTTTTGCGCACAGGCGGGGCCTTCAGCGCGATCGACACAGAGATCACATTTGTGTGCCGTGGCTTTTACCATGCCATTGCCGACCGGTGTGACAAGGATCTGCATGGTGCCGAAGGGGCACGCCACCGCACAGGATTTACAACCGATGCATTTATCCTGGTTAACTTGCACCGAATCATTTACACGACTAATTGCGCCGTTCGGACAACTGCGGGCACAAGGAGCGGCTTCACAATGGTGACATGTTACCGCGCTGCACTGGCGTTTATTCTTTACGACCGTAATTCGGGGATGAAAATGTTCGTGGCTTAAAACGTGTTGTTCCTGGTTATGTGCCATTACACAGGCCACTTCACAGGCGCGACACCCTATACATTGTTGGCTGTTAGCCATAATAAAACGATTCATGGCAGTCTTCTTTTCTGGTTTAATAAACCTTATTTTTTATATGAACAATGTATTTACCTGGGCTGTTCAGCGCAGGCAATGTACATTTGCCCAGAAGCGTTACTTAATTGTCACGCGCATGTTGCAGATCAATTTATCGTGGCATAAATAAAAATTAGTCTCATTTGATGAGCCGTCCGGCGATGCCATTTCGTCCGCCACCCTTGGATAGCGGGAATTGCTGTTGTGACTGTAAAACAACCTGTTTCATCCAGCCTTGCCAGAGCCTTTTTTTATATCGTCTTGCTTTCGCTGTTCTCCACGGGCGCGGCGCTAATAACGCTTGCCAGCAGCTTGCGCGATGCGGAAGCCGTTAATATCGCCGGTTCTCTGCGTATGCAAAGCTATCGTCTGGGGTATGACCTGGAACGCGGCTCCGCGGAATTAAATGCACATCGCCAAATCTATCAGCAATCGCTTAACTCACCGGTTTTACGCACGTTAAACCGCTGGTATGTGCCTGAAATTGTTGGGCAGCGCTATGCGCAATTACAGGAAAGCTGGCAGGAGATGGATGCCCGATTAGGCACAGCCGACACGGTCTGGTATCAGCATAATATTCAGCAATATGTCGATAACATCGACCAGTTTGTTCTGGCGCTACAACACTATTCGGAACGGAAAATGTGGCTGGTATTGGGTATCTCGCTCATCGGCGCGATGGGGATTTTCCTGCTGGTCTTTTTTACGCTACGGCGCATTCGCCAGCAGGTCGTCAAACCCCTTGCGCAACTGATGGTGGCCAGCCAGGAGATTCAGCAAGGACATTTTACCTATCCGTCACTCAATACCCATCTGGATAACGAATTGGGGCTGCTGGCGTCCACGTTTGACCGAATGTCTGGTGAATTGCACAAACTCTACCGCACACTCGAAGCCCAGGTCGCAGAGAAGACGTATGACCTGCAGGAAGCCCACCGTCGACTCGAAGTGTTGTATCAATGTTCGCAGGCGCTCAACACCAGCCAGATCGACGTTATGTGTTTTCGTCACATTCTGCAGATAGTCTATGAGCACGAAGCGGCAAGCTATCTGGAGTTAACAATGGGCGATCACTGGTCCATTCATCACGGTGAGGCGCAGGAAGACCTTCCGGTTAACGTGTTACCCGTCAGCATGCAAGAGAGCGTTTTTGGCGAATTACGCTGGCAAAGCGTCAATGCCCAGGCTTCCACGCCATTACTGCAAAGCGTGGCCACGATTATGGGGCGCGGGTTCTATTTTAATCAGGCGCAAAAACAGCACCAGCAACTGATTCTGATGGAAGAACGCGCCACCATCGCCATGGAACTTCATGATTCGCTGGCCCAGGTGCTTTCTTATCTGCGTATTCAACTGGCATTGCTCAAACGAGCAGTGCCCGAGGACAACGCACCCGCCCAGACCATCATCACCGATTTTTCCCGCGCCCTGAACGATGCCTGGCGTCAGTTGCGAGAATTACTGGCGACCTTCCGCCTGACGGTTTCCCAAAGCGATCTGCCCGCCGTTCTGAATGAAGCAATGGCGCTTCTCCAGAGCCAGACGACCGCGAAGCTCGAGCTGGATTGCCGCCTGCCAACGCTTATGCTGGATGCACAGCAGCAGGTAAACATCTTGCAGATAGTGCGCGAGGCGGTGATCAACGCGATTAAACATGCCGACGCCAGTACCATCACCGTCAGTTGCGTTACGGACCCGGACGATCAGTATTCGGTTTATATTCGCGATAACGGAAAAGGCATCGGCACGACCGATGAACCTCAGGGACATTACGGATTGAATATTATGCGCGAACGAGCAAGCCGTCTTGGCGGCACGCTGAACTTTGCGCGCCCGCCTGGAGGTGGGACATTAGTCGAACTGCGTTTCCCGGCGCCGCGTACGCTTAAAAGCCAGCAACCGTAAGGAAAAGAAAAGAATTTCTGAAACGGATGCAGCAAAACGGGGATAAAGGAGACACAGCATAATTGTGCCTTGAAAAAGCATGATAATTTACATTATCTCCTTTTTTTCTCCACGTTTGCTTTATCTGTTCCCGCTACATTGAGCACACATTCATTGATTTCAGCAATGTCAAAATAACAATGCGCAGCAAAACAACGAGGTCTTGTTTCTGATGGCGAATTTTTTTATTGATCGCCCCATTTTTGCGTGGGTACTGGCGATCCTGATCTGTTTAACCGGAACCCTTGCCATTATTTCTCTGCCAGTGGAGCAATACCCTAATCTGGCTCCACCTAATGTCCGTATTACCGCCAACTACCCGGGCGCATCTGCCCAGACGCTGGAAAATACCGTGACGCAGGTTATCGAGCAGAACATGACCGGCCTCGATAATCTGATGTACATGTCATCACAAAGCAGCAGCGCCGGGCAGGCCACGATTACACTCAGTTTCACCGCCGGTACGGACCCCGACGAGGCCGTGCAGCAGGTACAAAACCAGTTACAGTCTGCTCTGCGTAAACTCCCCCAGGCCGTTCAGAACCAGGGGGTAACGGTAAGAAAAACCGGTGACACCAACATCCTGACGCTGGCGTTTGTCTCTACCGACGGCTCGATGGATAAACAAGATATCGCCGACTATGTCGCCAGTAATATTCAGGATCCCATAAGCCGCGTGAATGGTGTTGGCGATATCGATGCCTACGGTTCACAGTATGCTATGCGTATCTGGCTCGACCCGGCGAAGCTTAACAGCTACCAGATGACCACTGACGATGTGACCAGCGCGATTAAATCCCAGAACGCCCAGGTCGCCGTTGGTCAGCTCGGCGGCTCACCTTCGGTAGACCGTCAGGCGCTGAACGCCTCGATTAACTCACAATCGCTACTCCAGACACCGCAGCAGTTTCGTAATATCACGTTGCGCGTTAACCAGGATGGTTCCGAAGTGCGCCTTGGCGATGTCGCCGAGGTTGAACTGGGTGCTGAGAAATATGACTTCCTGAGCCGCTTTAACGGTCTTGCCGCCTCCGGGCTTGGGATTAAGCTTGCCTCCGGTGCGAATGAGATGGCGACCTCAGAATTAGTGCTAAAACGCCTGGATGAGCTGTCGCAATATTTTCCGCATGGCCTGGAATATCGGGTCGCCTACGAGACAACCTCTTTCGTTAAAGAATCCATTATCGATGTGGTGAAAACGCTGCTGGAAGCTATCGCGCTGGTCTTCCTCGTGATGTATCTCTTTTTGCAGAATTTCCGCGCAACGCTCATCCCGACGATTGCCGTGCCGGTGGTGTTAATGGGGACCTTCGCCGTTCTCTACGCCTTTGGCTATAGCATCAACACCCTCACCATGTTTGCGATGGTCCTCGCCATCGGCCTTCTGGTGGACGACGCGATTGTCGTGGTGGAAAACGTCGAACGTATCATGAGCGAGGAAGGCCTTTCGCCCAGAGAAGCGACGCGAAAATCGATGGCGCAAATCCAGGGTGCGCTGGTGGGTATCGCGATGGTGCTTTCGGCGGTATTTGTCCCGATGGCGTTTTTTGGTGGTACCACCGGGGCGATTTATCGTCAGTTCTCCATCACTATCGTTTCCGCTATGGTGTTATCCGTGCTGGTGGCGATGATCCTCACACCAGCCCTGTGCGCCACGCTGCTTAAACCTCTGCATAAAGGCGAGCACCACGGGGAAAGAGGTTTCTTCGGCGCATTTAACCGCATGTTTAACCGCAACGCCGACCGTTACGAAAATGGCGTGGCGAAAATTCTGCACCGCAGCCTGCGCTGGATCCTGCTCTACGTTTTGTTGCTGGGCGGCATGGTGTTTTTATTCCTGCGCCTGCCAACGTCTTTTTTACCGCTTGAAGATCGCGGGATGTTTCTGGCATCGGTACAACTGCCGAGCGGCGCGACGCAGCAGCAGACGCTGAAAGTGGTGCAAAAGGTTGAAGATTACTTCTTCAAAAACGAGAAAAACAATGTCGCGTCCGTCTTCGCCACCGTTGGTTCCGGCCCCGGCGGGAACGGCCAGAACGTCGCACGTATGTTTGTGCGTCTGAAAGACTGGGGCGAACGCGATCCGAAAACCGGCAGTTCCTTTGCCATCATTGAGCGTGCCACCAAAGCGTTTCGCCAAATCAATGAAGCCCGCGTTATTGCCAGCAGTCCGCCGGCAATCAGTGGCCTGGGCAGCTCCGCCGGTTTCGATATGGAATTACAGGATCACGCGGGGGCCGGGCACGATGCGCTGATGGCGGCGCGCGACAAACTGATTCAAATGACCGACAACAATAAAATGCTGACGCGCGTGCGTCACAACGGCCTCGATGACAGCCCGCAATTACAGGTCGATATCGATCAGCGTAAAGCTCAGGCGCTGGGGGTCTCAATTGATGATATCAACGACACGCTGCAAACCGCCTGGGGTTCGAGTTATGTGAATGACTTTATGGATCGCGGCCGCGTGAAGAAAGTCTACGTTCAGTCAGCGGCAAAATACCGTATGCTGCCGAGCGACATTAATCTTTGGTATGTGCGTAACAGCAGCGGCGGTATGGTGCCCTTCTCCGCCTTTGCCACCTCGCACTGGGAAACCGGCTCCCCGCGTCTGGAACGTTATAACGGCTATGCAGCAGTAGAGATTGTCGGTGAAGCGGCTCCGGGTATCAGTACCGGTACCGCCATGTATACCATGGAAAAACTGGTTAGCCAGATTCCCGGCGGTTTCGGTCTGGAGTGGACGGCCATGTCCTATCAGGAGCGCTTATCAGGCTCACAGGCACCGGCGCTTTATGCGATTTCTCTGCTGGTGGTGTTCCTCTGCCTGGCCGCGCTATATGAAAGCTGGTCAGTGCCGTTCTCGGTGATGCTGGTCGTACCGCTCGGGGTGATTGGCGCGCTGCTCGCCACCTGGATGCGCGGGCTGGAAAATGACGTCTACTTCCAGGTAGGTCTGCTGACGGTTATCGGGCTATCGGCGAAGAACGCCATCCTGATTGTCGAGTTCGCCAACGAAATGAACCAGAAGGGTCAGGATCTGCTGTCGGCCACACTGCACGCCTGCCGTCAGCGTCTGCGCCCGATTCTGATGACCTCTCTTGCCTTTGTCTTTGGCGTTTTGCCGATGGCAACCAGTACCGGCGCAGGCTCCGGTAGCCAACATGCGGTGGGTACCGGGGTAATGGGCGGGATGATTTCAGCAACCGTGCTGGCAATCTTCTTTGTTCCTCTGTTCTTTGTGCTGGTCAGACGGCGCTTCCCGCTGAAAGAACGTCAGGAATAATGAGCAAGTAAAAGACCACCTTCTTAGAAGGTGGCTTTTTAGAATGCCCCCTATAAGGGGGGCTACTGTCTCATTCCTGTTACTACTCTAGCAATTCCATCTGCTGTTCATGCATTTGTTCCTTTTTCTCC
>OKVU01000367.1_pt1 | contig 16881 bp, 16 predicted proteins | sample 1606901 | NCBI WGS metagenome assembly OKVU01 (sample SAMN03281017, study PRJEB24777) | human gut metagenome | isolation source: fecal sample PR221 from 1 month old male Chinese infant, caesarean... | reverse complement strand
TTTGTTGTAGGTGGACCAGTTGGTGATTCTGAACTTTTGCTTTGCCACGGAATGGTCTGTGTTGTCGGGAGGATGCGTGATCTGATCCTTCAACTCAGCAAAAGTTCGATTTATTCAACAAAGCCTGGTTTACCTTGAGAGAAATGTTTAAGTTTGGTTCTACATGACTTAAGTATTGCTTAAATACGGCGTTTCGAAGCTACCAGAATCCTACCATTATGAGCCTATGCCCATAGAAGAGAAATTATCTCCCGTTCTCGCGATTCAATGACTAAAAATCAGACGGTGCAGGCTTTTAGATACTGATAATATATCTTCTGGGTAAAGTATTAATCTCTGTTGGGATAGGCTTTTAACCTTAAAATAGCCGAGCAGCAAACGCCAAAACAACAATACTGACATTACCATTAACTGTCGCAATGGTTCTAAGTCGATCGTCTTTAAGTGTTTTACCATCAAATGTTGCGATGGTGCGGAGTCGATCGTCTTTCAAGGTCTTGCCATCAAAGGTAGCGATGGTGCGGAGTCGGTCGTCTTTCAGGGTTTTACCGTCAAAAGTTGCGATGGTGCGGAGTCGGTCGTCTTTCAGGGTTTTACCGTCAAACGTCGCGATGGTCCTCAGTCGATCATCTTTCAAGGTCTTGCCATCAAAGGTCGCGATAGTCCTGAGTCGATCGTCTTTTATAGTTACGCCCATGAGTATTCTCCTGTGATACGTCCATTCAGCACTTTACCATCCAAAATCAAGCACTGGTTTCTGTAAGTTCTGGACGCTAATTGTCTGAATATGCTTTTAAAATTCATACAGTTAGTATTAGCATTAGCATTAGCATTAACCAGCGCTTCATCGATCATAACAGGTCTGTAGCAGGTTAAAAGATACAATCTTACCTATAAATTGCGGTAGCGCATTGTTCTTTTATCTGGCATCTAGAGGTGTCCTCCAACCCCTTTAAATTTTTCGATAAACGCCCCAATTTTCTGGAATACGGTCTGCTTTTTCGTTTTGTACTGAGGATTCAGCGGGCTGAGCTTTGGTAGCGTCTCATTTAGCTCAGTGCCATTTTCGGTAGCATACTCCCGTTTGAGTGATGTGCGGATATAGCGTCTTGCAGCCTCTTCATTGAGGTTTTCTTCCTTAATCAACGCCTCTGCTTCCCGCTGCTGTTCACGCTGAGCATAAGTAAAGAATGCATCAATGATACTGGCTTTGTCGGGCATGTCATCAAGGTTAGTTTGCTGAATAAAGTCAACAATCAGACCTTCTTTGGCACGGTTGCCCAGACTTGAGCGGATTAAGCGTCTGACCTCTTCAGTCAGGGCTTCTTTACCTTTTTTCTGACGATTGTGGTCGAAAATCAGACCAAGGATGTAGTCCAGGTTAATCTCCTGCGACTTCAGCAGGTCAATTTCAAACACCACATCATCCCAGTCTGTGGTTGATTTATCCCTGTCGTTTGCTGCTTTTTCGCGTCGCTGCCAGTCCCGGATATCATTGTATGCTGAGCGATAGTCCTGAACTTTACGTTCTGCCGGGAGACGAATGGTTTGTAATTCAGCAAATTTTTCATCATCCACATAGTGCTCTGCTTTAAAGGTTTCTACCGCTTCCGGGTCACTAATATCAACCTTCTGCAGGGCTTTCAGCGTGGCAAATTCATCATAGTTTTGCAGGATGTTTTCTGCCCGCAGATATTCACCAAACAGTTTGACGAAGGCTTTTTTCTCTTTTTCACTGTCGATACTGGCAGGGTCAGGGAAGCGCTGCTCCAGCTCCGAAACAACAGCCATAAAACCTCGTTTAGCCTCACCGGTTGCCGCATCGGTAAAGCCCTGCATGTACTCTTCGTAGCTTTTTTCCAGCACCACATTCTTGGTGTTTTTGTCGCCAAAAAGTGTGATGGCATCAATGGTCGGACGCTCCAGGTCCCTAAAAGTCACGATATTGCCGAAGGTTTTGGTTGCATCATAGATACGGTTGGTGCGTGAGAATGCCTGCATCAGACCGTGATAACGCAGGTTTTTGTCAACGAACAGAGTATTGAGCGTCGGAGCATCAAAGCCAGTTAAGAACATTCCCACCACGATGAGAAGGTCAATATCCTGATTTTTCACTCGTTGAGATAAATCGCGGTAGTAGTTCTGGAAACCGTTACTGTCGGTGCTGAAATTGGTTTTAAAGTGGTTGTTATAGTCATCAATGGCTGAATCCAGGAATTCCTTCGCGCTGCTGTTCATCGCGCTGGTATCAAAGCTTTCGTCAGTAATATCACCAATGGCGCTTTGCTCTTCATTTGCAGCAAAGGAGAAGATGGTTGCAACCCGAAGGCGTTTATAGCTGCCAGATTTCTTCTCCGCTTCTTCCTGTAGCATTTTAAACGTCGTGTAATACGCTTTTGCCGCTTCCACACTGCTAACTGCTAACATGGCGTTAAAGCCCTTAGCTCCCGGGAAGGTACGATGCGTTTTCTGCCGGAAGTTATTGAGAATGTATTGCGTTATTTCCTGGATACGCAGGGGGTGCAAAAATGCCTGTTGGTTTTCAGCCGCGCTGAGTTTTTTCTCGTCTGTTTCCGTTTCAAGAGACTTAAACTGTGGGCGGACATCGTTATAGTCCACCTTAAACTTCAGCACTTTTTCATCACGAATCGCATCAGTAATTACGTAAGAATGTAATTCACGCCCGAAGACGCTGGCGGTGGTTTCTGCCCCCAGTGCATTTTCCGGGAAAATAGGCGTACCGGTAAAACCAAACTGATAAAAGCGTCTGAATTTCTTTTTGAGGTTTTTCTGGGCCTCACCAAACTGGCTGCGGTGACACTCATCAAAGATAAACACCACCTGCTGCTGATAGACGGGCAGGTCAGCTTCGGCTTTCATCAGGTTATTGAGTTTCTGAATGGTTGTGACGATGATTTTGTTATCGTCCTTATCCAGGTTTCTTCTGAGGCCTGCTGTATTATCCGAACCATTGACACTGTCCGGAGAGAAGCGCTGGTACTCTTTCATGGTCTGGTAATCGAGGTCTTTCCTGTCGACCACGAAGAAGACTTTATCAATAAAGTCCAGTTCCGTAGCCAGACGTGCGGCCTTAAAGCTGGTCAGGGTTTTTCCTGACCCTGTGGTATGCCAGATAAACCCGCCGCTTTCGGGTTTTGACCAATTCTTCGCTTTAAAAGAGCTGTTAATTTTCCAGAGAATGCGCTCGGTGGCGGCAATCTGATAGGGACGCATGACCAGCAGTGTCTGGCTGCTGTCAAACACGCTGTAATTAAACAGAACATTCAGCAGGGTATGCTTCTGGAAGAAGGTGGCTGTAAAGTCCTTCAGGTCCTTAATCAGAGTGTTATCCGATTTCGCCCAGTTCATGGTGAAATCAAAGCTATTTTTATCCCGTTTAGTGGTACTGGCAAAGTACCGGGTATCAGTCCCGTTGGAAATCACGAAGAGTTGCAGGTATTTAAACAGGGAGTTATCGCTGTTAAAGCTTTCCTTGCTGTAACGGTGTATCTGGTTAAAGGCTTCACGAATCGCCACACCGCGTTTTTTGAGTTCGATTTGCACCAGTGGAAGGCCGTTGACCAGAATGGTGACGTCATAACGGTTAGCGTGTGAGCCGGTCTGTTCAAACTGCTGAATGACCTGCACCTTATTGCGCAGCAGGTTCTTTTTATCTATCAGATAGATGTTTTCCAGACGACCATCATCAAACGTAAAATCACAGATATAGTCGATATGGATTTTACGGGTTTTGTCCAGGCTGCTGTCACTGGGGCTGTCCAGATACTGCTCTGCGAAGCGCCGCCATTCACTTTCATTAAACACCACACCATTAAGATGCTGAAGCTGGTCCCGCACATTCGCCAGCATCGCAGTCCGCGACTTTACAGAGATAAACTCATAGCCCTGATTTTGTAGATCCTGGATCAGCTCCCGCTCCAGGTCAGACTCGCTTTGATAGCTGTCGCCTGTCGGCTGGGCTTTGGTGTATTTATCAAGGACGATAAAGTTATTGGATTCAGCAATGGTGTGGGTCTGGTGAGTCATGGCGTATCCTTAATGTGCCATCAGGCAAAGGCCGGAAGAGGGCTCATGGCCTCTACCGGCGAGTATAAAGTCAAATCAGTAACTGGCAATTTCAGGCTTCGGGAAGCTGAACAGCAAATCACGATAGTATTCGTACTGCTTCTGGCGTAGTTCAATCTCTCGGGGCAGGCCTTCGGTGATTGACACTGTTATTGTTTCGAATTTATCGAGAATTTTCGCAATACGGGTTTGTTCGTTCAGTGAGGGGACTGGTACTTTCAGATTTTTTAACATTCCGCCTGTAATAAGAGGTTGCCCTGCTCCTACTGCGTACTGATTTAAATTCATGTGTGTCAGTTGATGAAATGCGAAACGCGCATTCCATGAGTCAGAAGGGTGAATTATTAGAGTATTATCTGAAACGTCAAAATGGCCGGATACAGCATTAACCAATCCAGCATATGCACCGACACGAGCGACTAGAAGCAAATCCCCTGAATATGCAGGTTCATTAGTAAAGCCAAGCAAGCCAGTTGAGCCGTAGACAGGGAAATCACCTTCGGCCTGGCGAGTCTTATTACGCCCTGATGCAATTTTCCTCGTGATCTCCCCCAATGTCCTCCACTCAACCTCACCCTCATCAAAACTCAGCAACTGGTCGCGATAGTAGTTGTACTGTTTTTTACGCATGGTAAGCTCAGCTGTAAGCTCAGCGGTAAGGGCAGTAAATTTATCCAGAATCCGGACGATTTCAGACTGGATAGCAAGGGATTTTTCCGGATTTTCTGGGCAGGGGATGGGGATAAGTAGTTTATTAACTACGATAGCATCAAGTGTTGGAATGCCCGCAACTCTCACCTTTGATTTCAGCAAACTTTGATAACCAATCAGTGCGAAATATAAAAATCTATTATTTAATAGCTCATTGTGCTCTAAGCAAAAGCATCCATCAGAGGACCAGAAGTCAACGGTGCTATAGCCAACAGTACCTGCTGAAGCGCCAACATTGATAATCATAACGGTATTAGCCGGACGATTCGACTTATTGTAATATCCTAACGGTTCTAAGCCGCCATGAAATACCGGGAATTTTTCTTCTGCTGAAAGCAGATTTTTAGTTAGCCTTTTTCCCCGCAAGACACTCGTGACATCTCCAAGGGCTTTCCATTCCACCTCTGTCCCATCTAGCAGTTTTTCCAGATAATTTAACTCGCTCATCCCTGCACCTCGTCACCCTCAATCTCAGCCACTATTGAATCAATGTCTTTGCGCAACTGATCGATTTTGCTGACGGTGGTTTTTAGCTCGGCATTCAGCTCTGCAATATCGACAATTTCGCGGGTATCCATGGCTTCGATGTAGCTGCTGACTGACAGGTTATAGTCATTCGCGGCAACAGTCTCAAACGGAACAGATTTCGCCAGATGGTCGGTATCTGCTTTGCTGGCAAAGACCTGCATAATCTGTTCGATATGACCATCGGTGAGGATGTTGTTATTGGTTTCTTTCTTAAACAGTCCGCTGGCATCAATAAACTGTACGCTGGTATCTGTTTTGTGTTTAGACAATACCAGGATGTTAACGGCAATGGTGGTGCCGAAGAACAGATTCGGTGCAAGTGAAATCACCGTTTCAACATAGTTATTGTCGACCAGGTACTGGCGAATTTTCTGCTCCGCGCCGCCACGGTAGAAAATTCCGGGGAAGCAAACTATTGCTGCACGCCCTTTAGCAGACAGGTAGTTCAGCGCATGTAGGACAAATGCAAAGTCCGCTTTTGATTTCGGGGCCAGTACGCCAGCTGGAGCAAAGCGCTCATCGTTAATCAGGGTCGGATCATCACTACCAATCCACTTAACCGAGTACGGTGGGTTAGAGACAATCGCATCGAACGGTTTTTCATCGCCAAAGTGAGGCTCAGTCAGGGTATTCCCCAGTCTGATATCAAATTTGTCGTAGTTGATGTTATGCAGGAACATGTTCATACGCGCCAGGTTAAAGGTTGTATGATTTATCTCCTGACCATAAAAACCTTCTTCAATGATATGGTTATCAAAGTGTTTTTTCGCCTGAAGCAGCAGTGAACCGGAGCCAGCTGCAGGGTCATAGATTTTGTTGACGTGAGTCTGACCGTGCATCGCAAGCTGAGCAATCAGCTTAGAGACGTGCTGTGGTGTGAAGAACTCCCCGCCAGACTTACCGGCATTCGCCGCATAGTTAGAAATCAGGAACTCGTAGGCATCACCAAACAGGTCAATCTGGTGCTCATTAAAATCCCCGAGCTTTAGCCCCTCAACGCCTTTCAGTACGGCAGCAAGGCGGCTGTTTTTGTCTTTGACGGTGTTACCCAGTCGATTGCTGGTCGTATCGAAATCGGCAAACAGACCTTTGATATCGGCCTCAGACGGATAGCCGTAGGCAGAACTTTCAATAGCGACAAAGATACTGTTTAAATCAGCATTCAGCCTGTCGTTGGTGTTCGCTTTAGCGGCAACGTTGCAGAACAGCTGGCTCGGGTATATGAAGTAACCTTTAGTCCTGATGGCATCGTCTTTGATGTCATCGGTAATGATGCTGTCATCAAGTGCTGCATAATGTATGCTCTCATCCCCTGCTTCCATGTAGCTGGAAAAATTCTCACTGATGAAGCGATAGAAAAGTGCACCGAGTACATACTGTTTAAAATCCCATCCATCTACTGAGCCCCTGACATCATTGGCAATGGCCCAGATTTGACGGTGTAGCTCTGCACGCTGCTGAAGGCTTGTCATTTTGTATCCTGTTGTATGATTCTTAAGTACTGTTATTGGCCCGATTTTATCGCAATTTCATATTGATGACAGGCTTTGTATGTCATACGTTTCACTGAGAGTTCGTTTTCCCGGTTGTGTAGCCAACGCTCTTTCAGTCAGGCCAGTAGAAACGTTGCGCTGATGATAAATACTGAAGCCCCAACACTATCGGGGCTGAACGTTCAGTCGGTGAGAATTTCTTCATCCGTATCCATTGTGGATGGTGATGAATCTATTTTTGTTGTAAGAAACACCCGATTCAATAATCTTTGCTTCAGGGCATTTCTACGCTCTTTATAGAATTCCGGGAAGTGACTGAACTCAATATTGTCATCTGAAACTAACAGCATTGATGGCGTATAGTTGTTTGATGAATGAGATAGCCATTGTTTCAGGGAAGTATCCTGTTTACTTATATTCTGAGAGTGATTCAGTAAATGAAGATTCGGTATGGTGTCCCAGTGTTCCGGATTTTCATAAAAGCTGAGGTTCTCTGGTGAATTCGCAATATGATCTAATTTTTCAAGATATTTCTTTGAAAAATGATTTCTTGGGTGAAGGTGATCAATATGAAACACCTCGGTTGGATTCATTTCAGGGAACAGAAGATGCAATAGTGCACGGCAACGACCTTCGCCATATCTGATATTGAGAAGGCTTTCGATGTATTCGTCGTCAAACCTGAGGTCTTTATTTGAACCTTTATATCTGTCAATAATCCTCTCAAGTGGAAAATGAGCATCTGAAAGACTATTCTTCATTACGTCTCTGATACTCGTGAGTAGCGCATCGGCCTGGCTTCCAAAGATCCCTTTCAGAAGTACCATGTAAAACCACTGGCTAATTACTGAGCGTTCATTGTGGTTTTTATTCAGGAGGTTAATCGTTGTATATAATGGATGTCCGCTGGTTTGCTTTTTGTAGAGCCAGTAGACCACAGGAATGACTGCATTTTTAGATATCAAAGACTGTGGATTGATGCCGAATCGCCTGATAAGAATAAAGGTCTCCTTGATACAGGATTTTATTTCAGACCATTGTTGTTGTATCTTACCGACCTCCTCTGAAGTGAAGTTTTTTACTTTGAACCGGACGTCAGAGTCAATAAGCATCAGGCTGGTTTTTAAGAACCAGTCTCTTTCAATATAAAACCCCATTTCGTTGTTCTGATAAATATTTTTTGTCAGTTCATCCAGTTCTCTTCTGAAATCACCCTGCCAGTGCGCTACCGCTATTGACATCAGTAAGTCTGAGAACTCAAGTTTTGTCCCCCCGCTGTTCGTGCGGATGAAAACATCCAGCACATGATCAATATCCTGACTGCTCTCATTGAAGTAGTGAATGATGTTCTCAGTTCTTATCTTTGTATAAAGTCTCAGTAATGTTTTTCTGGAAAATTCACTGGAAATGAGTCCTCTTTTTTCGAGTTCTGGTACGACAACGTTAAATAAAATATCATCAGGAGAATCATGTTGCTCGTATTTGAATATTTCGTGCAGGCAGAACCAGTGATGTTTGTTATCGGTAAGTGAATCAGTGTATTGCTTGTCGGTCAGGAACCTGAAGTTATACTTCATCATGAGCTCATCGTCTGAATTAAGTGGCGCTGTTAAATCGACGTAAAGCTTTCTGGGCGGCAGGATGCGATCATCCTGTGCCGAAGGCCACCACACCCGGGGCTGTTTATACGCATACGTTCCACACAATCCAATATATAATGATGTGAGACGCTGCTGACCATCAATCACAGCCTTGAAATCATGAAATCCAGCATTTGTTGCTACGCAGGGGTTTTCTTCATTAAATCGCTGACAGTATTCTTTCAGGAATTCATAGAATTTGTAATCATTTTTAATACTGGCACTACGGATATCCCACATCATGAAAGAGTTTATCGGGTAGTCTCGCATGATGGAATCAAACAGCAAACATATTTGACTGCTGCTCCAGACGAACTTCCTCTGAATTGCAGGCAGAAGATAGTGGCGTAAATTAATCGAATCTATCGCTTGTTTTATCGTTATTGCTTTTTCATACTGGCCAGCCATCATAAACCTCATATGTTATATTAGCTGGCCTATTTTAATTTATTGCGTATCGGTAGTACAGTCTTTGCACAAACTAATTTATGCAATGGAAAAGCTGACGGCTCGGTTTGTGTTTTTCATTCGGGTAGACTCGCATTGCGGATGCACAAAGTGATGAAACCTGTCTTGCTATATTTTTACCGAAGTTAACAAGAAGGCCGTGCTTTATTTTTTCACCCTCTGTCCTGATGCTGATGATAAAGCTGAACTGATATACGATTACCTCAATGAGGTCATTGCCAAATGTTATAATGGCGGCGTTGTTTATTTCATTTTCATAATCCCTCAGGTCAGTGTTAAGTCTTGCGGTCGCATCTACAAGTGCGTATTCTTTATCGATAATCATAACTTTCTCACTTATCATGTTAATGTGATTTAATCATCACTAATAATATGTTGTGATTTTAATTACGATTATTCGTCTGTTTACTCCCGTAATGCATTATCTGATGAATAATGTTCATGTGGGGTAAGGCTTCCATAAAGTCAGACTGTTCAATCAGCGAAATGAGTGTGTTATCGATCTCAAACGTTGTATCCGGTAATACCTCAACCAGCCTGATTCGGGACAGGGAAATAACGAACACGCCCGATGACGTACATCCGGCAAGAAACCACTCCGCATGGCTGCAAAGCAGACGGTAGGGATGAACGGTATGGCTGACGTTTTCGTCGGTTCTGATACGCACCTGGGTCTGGTTAAGTATGGCGAGCGTCAGTCTGCTGAAATCACCGAAAAGGGTGGGTTTCTGGCGCGGCTCCGGTAGCATAATCCTGTATGGCGAGGGACGTTCCCCGTCAAGCATCAGGCTCAGCAGTTTGGCATCCATCGCGGGTAACAGACGGTCGAGATGCAGCAACCTCGCCAGTATCTTCATATCCCGTTCCGTGCGGCGTCGAAAGTAATGTGAGGCAAGCTGATACACGCCGTTGCTCTGTTCAATATCAAGGTACGTCAGACGGACGTTGAAATCCCGTCGCAGCGTTCGCGTCGTCACTCCAAATTCTTCTGCCAGCGTCCCGATATGCAGCTTTTCACCCTGAAACAAACGGCTCAGGATGATGGAAAGGCGGGTTGCCAGTCTGTCATGTTCGTTTTCTTGTGTTATCAGCGTCATACATCATTTCCGAATTTAGCCGGGAAATAATGCCAGCAGTAGCGGACAGGATTTGTCCGCCCTCTGAAGTTTTTTAAAGTCTGAATACCTTAAATGTAAGTGCTAAACGTCAGTATTCTCAGGTGAATAAAGATGCTTCTGGCGCATGTAGGCAATAAAAATGCAGGATGGTAGCGTCACCCGGTATGCGGGACCGGCTAAATCAATCAGCAGCCAGAGAGAACTGAGCACCCAGCCCACGGGACCGGCAAAAGCGCCCATGGTACGCGTCAGCATGGCATTTCCTGCAACGGTCAGCCCTCTGCCTAACAGGGCTTTCGCCACACCATTTGTGACAACAAGTGCCATCTGATAGGCCGCAAACCCGGATGTTTTTATCCCCGCCTGGATTGCCATGGTCAGCAACTCCGGCGTGGGGTTGCTGTAGCCTGTCTGCAATTCTTCCGCCACGGTCTTTAGCTGGTCAGGCGTCATCTTCTCAAGACTTTTCTCCAGGATCTTCATCAGCAGATTCATTTCAATGGTTTCAACACTGGATTTGCTGTTGTAGTTCACCTTCATTTTATCGCAGGCATCGGTAAGAATTTCCCGGTACAGCACCCCTTTGCCCCAGCGGAGCAGCGTGGCAAAGCTGTTCGCCCCAAACGTCTGAACCTCGGCGGCAATGGCATCCCAGTAGCGCGGGTGGTTGGGCTTGTGTTTTTTATACTGAGGATCGTAAGTCAGCGTTTCCGTGATGCGTGCCAGTCCGTCTTTCGGATCGCAGATAAGCACAGAAACCAGTAAATCCAGATCGTCACGATGACAGTGGCGCAGAAACTCAAGGTCGGGGTCGTGTCGGTAGGTAGCCATATTTCACCTCATTGCAGATATTGGACCTGACAGTTTAAGGAAGCCCCCGGACAGGGTTTGTCCGCCTGAAAAATAAAAAAGTAAAAAAAACCTGCCCGAAAGCAGGTTTCTGTTCACCGGATGGAGGTATAACGCGTCGGGATTACTTTCCGCGCCATTCCTTTTCCACTTTATCCGCAAAGGCATCGCACTGCCGGGCATATTCCGGGTTATAAAGCAGCTCCGACTGCGAAAGCTGCATGGCGGTCATGCTGCCGTTACGGGCATTTGATTCGAGCCAGGTTCTGCCATAGGTTTTGTTCATCACCTGAAGTACCCTGTTGAATACCGGTCCGTTGATGCGGGCATTGAGATTGACGCCTTTTACCTGAAGGCCGCTGTCACTGGTCTGGGTCAGGCGGGTGGAGTACATCGCACAGAAGGTCGAATTGGTAATCATCTGAGCGTCAGCCTGCTCGTCGGCGAACGCGCTGTGGCTGAAGGCCGAAAGCAGAATTGTGGCGGTTAACAGTTTAGCAATTTTCATCATGTTCCCTTATGGATTGAAAAGCGGAGACAGCCTGCCATAAGAGGTGGTCAGGAGATGTCCGGCAGAGAAAAAATCAGGGTTTTAGTGAGGGGGCCAGTCGCCAGTGGTGAGGGCCAGCGGATTCCAGCACAAAGGCCAGATGAGTGAGGTCCCGTCTTGCCGTACGGGGAGATACGTCAAACTGCCGGGTGATATAGCGAACAGATATCGTCTGACCATAAAACAGGGCCATGGTAAGCCGGATAAGCCGTTCTCCCTGCCCGGCGACACGTTGCCTGTAACGGCTGGCCTTCATCGTTGCCATACACGCCATCGGTCACCTTTCTGAAATGAATCGAGGTGTCTGGCAAGCCAGATATCAGGGCATGAATTGCCGGTAACGCAGCGGGCAGTGAACCGGTGGCAGTTAAAGTCGAGCAAGCTGTAGGGATAGCGCTGACCCACTGCCGCCTTTGCCCGTTCAGCGGCCTGAGCACAACCCTGAGGCGTCAAATCCATACAGTCGGTATACACCGAGATAGCGGAGTTCCAGCCATCGAGCCGGTCAAGAAACCCTTTGGCCTTACTTTTGATAACGGTTCCATCTCCATCAAGATGAACAATATCGCCGTTACCCACATAGATACCGCTGTGTGCGGCAAGGCCAAAAAGCAGTTCGCACTGCACGATACCGCCGTAAGCCGGTTCATCGACGCAGGACAGAATGCAGTTATCGATAAATGAATCCACGAAGTTCAGCAGCAGAAGCCGGTACATAACATTCAGTTCCTTACTACGGGGGAGAGGGGGGATGCGGGGGAAACGTTGTGAACACTCAGCTTTCCCACAACGTACGGACCGTGAAAACCCCCATATCGTGGTAAGCCATAAAGTTACTTTCCCATAGCGACCAGAACTCACGGGCGTCGACATGAGAGATATCGCCGCAGCGGGAGAGCCACGTGTACTGATGCGTCCAGCTCACATCGACATCTTTTTCAAGTTCAGGCCACGGATGTCCTGCATAGTGAAAATCGGTGACGTAATCGAGCTGCCAGTCTTCTCCGGCAGGGATGAGGCGTATTTCGACCGGATGCCAGCCACCCGTTTCCGGTGAGTATTCAGGGTCACGAAAGTTAATGGTTAATCCGGTGATGGGGTGACGATGAGGCGGTTTTTGCGCGACGATATCCAGAAGCAGTTGGGTGAACGACCGGGAGAGCGGCAGCACATAGCCGCCCTGCAATATAGCGGGTGATGACATAGTGAATTTTCTTTTTAAGGGGTATGGAACACAGAAAAAGCGGGGGATTAGTCCTGGCTGATTGCGGCAAGCTGCGTCAGACGGTGCTGCCAGTCGGCGTAGCAGCGGTGCATAAAGAGTCTGCTGCTGTCCGCTTCGATAAGGCAGATATCCGGACTTCTGAGTACGGCGGCAAGAAACCCGGCGTTGTTGGTACTGCCCTGACCAAACAGCGGTCGAAACACACGGGACGGGAAGCTGTCCTGCTGCTGTTCCAGAATGGCGTGAATCGCATCAAGCGCTATCCATTCACGAGAGAACAGGCCTCCTTCGCCATTGGCGGTTAAGCGCAGGGCAAGGCTGCCGGTATCACCCTCCTTACCCAGCTCAAACGTCAGCAGCCCCTTACTGTGGGGGCTGATTTTCTCGGCGTCCCCACTGTAGAACACGGTATAGCTTTCGGTGACGGCGGCTTCGGTAGCGACTTTTTTCTTACTCATGGGTCAGCGCCTCAATCAGATTCTGTAGCTCAGTGATAACGGTCGTGCCCGGGAACACCAGATAGATACCCTGACCGTTATCGCAGACGATACCCAGCAGGAGATACCAGCCATCATCAAGTGCGGTGACGTATTCCGGGTTAGCCAGAGCGACTGCCAGCAGCGGGTCTTCGGGGAGGGTGTCATCGTGGTTGAGATGCCAGAGCAGGGTTCCCGTTTCGTTCCAGAAGGTGGTAAACAGGTCGATATCATCGACAGGGCCAAGGATTTCATTGCTGAGGGCCGCCAGTGCGGAGGCGGGCAGGTTGAGAAGGGGAAGACAGGTGGGGGTCGTGAGTTTAAACATGATTATCTCCATTTGATTGATTTCAAATGGATAATATGTGCCTGTTTTGTGGCGTGTTACGGCGAAGTATGGAAAAAGGTTTTGACATCGTGGATTTTTTCCAGTTACATTTATCCCGCCTTCAGTGCAGGTCTGTTCATGGCCAGTAAGCATTAAGGAGTCCAGCGCGGCTACCCCGATGAACCATCAGGTGAGTCGTTGACTGGTACAGCGGTCAATGATGTATGCAGGTTATATCCTGCCATCTTTCGCTGTTCTGAGCCTTCACAGTGATGTGTTGTTTCGGGGCGCTTTATCAGTGCCCTGCTCGAACCTGTAAGAAATTACGGGACCACAAGCGTCTTATGGCGCCAATGGTATCTGCTGGTGAATCCAGTGGATTAACACACGAAATTCAACGGGATCTCTGATCCTTTTGTTTAATTTTCGCGTGGATTCGGGCTATGCAACACATTGTCAAAGTAGTATTTACAACCCTTCTCTTGATTTGCAGCACCCTTGCGTATGCACAGCGTTTAACCGTTCCCGCATACATGGAGGACGCTGTGTCCTGTACAACACAACCTATAAGCCAGTCCCTTATTCAGAGCGTTCAGGCTGAATGCATTCAGAAGGGCAAAAGTCGTGAATTGAGCGACAGCAGAACTACGGGTTTTAAGGCGCTGGTCAGTAAACGAGGCAAGGTCATGTTTGCCGCCCGTTTCAGTTGTGGCGGGAGTAACGTATATCGCCGTCTGGGTGATTATCCGGCACTTACCATCACGCAGGCGCGGTCAGCAGCACAAAAACTAATTGCAGATATGCGGGCAGAGTACCAGCTACGTGGTGCTAACCTGTTCGTTTCGCATAATTTGCTGTTCAGTGGTCTGCTGGATCGCTTCGAATATGATGTTCTGGACGCTGGTGTAAAGCGTTCTGCCGATACCGATCGTTCAAAGATCCGTAACTATCTGCTTCCCCTTCTTGGACATTTTAAGATTCATGATATCGATGAGGGCGTTATCGGGCGTTATCTCAATGGCCTGAGCAATCTGAAACCAGCCACACGTAATCGTCACCTGGCTCTGCTGAAAGCCATTTTTGGTTATGGTCGCAGAATGAAGCTGGTGACGACGTTACCCACTGAGTTTATCCGGATGCTGCCGGAAACCACGTCCCGTCGCAGGGCGATGAGCCATGAGGAATTTCAGCGCTGGTTTAAGGCCTGCGAGAAAAAACACCACAAGGAACCCGATAGTGCAGCGGTCATGCTGCTGATGTTTCTGGGCTTAACCGGGCTTCGACTGGGGGAAACTCGTCACCTTCGTCTGGAGGATGTGGAATGGTCACGTAAGGTCATTACGCTCAGACAGACCAAGAACGGCAGGCAGCGTCATGTTCCGGTGTGTGATAAAGCCTTTGTGCTGCTGACCGAAGCGCGTCAGTTCCTGGGGGATAGCGGCTGGGTTTTCCCTGGACAAAACACGGATAATCCGGTTGCAGAACCCCGTCGCCTGCAAAAAACACTCTGTGAAACAGCGGGTATCCCGTCCTATACCATCCATGAGTTGCGCCATTCTTTTGCGACAATCCTTGTCGAAAGTGGCGCGGATATCCACATGGTCAAGGAGCTGCTGGGCCACAGTACGATTAAAGTCACTGAGATCTATGTACATTCCAGCCCGGAGCGGTATCACACAGCCGTCAATCAGGCAATGGACGTTGTTAATTCGTAAACAGAACCATCGCAGCAGGCGGATGGGTTCTGGCTTACGCCTGCTGCTCATATTGAATTTAAGGAGTGAAACATGAATGGCGATATATTGACCAGCCTGGCAGGCGATATTGATCTGTCACTTAATCAGTTCCTTGCGCAAAAGTCGCTGAATGAGGCGCGTGCGGCAGGTATTCTTGACAATGCAATAGAGATTGAACTGGATGAAGATGATCCGTCGCAGGGGGGATGTGCAACGGGACTTCCTGCGGGCTACTATAACGGGAGCGCGGGTACTTTTTTTGCCCGAGGCAAAAAGGTTGTACAAATCAGTTCCACGGTTATTATTCCCTGCGCCAGACGCTGTTCTCAGAACAAACAGCTCAATATGAGCGTTGATCTGATGACCATCAATTACATCGGGCAAAAGGTCGTTGTATCGGTATCGCTGGACGAACTGGCAAGAAACCCGGAACTGGTCATTGCGGATCTGGTTGCCAAAGGCTTTGGCGTCACGACGTCTGTTCATTCAAGGGTTTACCTTGAGAGGTTTATCCATGCGTGCATGAAGATGGCGCTGCCAATGTATCTGGTGGCGGAGTCTATGGGGATGGTCGAAGGAGAAGCAGCCTTTTTGCATGGTGATATGCCTCTCGCCAGAGGGATCTCCGGTTTTGATTACCTTGTTCCTCAGAAATCAGCTTTTTCAGGCATTCGCCCTTCTGGCTCGTTAGCCGGATGGAAGGTCGTGATCAAAGATAATGTGCATGGATGGCCTCAGTTGTTCGCGCTCAGCAGCTCGTTAGCTTCAACACTGCTTGGAATGGCCGGGATGGATGTGGCGTTGTTTCATTTTTATGGCGGATCAACAACGGGGAAAACAGTCGTTCTTCAGTTGGGGATGTCTGTTCATGCCCATGGCGGTGAACCCGGTAGTCATCCGGATGTGGCTATCCTGCGATGGAATACAACAGATAATGCACTGGAACTCAGTCTGAGTGAGTTTTCGGGGCTGGTAGCCTGTATTGATGAACTGGGGGCTTACAATGACCGAAAATTCTCATCATTGCTGTATAACATCACCTCTGGCCGCGCAAAAGTTCGCCTGGATAAATCAGTCAGAAGAAGAAAGCCTGTGTTATGGAAAATGAACATTTTATCCTCCGGTGAAATGTCGATACCGGAAAAGCTGGCTTCCCACAACGAGCAGCTTCAGGGCGGTCAGGAGCATCGTGCTATCAGCCTGAATATTCTGCCGGAAGACGCAGCAAAAGAGGGGGAAACTGTAGTAGAGGTTCGTCGCCGCGCTGATACCCTCAAAGCAGAACTGGCGGAACAGTATGGCACGGCTGGAAAAGCGTTTATTGCCCGTTTTCTGTCGCAGCAGAATGATGATGGTAGCTTGATGTCATACAGTGAATTATCCGAGCAAATAAAGGCGACGACGGAAGAATGTTGCCAGATCCTCTCGGAGGAACTGCAATCAGACGGATATGTTCTTTCCGATATTCAGCACCGGGCGTTAAAACGCTTTGCACTTTGTCTGGCTGCAGGGGGGATGGCAGCTGAGTGGGATATTTTGCCGTTTGAACGGCTTTGTTGAATAAATCGAACTTTTGCTGAGTTGAAGGATCAGATCACGCATCCTCCCGACAACACAGACCATTCCGTGGCAAAGCAAAAGTTCAGAATCACCAACTGGTCCACCTACAACAA
>OKVU01000359.1_pt1 | contig 17355 bp, 16 predicted proteins | sample 1606901 | NCBI WGS metagenome assembly OKVU01 (sample SAMN03281017, study PRJEB24777) | human gut metagenome | isolation source: fecal sample PR221 from 1 month old male Chinese infant, caesarean... | reverse complement strand
GAGTCTGGCGTTCTCTTCCTCAAGCGACTTCAGGCGCTTAACTTCAGGCACCTCCATACCGCCATACTTCTTACGCCAGGTGTAAAACGTGGCATCGGAAATGGCATGCTTGCGGCAGAGTTCACGGACGGGTACCCCAGCTTCGGCTTCGCGGAGAATACTGATGATCTGTTCGTCGGAAAAACGCTTCTTCATGGGGATGTCCTCATGGGGCTTATGAAGACATTACTAACATCGGGGTGTACTAATCAACGGGGAGCAGGTCAGCTTCGCGTCTTCAGCAGCGTACCAATGCGATTATGCGTTATGCAGTGCAAAGCGGTTTGATCGATTATAATCCTGCTCAGGAGATGGCTGGGGCAGTTGCTTCAAGTAATCGTGTCCATCGACCAGCACTTGAACTGAAACGCTTACCTGAACTACTCCACCGAATTGATAGCTACACCGGGCGGCCTTTAACTCGTCTGGCTGTTGAGCTCACGTTATTAATCTTTATTCGTTCTAGTGAATTGCGCTTTGCCCGTTGGTCCGAGATCGATTTTGAAAGGGCAATGTGGACAATCCCGGCAGAACGAGAAGCTATAGAAGGTGTTAAGCATTCGCAACGTGGTTCTAAAATGCGTACACCTCACTTAGTACCGCTGTCTCGCCAGGCATTAGAAATTCTGAAACAGGTTCACAAGTTTAGTGGCGAGCGTGATTTTGTTTTCGTTGGCGATCATAACCCTCGTAAACCGATGAGTGAAAACACGTTGAATAAGGCGCTGCGTGTTATGGGGTATGACACTAAGGTGGAGGTTTGTGGGCATGGCTTCAGGACTATGGCATGTAGCTCGCTGATTGAGTCAGGGCTGTGGTCAAGGGATGCTGTAGAGCGTCAGATGAGCCATATGGAGCGTAACTCTGTGCGTGCTGCTTACATCCATAAGGCGGAGCATTTGGATGAACGCAAACTGATGCTGCAGTGGTGGGCAGATTTTCTGGTTGCGAATCGGGAGAGTGGGATTACACCGTTTGACTATGCAAAAATCAATCGGGGTAATATTTAGTGTATATGTTTAATTAATATACAACTAATCAACCAGCTTGCAAAGCGAAGCTGGTTGATGGATGGACTTGACCTGCCATTTCTGGATGTGTTTCGTGGACAGACAGGAAAATATACGTTTTTGAAATTGCTCGTAATGAATGTGTCAAAGAGCCTATAGATATCAGTGGGTAGCTTTTATAGAATAGGTGTATTCCTACTTTAGAGAACATGAAGTTATGAGCGCAATCACATTACGTAAAGCGTTGGGTGTACTTGCGAAGTCATCTTCGTTTTCCGTCACCACCGTGACACACCGTCAGAAGGATGAGTTCGATCAGTTAAAGGAACAACTCTTTGTTAAACAAGAAATTGAAACCGAATTACAACGCTATCTGGATGTTGCTAAACCCGGTGAAATCATTTTTTTGTGCGGCAGTAGCGGGGATGGAAAGTCCGAAATTTTAACCCGCTGTCAGTCAGATCCGCGTTATCAGCGGCGATTTATTTTCCATCTGGATGCCACTCATAGCTTTGCCCCTCGACAATCAGCCATTGATGCTTTGAATGAATTATTTGCTAATCATCATCAGCAGTCATCTCCATTGCTCATTGGCATCAATACCGGAATGCTCGCTAACTTTGCCCGAGAAGGTGCTGAATGCCACAGGGTGATCCGGTCTGCAATTGACTCATTTTTATCAGGGCAGCAGGATGCAAGCCGTCCTTACCGTAACGAGAATTGTTCTTTTTTTGATTTTGAACATTACCCTAAATTCCAGTTTGACGAAAATAAACAATATTCATCATTTATTAAGACATTATTAGATAATTTAACTCGGGATGATGATAATAATTTATTTCAGTTTATTTTTCGGCGCGATGAGTCAATTAATCCGGATCTAAAAGAGGTCGCAAACTTTAAATTGCTTTGCATGCCAGGCGTGCAGAATGTATTAATTACGCAGCTTTTTAAAGCGCGGCTAATTAAAGATCAATTTGTAACGACCCGAACGCTGCTGGATTTTTTGCATCATCTGCTGATGGGGCCTGGCTACTTGTTTGATAACCTCTTCACCGGTGCAGAAAATGATCTGATTAAAAAAGTTTCCGATTTTGATCCCGCCAGATTGCACACTTATGAACTTGATCAGTTTATTTTGCGCTATGAACTGAGACTGGTTGATGCTGAACTCGATGATTTTTTAGCCGCACTTGAGCCGTTACACATTAAGTTTGATCGCCAGTGCGTTAAGCCTGGTGACGCAACCTCGTTGATCCGGCTTTTTTGGCTATTGCAGCATGAGTCGTTGGGTAATGATTATCATCGGAGATTTTCCGCGTTTTTTAAAGAATCGTTGTTTGAACATTACTCAGAAATCTGGCATTTACATAGAAATTACACAGCAGATCTGGAGCAAAAAAGATCATTGAATCGCTTTTACACCTCTGAACTTATCGCTGGTATCCAGCGCTATGCAAACCGTAAAGCGCCGGAGTTGAGTAAGCATAAAGAAGAATTTTTTTTGGGAGAGTTTGGCGGGGTTAAAATAACTGCGCCAGTAGCGCTGAAGCCTGACTGGGACGCTATCCGTAGTAAACATACTGCTCATCCTACTGGCTTCGATGTTCATTTAAAAGTGGGTGAGGATCCATTACCCCCCATCCGTATCGGACTTAACCTATTCGAATTATTGAAAAAGTTAAATAATGGTTATCGTCCGAATAAATACGATAAAAATGCTATTGTTCTATTAGACGGAATTATTGATTTAGTTTCTGATAAGATCAAGCTCAGCACTGAGATAAGATTTTATGATGGTATGCGCCGAGTTTATAGTGCAAGATTGGATGACGATATGATCTCTATTAGCGGAATGGAGGGGTAACAGAATGTATCCTATTTCAGAGATCTTGGAAGTAAGGAAAAATAATCCACAACCTAGCTATCTGCCTATACGAAATAAAAATAATAATATTAACTGGCAAATAGTGACCGGTTTGGTACTAAGTTATTCCTTGAAACATAAAATCGAAGAGTCTTACGGGATTGAACAATTCAGAGATGATTGCAAAGCCCATTTTGAAAAAATAATCGATGAACCAGATTTCTGGGCCGTCTTGGAACGAATGTATTTTTCGAACCACGATATTTTTCGTGTTTCTCCTATGTTTTTATTGTTTCAATCCCAGTTTAACAATAAAAGCATAAACTCTGGTTCAGCAGCCGATAAGCGTCTTGGAGCTCTCTTCGCTAATTTGATGGGGGATTTTAATCTCAACTATCCAATGCCGGATAAGCTGAATTTTATCGAAAAGCAACTTTTGAATAAGCTTGATGAAAAAGTATATGAGTTTTCTGGTGAAAGTCCATTTACCAAAGAACAATCTTATCTTCCCTTTATTGCGAAATGTTTTCAGTCCGATTTGGCATTTCTAGCAGAATATCCACAATATCTTCTACAGGAACTAGCCAATACTTTGCGATTGTATGCTTTTAGCTGGTGCGCTCAACTTGCGCTCAATCTAGACAATTGGCAAAAGGGGGAGCCGCAAAGCAAATCACTTTTTTTCATCCTTGACTCGGAAAAAGCCAGTGCAGAACGGGAAGGTGTGCAAACCTATGGTTATAAGCTTTTTGCTCGGCATAGTAAAAATCTTTTCCCGATGCTCTCTGCGCTGGAAGTTTTACAGTGGAATGATAAAAAGCACAAAGGGCAACCCAAACGCCCGCTATGGCAGGTTTATCAAGATTGTCTCAATTACTCAGATTCATCAAAGGTACTAAATTCGCTTAACAATTACTTGCAGGAGTTTATTGTCGAGCGCGAACTTCAAGTTTATGAACGAGCTGCAAACTTGGATGAGGCCTTTAAGCAGCTAAAATCAGTTGCTGTTGGACAGTTTCAGAATAAAAGGTCTGATAGAGCAAGAGTGAACCGAGACTACATTAATGAGCTTGAGAGCCAGATTTGCACTGACTTCATTCAGGTCCGTGGTCGGGCAGGGAAAGTGTTGGTGCTGAATCAGGATCGTCTTCTGTTACTGACCAATCTCACCATAGGCAAAAATGACAAACTCCGCCTGCACGAACTGCTGCGTGGTTTTGAACAGCGAGGTTTTTATCTGGATAACCAGTCGGCGCAAACGTTGGTCGCGTTTTATGAACGCATGGGAAATGTAGAGCGAATGAGTGATAGTGGAGACGCCGTGTATGTCCGTAAAACAGTATGAAACCTATCTGGCAGAAACCTTTATTGAATGGGTAGGTGGCATCATTCAGCCCGGCGAGCGCTACCAGTTCAAATCTCCCGATCCCGATAATGCCCTAAAACTCTGGGAAGCATTCGTCTCTCTGGCGGACGGCAATCAGTTGGAAATTGCGCAAGGGCAATATATTGATTGCCTCCCCTGCAATGGTGTTCAGCTTATTCCTGTACTGCACGGAGCCGAGGCTCCAGCATTCACAGAAAACTACATTTCTCATTTGCGCGATGAAGTTGCAGGGCGCAGCGGCGTTTTTGCCCAAACAGCGCTGTTGATTATTCACAACAGTATGCTCGATACCCTGATTAACAGTACGAAAGACGTGGCGGCACCGGATGCTATTTGGTACCCACAAACTTTCAGTCATCAATTGGAAAAGCTCATTACTACTAATAGTAACCGTTCGGAATTGTCCCGCTGTTTGCTGGAGGATCAACTGGCGACGGTACTGTATGAAGGTGCGACCGTATTTGGTTTCTCGTCGCTGTATCGCTTGCTGGATGATGGCAATCTGGATTTCTCCGAGCTTCATCTGTTTAAAGATGATGAACTACTGAATTATAGCCAGAAGCAGCTACGCACCCGACTGAATGAAAACCGGAAATTATATCGCCAGATAGAAGATAGTGTAGAACGCTACAGTGGACAGCTGGAGAATGTGCTGCCTGAGTTTAGTTCAAAATTCATTCAGGAGCATTTTTACGATAAAGATGACTGGCGTGAGCTCGATTTCTCCGACTACAGGAAAGAGAAAGAACAGAATAGTGAACAAAAACTGGTGCTGGAGAACGTCTCCGTCGAAAACGGCGAGGTTTGGCAACGGGCGAAAAGCGCCAGTAAGGCAGGCAAACGAGACATCAGCCTGCTGGTGCAGGTGCAGCCAGGGCAATCAAAGGCTGAGCTGGAGTTCAGTTTTCAGGGTAATGATCTTCAGGATAACCAGATAAAGATTGCCCATAATCGTCAGTTAAAGAATGCACCTTTCTGGCGCACCAGCCGGGCGGGCGGCAAGACTTCCCGCATTATGGCCTCGGTGCCTTTTGATGGGCATCCCTGCTTCTTTAGTCTCGAACTGACCAATCGAAGTAATTCAGCCGAAGAGTATAAATTTCGCCTATTGTTGGTCGAGCAGGGACAATTCTGGCTAAACGATATTCAGCACTGTTACCGTATCGAGCCAGGTAAAGATCAAATAACCCTGCAACTGGAAGATAACACGCTGCGTATTGCAGAGTCTGGCAACTTGATATGTACGTTGGATGACGAGAGCGAAGACATCGACTGCCAGCATTATGCTCAGGTGAATTTTGAAACGCTGGCAAATCAAAGTGACCTGGTTCAGTTTGCGCTCGTTTCCGGTGATTCCCGTCTGTCGTTTAACATCGAGGGGCCGGGAGCAGAAGAAGGGCTAACGTTACCGTTGCTTTTTGACCAAAGTCGTTTCAATAAGTTGTTCAAAGAAGAGGGCAATGCAACTTGGAACCGACTAAAAGGGCGCATCATACTCGATAATACTGAACACAAGGTCGTAGGTGTACGCCAGCAGTTGTTGATACTGGAAGCCTCATTAATTGAGCAACGTCTGCTAAATAGATGCGCAGAATAGTAGATCACTGAAAGGGAACTCAGCCCGGATTGTGCGATCTGATCAATCGCCAAACCAACCAAAACCACCAACCGGACTGAGCGATGCCGATCATAGCACCAATACCCCGTGGCGAACGACGCCTGATGCAGAAAGCTATTCATAAAACGCGCGATAAAAATCATGCCCGCAGACTCACGGCCATGCTGATGCTTCATCGGGGTGAACGGGTCAGCGATGTTGCCAGAACTCTCTGTTGTGCCCGTTCATCCGTTGGTCGCTGGATTAACTGGTTTACGCACTCAGGTATTGAAGGCCTGAAATCCTTACCCGCAGGGCGCTCCCGACGCTGGCCTTTTGAACATATCTGCACTCTGTTACGTGAGCTGATAAAGCATTCTCCCGGCGATTTTGGTTATCAACGTTCACGCTGGAGCACCGAATTACTGGCATTAAAAATCAATGAGATAACCGGTTGCCAGTTACATGCAGGAACCGTTCGCCGCTGGTTGCCATCTGCGGGGCTTGTATGGCGCAGGGCCGCGCCAACTCTGCGTATCCGTGACCCACATAAAGATGAAAAGATGGCGGTAATCCACAAAGCGCTGGATGAATGCAGCGCAGAGCATCCGGTATTTTATGAAGATGAAGTGGATATCCACCTTAATCCTAAAATCGGTGCGGACTGGCAGTTGCGCGGACAGCAGAAACGGGTAGTGACGCCGGGGCAGAACGAAAAATACTATCTGGCCGGCGCACTGCACAGTGGCACGGGTAAAGTCAGCTACGTGGGCGGCAACAGCAAAAGTTCAGCGCTGTTTATCGCTCTGCTGAAGCACCTGAAAGCCACTTACCGGCGGGCGAAAACAATCACGCTGATCGTTGATAACTACATTATCCATAAAAGCCGCGAAACACAGCGCTGGTTGAAAGCAAATCCCAAGTTCAGGGTAATTTACCAGCCGGTTTACTCGCCGTGGGTGAATCATGTGGAACGGCTATGGCAGGCACTTCATGACACGATAACCCGTAATCATCAGTGCCGCTCAATGTGGCAGTTACTGAAAAAGGTCCGCCATTTTATGGAAACCGCCAGCCCATTCCCCGGAGGAAAACATGGTCAGGCAAAAGTGTAGCGGTATTAGGCGCAGCTATTTAGGACCGTGTCGTGTATAGTTTCCTTTTAGAGCGTTGCCAAAAGCCCCTTGTGGCATGGTAACCTCCTTTGTGAGTTCACCTTTTAACTGCCTGGAAAGCTGTCGATTATTCTGATTGAGTGTAGCGCTCAACTGCTCCGGAGTAATACCCTGGAGATGAAACTCCTGATTAATCGGCGCGTGTACAGTTGTTTGCCTACGGTTATCGCTGTTAACGTTCTGAACACCAGTACCAAACCCTGTGCGGCCCAGAGTTGCATCAAGCGGTTGGCCATTTCGAAGTGCCTCAAGCTGAGACACGCCGATCCGGTTCGTTGACGCCTGGTCGAAGACGTACTCTCCTTTGTGAACAATACCCGCGGGCTGATACTTACCACCTGGGCCGGTGTAACCGCCGGAGGAGAAGCCAACTCCTGACACAGCCTGGATATTTGAGACGATACTGGCAGTCTGTGCAGCGATTGAGGCCATAGCGATGATGTTGGCCGGATAAGGCGCGCTTACTGCACCGCTTGCTATAGCCTGCTGGATTTTCACCATCGAGTCAGCGATAGCGAATGCCTTACTCGCAGCAAAAGCAACCTTGTAGATTGCCGATTGCTCACCAAACCCCGTTCGCATGATTTCGGCGGTACTATTAAACAAGGACTGCGTGGCCGCAGATATGATGGTGTTTTTCTGAGCCTCTATGACCTGATTTGCATCCGCTGCACGTTGACGAATCGAGGTCATTCTGGCCTCACCCTCGGCAGTTATTTCGCCGGCCTTCGCATAAGCTTCCTCCTTAGCTGCCAGCCAGCGCTGGAGCTCTTGCTGAGCTTGGTCATACTCGTTGATTTGCCCCTGCATCCCCTCAAAAGTTCCAGAGAGTCGCCCTCCTGTGGGTGTCAGGTTTCCTACAACATTACGAACCGTCGAGGGCAGTTGCATATCGGTGTTTTGATAAATATCTGCCCGTGTTTTTTCATATTCACCGGGTTTTAGTTGCCCGGTTGCTTTGGCTTTCTCCAGCAGTTCAAGACGGGTTTTAAGCAGATCGTTGGTCCGCTCATCCTTCGTCTTTACCTGTTCCTGCATTTTCCGGTAATCATCCAGGGTTTTTACGGAGTTTTGCAGTGCCTCCTGCTGCTTATACGCCTGGAGGATTTCATCTGAACGGGAAAGGATCGATTTCTGGTCAGCGGTGAGCTGCGTTTTAGACTTGAGGTCAGTAATTTGCTGTTCGAACTTAACACGTGCCTGGGTTGCGCTGTTAAGCTTGTCACTGGCATCCAGTTGTGACTGCAAGGCAGCTGTCTGCTGGTTTATTTGATCAAGCAGCCGGGTTGCCGCGTCCTCTGTATAGGCTTTTCCTTTGTGGGTCTTAGGCTGTCCAGCCTTTTTAGCCTGCTCAAGTTCCTTTTCTCGTACAGCAATTAGCGCATTTGCCAGTTCGATGGCTTCTTTATTTCCTGAGAAAGCAATTTTTCTGGACTGCTCTCTTGCCTCCTTTAACCGAGCTTCTGCACCGGCAACTCTGTCTGCCGCCAGATACTCCTTATTAATCCAGTCAACAGACTCTGCAACAGCTTTATTACCCTGAATGGTCAAAACATTCATCGTTGATTGCAGGTCGATAGCCTGGCCGATAAATCTCATTGTGGGGTCTATTGCACCACCAAGGGCAACATTCTGCTTACCTTTGTCGGCTGCTGTGTAATAATTTTTGACCTTTATAGCCGCAGCCGTCCATGAGTCGCCTATTTTCAGGATCTCTCGACGATGCATATCAATATCTGCATTCAGAGCCGTAAAATTAGCAGAATCTTTATATTGTGAGACTTTTTGTCGTGCTTCATCGTAACTAAACCCCACATCAATTAATTTATTTACTGCCTCGCTGGCACCGTCATTCGTAGTGATAAACATATTGCCGACGTCTTCGATCGCCAGCCCCGTCTTATCGGATATCGCAACCATATTAAGTGCAAGACGCTCGGCAGCATCACCGTTAGTGCCAAGCGACTCTGTAGCAATTTGTGTTGCCGCTTCAATGTCCAGCCGATTTTGATAAACAGCATAAGTGAGAAGACCAACTGCCCCCGCAGCTACTGTAAATGGATTTACCAACCCCATGACGTAGGTGGATACACCTTTAATTGCAGGAATAATACCCCCGAACATATCTTTCAACTGCCCGCCCTGCTGCATCAGCACCATAAACGGAGACTGACCGGTGGATAAGCCGACAACAATATCTGTCATCTGAGCCGGGATCATGCGCATGGCATAGGCAGTCTGGGCGGCGGATTGGCCGGTTTTACCAAGGTCGTCGCGAAATCCTGTTAGCCTGTTTCGTGTTTCCTGGATTTTCTTTGAATAAAGATCGAATGTATCGGTATCTACCATCCCCTTGGATTTGAATTTCGCAAGATCCTGCTGCTGTTTATCCAGTTTGTTCAGCGCGGCGTTTACCGGGTCGATACGATCTAAAAGTTCAGAAAGGGACTGTTTTTCTTCATCAGTGGCCTTTGTCACTTTCCCTGCACTGGTGGCAGCACGTTCACCTGCCTGCGTCATTTTTACAAGTGCAGTTGCGAGATTGTCAGCCTGCTTTTCTGCCCCAGAGCTGTCAATAATAATGGCCAGGCGGGAGGTTTGTTCTGTCACGTGCTTTTCTCCGGGCAATAAAAAACCCCGCCAAAGCGAGGTTGGAACTTTTTGAAACTGTCGGGTCTTTACTTCATTGGCGGTAAAACATTATTGCTACGATAATCACCGCAAAGACAGTAATTGCAATTCCAGCGATTAACTTTACATTGACATCAGCCAGCCTATCACTAGCTCCAGTATTGTCAGTGTTAGCTATTATCTTCGAAGGAGTTACATCACTCCCGCAATGCTTGCACTTCACCGCTTCGGAATTTATTAATTCTGCGCAGTAAGGGCATTTGACTGAAGTTCCGGACGCTTTTAGCTTATCTCCCACCAGAGCAATAATGATACCTGCGATGGCTACGAAACCTCCAAATATCATATAATTTTGGCGCGATGACATTAATCCAAGATTGTTAACCCTATAGCCACCGCTTGTCGCTACTGTCACATCCATAAATAGCGCCGATACAGCAAAGATCACCCCTATTACAATCGCTAAGTATCCAATAATCTTCACTTGTCTACCCCATAAATTAAAAAGCCACCCGATGGTGGCTTTATCATTCAGCTTGCGTTCTCACAACCCGGCAGGCTGCGGTCAATCACAAGATTACCCTCAACACGCAGACCAATCTTACCGAACAGGAAGGAGTGGTTAAGTTGAGTGACAACTACGTCAGACAGACCAACTGCACAGCGATCTTTTTCAATCGCTCGATCAGCGGCTGTTTTAACGTTCGGGATGCCAAGAGGGAAGATGATAACCGGATAACCCATATAGCGTGGGCTATGGATTCATCATGCAGTTTGTTATTCGCCGTTACCATTATTGCCACCAATCAGGTTAGGCGCGCCGTTACGAATAGCGTCAATGACAGTTTCAGGGTCGTCAGCAGGATCTATCAGGTCAAGCCTCTGCAGAGCTCTGACCATATCAGTGTCGCGAATCGCACCGTACTGCCAGGCATTGACGATTGCCGTTACCATGCCGGATTCAGCGACTTTGGCGATAAACTCCTGATTGATGCTGTAACGGTATTCCTCGCCTTTTATGCCGAGATATCTGGCGCACCAGCCGAGCGCCAGCGTATAGGCCTCCGAGACATTGGAAACGCAAATGCCGAGCACCGATGTGGATGCGGTTTGCTCGCCGCTGGATTGCGTGGCGGTTTTAACCGCGCCGTTCTGCTCGATAAGCCGGGCGCCAAGCTGAACAGAATAATCACGCTTACTGTCCATCGCCTCTTTAGCCAGGGTGTTTGGTTGCGCCTGAGCATAGGTAAAACTCCCCTCCTTCGGCAGCAGGAATGGAGAACGAGAACCGACACGAATTCCCTTATCCTGCAGCCAGTCACGCCAGGCGGTATCAAGCCCGGAAATCACCGGCTGAACCTGACCGCAGAAAAATACGCTGTCTTCGTAATCCGCCGAATTTCGATAATGACCAAGGTTAATTTCAACGAGGGCGGCTAAAGGCGACTCGTCGATGCTGGGATCGTTATTTTGTGCGCCAACGAAGGTAAAGGGGATCTCATCCCAAAAATCCTCACCTTTAGGCTTCGGGTGATACTCAGAATCGACAGAAAAAGACCCTGCATCGGCCGACTTTCGCCACACCCTGCAGATAAACTTGCCGTCCTCCAGGGCAAGTTCGCGATACTGGATTTCATCCTCGTATGCAAAACCATCTTCCTTTTCCATGCATTCGCGTAAAACCACCAGCACCAGTTGATCACGTCCATTGATGCGTTTGGTGCGCCAGTTAATGATGCTTTCTGCCTGATAACGAAGGATGATCGCCTCGTCGGTCTCAGCTGCATAATCCGTATAAAGCCCCTCGCGCGCGGCCTCCAGAATATTTTCTGTAACCTGCTGGGACTGCTGATAAATGCTGGCACCAGCACCATCGGCGTTATCACGAAGATAATTCAGTTTATCCGGCGCGGTCATGGTCGGGTCTTTTCTGAATGCCAGCCCCAGTAAACCCACCTTTGTATTGCCCGTTATCGCGTAGAAAACGGCGCGCTGAATGTAATCAGCATTGCGCTTTTTATTGCGTGCAGACTTATCGGACGGATCCAGAAAAGGGAGGTATTCATTCCCGGCGGCCTTTACAGCATCAGCCCCTTTGCACACGTCACGAATTTTTTTCCACACGGGCATTGCCGCCCTGACCTCAGGGCGAACATAAGTAATATCGTTATTGGCCATCAGAATGTCGTGTCCAGTGAAATAGAGAATGCAGGTCGAACGATTGGGAATTGCTTCACAATGAAGTAACCGGCGCCATCGTTGGGGTGATCGTTATCGCTCTTTTTATCCGGTTCGCCGTTTTTATCCCACACCTGTTGTTCCAGGCAGTCGGCATAGACCGGGCAACGGGCCACATTCACCTTGTACCGGCGATCGCCATTACCATTGCAGAACATGGCGTTCATGGAGTTGATGCGGTCCTTTACCGGCGGGTTAGCATCATCAACGATGACGTTAAATCCGGCCTGTCGGAGCTGCTCAATATCTGTTTTGCTGGCGTTGTTTGACTTCCTGGAATCACCAGAGGCATCCGGGTAAATATAAATCTCGCGGACCTTGCGGTAGTCACCGTCGGCATACAGCCAGAAACGTTCCTTGATGATGCGTATCATGTCGGGCGTATCGTAAGCGTTGATAATCTCTGTTACCGCGTGTGGTAAGCCGAGCCGCAATACATGGACGATCCCGGCCATCTTCCCGACGTTGAAATCCATCCCGATATACAGCGCTTCACCTGGCTGCTCTTCCTCATTGGAATTATTCAGCACCCTGTCGAACTGATGATAAATGGTGCCACTGGTCAGGTTAGTAAACTGGCCATTCAGATATGCCTTGATCAATTCCGGCGGGTAACTCGCCAGGAGCGAAGGAATATAGTCATCCGGCAGGTTCTTTTCGTTGTCGAATGTCGAAGCCTGTACCAGACCATACATCGACCTTAGTTCAGGCTTTTCCCTCACAGCCTTAACAAACTGGTTATAGACGAACTTAAATCCTTCAGGTGTGGTAGTCACGTCAATGCCATTACGCAGACCATCAACCTTATAACGCATACGCGCGATTATTTTTCGCCACGCCTGACGCGCCTTATCCGCTTTCAGAACGTCGAGTTCATCCACCAGCGCATTGCCGATTTTAAAGCCTACTATCGTGTCGGGCTTTTCCATCGACCGACAAATTGTCGTGCCGCGGTACTGGCGCCCACTGTAGAAATGGACCTCTTTGTTGCTTTCAACGATTTTGACTTTCAGTCCCCAGTCGTGAGCAACTTCTTCCACCGTGGGGTAGAAAATATCGCGGATCTGAGGATAGGTCGGGGCAAAGTAGCCCTGGTTTATTTTGGGGAACTCCCAGAACCCTTTGCATATTCCACCGCAGCCAACCCATGTCTTACCGGATCCAAAACCAGCTACATAGGCTTTGAACTTCTGCTGCATAGCCAGAAAACGAGCCTGGGGAACGTTAAGCGTCGGAGCTATCGCCATCCTCTTCCCTCACTCGCGCATCGACTACGTTGATATTGATCGCAACTGGCGTTGGTTCGTCATCTACCGGGTCAGCGGCCAGCTCTTTACGGAGCTTGTCGATCTCCAGCTGCCGGCGCTCGATTTCAATCTGCTGCAGGCACTGGGCGAACTCACTGTCAGCCAGGCCGAGACGTTTCATCACCGCCTCGTACATGCGCTCACGGCTGATGGCGGTTATCTCAACGCCATTCTTACCAAGCTTCACACCGGAATAGGCAAGCGCAGCATCCGGCGCCAGCTTGCGCGTATCGGCGAAGAAAGGCTGGCCGATGCCATCACCATTACAGCGAGGACATTTCGGGTTAGGCGAGCTGGTATGGTCGTAACCGTAGCCGCCTCTGTCGTTTGGCTCTTTCCCTTTCTTCGCTAAAGCCTCAGCCAGCTTCTCTTCGAACTCAACCGCATCGCGCCATTGATACTGGTGACCGAAACCCCAGCAGTAACGGCAGCTCCCGCGGCGATACTGAGAAAGCTGGTTAGCATCGAAGGTGGCCAGGCGCCACATCTGTTCAAGCACTTCATCAGCACTTCCCAGCGTGCGCACAATGGATGCTTTCTGCTGCTGCGCAATGGCCTGCGCAATACTAACTTTTGCTAACAGCCTTGCTCCCTGCTCATTCGCTGTCTTCTTGCTGTACCCGGCACGGATAGCGGCCTGCGTGGCGTTGTTGTCCTTCAGGTATTCCGCGACAAATAAACGCTGTTGATCGGTGAGTCCATCATCTTCCACCAGCTCTTCTGCGCACTTTTCCTTTTGCGCAGTGCGCAATTTCTTCTGCGCAGGTTTTTGCGCAGTTTGCGCAGTGGGTTTCTTGATGTATCGGCGGGCAGTAGCGTAATTCAGTCCCTGCGCTTCACACCAATCCTTCGGTGATACGCCGGTTGCGGCATGATCGGACAGGAACCGTTGCTGAAGCTCGCCCCAGTCCGGTTTTGCCATGGATTATTCCTATTTAACGTGAGGGAGAAAAAGGAATTACTGATTCTCCATAAAATATTCACTTTTATGTTTTGGAATTAAGGCTCTTTAGTTCAGGAGTTATTATGAAAAGAATTATGCTTGCTGTTTTTGTGATCTGTGGTGCGCTGTCTCTTTCAGGATGTATCCTTCCCCCGGGGCCTCATAACGGCGGACATGGTGGAGATCACTTCCATGGTCCAGAGCATCGTTAACCGCCTGAGGACTTTCATTTTACAGAAATGAAAAAGGCCGCAAAATTATGCGGCCTTTGGTCACTACCAACCAGCGTATAAACAATCTCTCAGGAGCCAACAGAGAGAGGCTTTTCTGCTTTTTAACTGACCACTGCCGTTTTGGTGTTGGCTGGCAGTGATAACGTGATGATAGCTTCATTTAAGTTATCGAAAGCATTTAAATATCGAAAGAGCTCATTGAACCAATCATTTTCAACTTGCCGGAACATTCAACCAGAGCACCAGGCATCTCTGCTGGTCTTTTGATGGCAATTCTCAGCACTCCCGAACGAGGCCGGTAACTAACAATTTATTCGACAGTTTCTTCGGCATTAACCCAAAGATCTAGATGCTTGATGTAGCGTTGGATGGGCACATAAATAACCACCCCATCTACAAGGTTAATGGACTTGATAACACATCCCTGCGGAGCTAAATAATCCCCATCACAATGAGGGTGAATAGAGTGCTCGTCACCGTATCGATAACCATGCGGAAGTTGAGGGAGTGAATTTCTTGTCATGGGCAGCTTCTTAGATAGAAGGAATTGAAAATCCATAGTGCCTTAATGTACCTGACTTAGATACCAACTTTTCATTTTTCAGCGCTCTGTTGTCTCGTATTCTGATTTTTGTTCATGTGGCCATGTAAATTTCAATACCTAAAGTGTTCTGCGTTTGTAGCTGAATTACCTGGAACCCTTCTCTGTGAGCTGCGAGCAATTGGCCTGCACTGCTTTGTTGTGCGCCAGGATGTCACGCTTGGTCTGCTTATCCAACACATCGATATCGTGGTCAGTCAGGTAGATGATCCGCACCCAGCTGCAGGCCGTGTCAACGACTACCGGGGCGGGTAAACTTTTCGCGCAACTCCCGATCAACATCGTCATCGCCCATACGCTTAACGTCTTCCTGTACATCGCTGGCCCCTTTCGTGACTTCAGCACGGCGTTCTGCCGCGGCGACAGTAGCAGCGGCGTTCTCTTCGGTACGTTGCTGATCAGCTTTGGCTTTCGCCTTACTGGCCCCGCGAGCATGACCAATGCCGAACGCGCCAGCAATAGCACCTAGGATGACGACCACCAGTCCCGCGATAATTTCAAAGCTCATTGCTGCTCCTTCAGTTCGTCGGCCTTTTCTTTCAATGCTGGCTGGCGTACGTATTGCGATAGTACGGCCAGCACCACCAGCGCAGGGCTAATCAACGCAACGATGTTTGGCGGCAGGATGTTTTTGATATCCGGCGGCAGCACCGCCCAGGCGTGCAGCGCAGCATCGGGGAACGACTGCGCCCATACACCAACCAGCGCGCCGATAGCTCCCAGCTTTACAGACCACGTTTTCAGCAGCAAGCTGGCATGCCCTACGAACTCCAGCCGGGTATATTTGCGCAGAAGTAACAGAACGAGCACAGCCACCAGCACAAGCAAAGCGAAAATGATCATCTTCACAGGACACGCTCCTTAACCCAGCCGTAGAGAAAATCCTCGTTGGCTTCGCGGCCCTCCGCCAGTTCGAGGTATCTGGCACCCTGGCTGCAGTTCAGCGCACGCAACAGAACCTGTTCACCCTCTTTCCCGCGGGCGGAAAGGTATCCCTTAAGCGCGGTGATGGTTCGGGGACCAATGGCGCCATCCGGAATCAGATCGGGATACAGCTTTCCGCGCATATTCATTGCGGTCAGCCAGCGCTGGAAAAACTTACTGGCTACAGATGGCCCCATGTTCACGCCAGTGTCGCAAAGCTCATCTGCCAGTAACGTAGATAGAGCTGCCACCTGGTCAAACCGGGGGCCGGTCCAGTAATCGCTCAGCAGGATTTGCTTTGCTGTTTCCCTGGGCAGGTTCCGCATATCACCGGTGTAGCCATGTGCACGGGCGGTGGTCTGCGTGATGCCCCAGCGGGTCGGCCCGCCTTTATCCGACGGATGATCGACATAACCACCCTCCTTGCCGAGGATCCCCTCGATAATCTGGTCTGCTGTCATTGTGCTTTCACTCCGGTGATTCGTTCCCAGAAATACGTGAGCGCTACGGAACCCATAGCACCACTGATACCGGCAGTGGCCAGTATCATGTATATACTCAGCCCACCTTCAATGCTGATGAGCCCACCAATGACCCCGGTAAAGGCCGAAACCACAATTTGCGCAAAAGCATTTATCCAGCTCCATTTTGCTTTGCCCTGCTTCACATCCATCAGGAATCGGACAAGGCCGCCCCTACCAGCAATGATCAGCAGAGCCAGCCAGGTGATTCCGGCCATGCTCTCTTTGTCTTGCATATGCTTTGCCATAGTTTCACCTCCGGGTTAACGGGGTGCTGTGTGAATAAAGGGGGCAGGCCCATCGGGCTGATTTAGCGACAAGCCTTAAAAGGAGTCATCCGTGAGCCAGAAATGAAAAAGGCCACTTATTAGCGCAGCCCTTAAATGTTTTTGGTTAGTTGAAGTGCCTTAATCAGACGAAAAAAAGCCCGCTCAGAGGAACGGGCAGAAATGTAGGCAATACTGATTCTGTACCGGATCGAGACGTACCTAATAGTCCGAGCTACCGATTTACCAGGAGAGCGCTCGTTTTTTCCGTTACTGCCTTTTAAACATAGCTGGAGAAGCCGAAACAGCAACCCCACTACCAAATAGCTTAGTAGCATTGCGTGGTACCGGGTGCCTCCCGGTGAGCATGCCCCAGTCGGCATGGCCCGCGCTGCATTTACAGGTTCTGTAACTGACTGGACGCCCCTCCGCATAGGGGGATTCACCACACCAGAAATTTAACATTCAGTCTTTCTGGTTTCAATACTCTGTATGGGTCCACCACATATTGCAATTTTTACTCTCACGTAAAATATAGTCCACTGGCGTCATCAGTTCGAGTGATTTATGTGGCCTTTTGCTGTTATACAGCACCAGATATTCAGCCATTCTTTGA
>OKVU01000346.1_pt1 | contig 18000 bp, 10 predicted proteins | sample 1606901 | NCBI WGS metagenome assembly OKVU01 (sample SAMN03281017, study PRJEB24777) | human gut metagenome | isolation source: fecal sample PR221 from 1 month old male Chinese infant, caesarean... | reverse complement strand
ATTTAAAGGATAGGAAAAGTGCCTGAAGACTAATTCGTCTTCAGGCCCCTTCTAAGGTTAATTAACAATAATGATTAGTTATTGCCGCTTTCCTTAATGATCTTTTCTTGAACTGACTTAGGAACAGCTGAGTAATGATCGAAAGTCATAGTGAAGGTACCACGACCCTGGGTAGCAGAACGAAGGGCAGTAGCATAACCGAACATTTCTGAAAGTGGAACAAATGAGTGGATTTGTTGAGCGTTACCACGTTCTTCCATACCATCAATGGTACCACGACGAGCAGTAACTTGACCCATAACGTCACCCATGTTTTCTTCAGGAACAACGATGTCAACCTTCATAATAGGTTCGAGGATAACTGGATCTGCTTTCTTAGCAGCGTTCTTTAATGCAAGTGATGCAGCAACCTTGAAGGCGGCTTCACTAGAGTCGACTTCGTGGTAACTACCATCGTAAAGCTTAGCGTGCATATCAACAAGTGGGTAGCCTGCTAATACACCGTTTTGCATAGCTTCCTTCAAACCTTGTTCAACGGCAGGAATGAATTCACGAGGAACAACACCACCAACAATGGCATCTTCGAATTCAAAGCCCTTACCTTCTTCAAGTGGTGTGAATTCGATCCATACATCACCGTATTGACCTTTACCACCAGATTGACGAACAAACTTACCTTGTGCAGATACCTTCTTAGTAAATGCTTCACGGTAGGAAACTTGTGGCTTACCAACAGTAACTTCGGCGTGGAATTCACGACGGAGACGTTCAACAATGATGTCCAAGTGAAGTTCACCCATTCCGGCGATCAAAGTTTCACCAGTTTCTGGGTTAGTTTCAGCCTTAAAGGTTGGATCTTCTTCAGCCAACTTTTGGAGACCCTTGTCCATCTTGTCTTGGTCAGCCTTTGACTTAGGTTCAACAGAAACTTGGATAACTGGGTCAGGGAAGTCCATTGATTCAAGTTGAAGTGGGTGATCAGGATCAGTTAATGAATCACCAGTAGTAGTGTTCTTCAAACCAATAGCAGCAGCAATATCACCAGAGAATACTTCTGGAATTTCGTGTTGTTGGTTGGAGTGCATTTGAAGCAAACGACCAATCCGTTCACGCTTGTCCTTAGTTGCGTTAAGAACGTATGAACCTGATTGAAGTGAACCAGTGTAAACCCGTAAGAATGTTAAACGACCAACGAATGGGTCAGTAGCAATCTTAAATGCCAAAGCAGCAAATGGCTTGTTATCACCGGCAGTCAATTCAACTTCATTACCATCAGCATCGTGAGCAACGAATGGCTTAACATCAAGTGGTGATGGTAAGTAATCAATAACAGCATCAAGCATCATTTGGATACCCTTATCCTTATAAGCTGAACCAGCTAATACAGGGAAGAGCTTTTGTTCCAAAGTACCCTTACGAATAGCAGCCTTAATTTCGTCAACGGAAATTTCGTCACCTTCAAGGTACTTTTCCATGATGTTGTCATCAATGTCAGCTAAGGTTTCGATCAAGGCATCGTGACGCTTTTGTGCTTCTTCCTTCATATCATCAGGAATATCAACAGTGTCCCAGTTAGTACCAAGCTTATCTTCGTCATAAACATAAGCAACCATCTTAACCAAGTCAACAACACCAGAGAAAGTATCTTCGGCACCAATTGGCATTTGGATTGGCAATGGGGTAACGTTCAAACGATCCTTAATAGTTTGAACTGAGTAGTCAAAGTTGGCACCAACTTTATCCATCTTGTTAGCAAACACAATCCGTGGAACGTTAAAGTCATCAGCTTGACGCCAAACAGTTTCGGTTTGTGGTTCAACCCCGGCTTGGGCATCAAGAACAGTTACGGCACCATCAAGAACCCGAAGTGCACGTTCAACTTCGACAGTGAAGTCCACGTGTCCTGGGGTATCGATAATGTTAATCCGGTAATCCTTCCAAACGGCAGTAGTGGCTGCGGAAGTGATAGTGATACCACGTTCCTTTTCTTCATCCATCCAGTCCATTTGTGAAGCACCATCGTGGGTTTCACCAATCTTGTGAATCTTACCAGTGTAGTAAAGAATCCGTTCAGTGGCAGTCGTCTTACCGGCATCGATGTGGGCCATGATACCGATGTTACGAGTCTTGTCAAGAGGGTATTCACGTTTGTTAGCCATCTTAAAAGTGTATCTCCTTCCAGAATATGGTTATTTCAAAATCAAACTTTATTTAGAAAAAGGGATGACGGTTATTCAAATAATCTACGTCACCCCTATATTGTAACTGGTTAGACAACCGGTTTCAATTCGCAGTGATTACCAGCGGTAGTGTGCGAAAGCACGGTTGGCTTCAGCCATACGGTGAGTATCTTCACGCTTCTTAACTGAGGCACCAGTGTTGTTTGAAGCATCGATGATTTCACGTGCAAGACGTTCAACCATTGTGTGTTCACCACGCAACCGTGCGTATTGAACAATCCAACGAAGACCTAAAGTGGTCCGACGTTCTGGACGAACTTCGATTGGAACTTGGTAGTTTGAACCACCAACACGACGAGCCTTAACTTCAAGAACAGGCATAACGTTTTCCATAGCTTGTTCGAAAACTTCTACAGGGTTGTTACCTGTTTCATTCTTAATTTCATCAAATGCTGCATACAAAATCTTAGTAGCAGTTCCGCGCTTACCATCGATCATCAAGTGGTCAATCAAGCTGGTAACCAACTTTGAGTTGTACATTGGATCTGGTAAAATTTCACGCTTTTGTACATGTCCTTTACGTGGCATTACTTAATCCCTCCTAATATTTTACTTCTTGTCCTTAGGCTTCTTGGTACCGTACTTAGAACGTGATTGCATCCGTCCTTCAACACCGGCAGTATCAAGAGTACCACGAACGATGTGGTAACGAACCCCAGGCAAATCCTTAACACGACCACCACGAATTAAAACAACTGAGTGTTCTTGGAGGTTGTGACCAATACCAGGGATGTAAGCAGTAACTTCAATCAAGTTTGAAAGACGTACACGAGCGTACTTCCGCAAAGCTGAGTTAGGCTTCTTAGGTGTCATAGTACCGACACGGGTAGCAACTCCACGCTTTTGTGGTGATGGAGTCTTAATTTCTTCCTTCTTAAATGTGTTGTAAACATATCCAAGAGCTGGTGACTTTGACTTGCCCTTGTGGCTCTTCCGGCCTTTACGTACCAATTGGTTAATGGTTGGCATAATTTTTCCCCTTCCTAGTTTTAAGTCCACACATCCAGGTGGTTCTTTTTCATGAATAAAAAAAGTGCTTGGATGTTATTAAATTATGTGCCTTCGTTGACGCAAAGTCTGCCCAACGACAGACACCGACGTTGCTATAAAAAGCACCTTTAATAGACTATCACGGTCTTCTGTTAATGTCAACGAAGTCTTGTTAACTTTTCTAAAGATCATTTCGTGATTTTTACGTTATGGATCTATAGAGACAGTTTCTGGAGATGATACTAATGTTTTTTACATTTATTAATTGTGCCATTCTTACTACCCTGGCTTCTTTTGTTACCCTCTGTGGTCAGCGGCAGCTTAATAACCAATTGCCATGGTCGCCAAAGCATTCTGTTTGTGATAATTGCCATCATCCTCTCAGTTGGTGGCAACTTATTCCCATCCTGGGCTTTATCATTCAACGGGGACATTGCCATTGGTGTGACGCCAAGATTTCACCATTCTTTCCGTTATCAGAACTCACGATTATTCTCGTCACGGCTTGGACGTTCACTTCCTCCTGGTACCATAACCTGATCTTTGCCATTGTTATTCTTACACTTTTATACCTTTCAACAACCGATTTCGTTAGCCAGGTAATCTACCCAATCGCATTAATTGGGTTGCTTCCCCTTCTTTTAGTTCTTCCCCGCCAATCATTATCAATCGGCAAAGTCACGGTTGAGTTAGTTATAATCGGACTCTTTCTTTTGGGATTACAGCATATTACCAAGGGGCTGGGAACAGGCGATATTGAATTCATCCTTGTAACCGACTTAATAGGAGGCTGGGAATTAACAGCACAAATTGTTTTAATTGGCTGCCTGCTAACACTAATTCCAGCCCTAATAAAAAGGAACAGCAAGCTGCCCCTCATTCCTGGATTAGCGCTTGGCTTCGTCCTGAGGCTGCTTTTCTGTTCCGACTAGTGTCTCGTCTTCTGTTGAATTATTTTTTATTTTAACAAGAAATAGCTGTTCGCCATATTGAGCAAGGTTTTCAATATTTTGTAGCAACAGCAATAACCAAGAAAATGAAAGAGCAAATTCGATCAGTTCAAATGCCGTTAACGACAAATAATTAGCCAGTTTAAAGACAATATATTCTGCTCCCATTACCGCCCCAATCACGTAAGAAGTGACTAAGAATTGTCTGGTAACTTCTGGAAGAATCCAGCGAATAGCAACAATCAAAATTAACATAATATAAACTAACCACATTGAAATTCGGTCATGCAGAACATGAAATTTGGGATCGTTAGGGAATAAGCCAATTGCTGCGATACAAGCTGCTTCACCATACAATAGCCACCGTAACAATTGAGTTTTAATTCCCGGATACTTTTGTTGGAGATTAACAAAAAGATAATCAACTAACGCCATCATTAGTAGTCCCGAAAATATTAAGGTCACGTTAAACTGTAAGTTCGCTGAGTTTTGTGAGGTTCCCAAAAAGCTAAAGTTATATTTCCACCAATCGCGAGTGGAATTAGTTAACATCGAAAATAGCATTCCGCCAATGATCATTATCGTCAACAAGTTAGTAATAATTGCCGAAGAGAGGGTTAACGCAAGATTAATTGTCAAGTAATTAATAGCGGCAATAATCACAAAAACAAAGGTTGTCGAAGTATAAATATCGAATCGAGCATCTGTAAATAGCTTCTCTAATAACCAGAAAAAGGCTGAAAATGAAAAGGCAATAATTAATCCATAAGCAATTGTAATTACTGGTAAGCTTCGCCAATAAATATTTCTCGTTGGCCCATTATTTTGCAATTTTGTGACAATAAAGGTAATCACAAAAACAAGCAAGCCGCTTACCAAGCTTAATAGCATCGAACCATAAGCAATCGAATAGTCACCAGTAATTGGGACTGTCTTCATGTGCTGGTTACGGCAGAAAGCAAAAAAGACAATTGTTAAAACCAATGCTGGCAAAATATACCAATACAATCTAATTTTTGGCAACTGATCTGTTACTCGTGACGGCCTAATCGTAATTTCATTATGGTTAACATTTAGTTCTAGTTGTTCATTTGCTATGAATCCCGTTTTCTTCATTGCAGATTCCGGAATCTCAATAGTATATTTCTTTGACATTTTCTCTCCCAAAAATAACGAAGAACCATAGCCCCTTAGCCATAGTTCCCCTACCTATCGTTCTTCTTCATTATTTAAAATAGCAAAAAGGACCATGACAATCAAGTCATAGTCCTTCTTATGGGATTAAGCTAATTAATTTTGCTTGTCTTCTTCCTTCATCTTAGCTTCTAAATCTTTGATGGAGTAAGCAGCAACATTAACTTCTTTTGGCTTAATGTTCCGGTACGTACTCATACCAGTACCTGCTGGAATGATCTTACCGATAATAACATTTTCCTTCAAACCAACTAATGGGTCATTCTTACCACGAATAGCAGCATCAGTCAGGACACGAGTAGTTTCCTGGAATGAAGCAGCTGATAAGAAACTGTTAGTTTCAAGGGCAGCCTTGGTAATTCCTAAGATAACTGGACGAGCAGTAGCTGGAATATTACCGGCTACTAATGTCTTGTAGTTAGCATCACGGAATTGACCAATGTCCATTAATTGTCCTGGCAACATATCTGTGTCACCTGGATCCATGACACGAACCTTCCGCATCATTTGACGAATCATGATTTCAACGTGCTTATCTAACAGATCGATCCCCTGCATACGGTAAACCTTTTGAACTTCAGCAAGGAGATAAGTTTCTGTAGAAAGAACATCACGAACCCGAATCAATTCCTTAGGATCAATTGAACCTTCATTAAGAGCAGTTCCACGGTGAATAAAGTCACCTTCAGCAACCCGCATCCGTGCAGTAATTGGTAAGGTGTATGTCCGAGTATCAGTTTCACCCTTAACAGTAACATCCTTAGTCCGTTCTGCTGGATTTTCTTCGATTGATTCAACTTCACCAGTAACCTCAGTAATGGTTGCACGCCCCTTAGGATTACGTGCTTCCACAATTTCTTGAACACGAGGGAGACCTTGAGTAATATCTTCGTTACCGGCAACACCACCAGTGTGGAAGTTCCGCAAGGTCAATTGAGTACCTGGTTCACCGATTGATTGAGCGGCAACGGTACCAACTGCTTCACCGGCTTCAACCCGGTCACCAGTAGCTGCGTTTCGGCCGTAGCATCGTTCACAAACACCATGTTCAGTGTTGCAAGTAAATGCAGAACGAATAGTAACTTTCTTAACGCCAGCATCAACGATCTTTTGTGCCATTGTTTCGTCGATTAGAACGTTCTTACCAACGATCTTCTCGCCAGTCTTTGGATCAAAGACAGACTTCATAGTGTAACGACCCATGATCCGGTCGTAAAGTGGTTCGATCATTTCGTTACCGTTTGTAATTGCAGTAACTTCAAGGCCACGGTCAGTGCCACAGTCCTTTTCACGAACAACAACATCCTGAGCAACATCAACTAACCGCCGAGTCAAGTAACCTGAGTTAGCAGTCTTCAAGGCGGTATCGGTCATTCCCTTACGAGCACCGTGAGAAGAAATGAACATTTCCAGCACTGACAAACCTTCATAGAAGTTAGAAAGAACTGGCAATTCCATAATCTTACCGTTTGGAGAAGCCATCAACCCACGCATTCCGGCAAGCTGAGTAAAGTTAGAAATGTTACCACGAGCACCTGAGTCAGACATCATGTTGATTGGATTATGGATGTCCATATGTTCAATCAACTTGTTTTGAACTTTGTCTTTTGCATCGTTCCAGATACCAATAACCCGGTCGTAACGTTCGTCATCAGTAATCAACCCACGACGGAATTGCTTGGTAACTAAGGCAACTTGCTTACGAGCCTTCTTAATAATTTCTGGCTTTTCAGGCAAGTCATGAATATCTGACATTGCGGTAGTCAAACCAGAAATAGTTGATTCGTAGTAACCAAGGTCCTTAATCCGGTCAAGGAATTGAGAAGTTTTGGTAACCTTGTATTGCTTGTAAACTTCAGCAATTAAGTCTGACAAGAAGCCCTTCTTGAATGGTGGAACTAGTGGTGCATTTTCAAGGTACTCGTTGATATCTTCACCTGGATCAAGGAAGAAGCGGTCATCAACACCCTTAGTAATGTTATCAGCAGTAGGTTCGTTAATGTAATTGAAGTCTTTAGGAAGAATCCGGTTGAACAATAACTTACCTACACTAGTTACCATGATCTTACCGCGTTGTTCATCAGTAAATGGTTTGTCAGGGAATGCTGAAACTTGTACACCAACACGAGTTTGGAGTGAAACATAGTTGTTCCGGTATGCCATTTCAGCTTCATCGGTATCCTTGAAGATCATTCCTTCACCTTCACGACCCTTATCTTCAGTGGTCATGTAGTAGTTACCGATAACCATATCCTGAGATGGAGAAACGATTGGTTCACCGTCACGAGGGCTCAAAATGTGAGAAGCGGCAAGCATTAATAGCCGTGCTTCAGCTTGAGCTTCATCAGAAAGTGGTACGTGGATCGCCATCTGGTCCCCATCAAAGTCGGCATTGTAAGCAGTACATACCAATGGGTGAAGACGCATTGACTTACCAGAAACCAGAATTGGTTCAAAGGCCTGGATACCTAACCGGTGCAATGTAGGGGCCCGGTTAAGAAGAACTGGGTGTTCCTTGATAACATCTTCAAGAACATCAAAGACATCATCATCACGACGGTCAATCTTCCGCTTAGCTGCCTTAACGTTAGCGGATAAACCACGCTTAACTAATTCGTGCATGATAAATGGCTTGAACAATTCAAGAGCCATTGGAACAGGAAGCCCCATTTGGTTCATTCGTAATGATGGACCAACATCAATAACTGAACGACCAGAGTAATCAACACGCTTACCAAGCAAGTTTTGACGGAAACGTCCTTGCTTCCCCTTCAGAAGGTGAGAAAGGGACTTCAATGGACGGTTACCAGGACCTGAAACAGGACGACCTCGACGGCCATTATCAATTAAGGCATCAACGGCTTCTTGGAGCATCCGTTTTTCGTTTTGAACAATGATTCCTGGAGCTTGCAACTTCAAAAGACGCTTCAAACGGTTATTCCGGTTAATAACCCGCCGGTATAAATCGTTTAAGTCAGAGGTAGCAAACCGGCCACCTTCAAGTTGAACCATTGGCCGTAAATCAGGTGGCATAACAGGAATAACATCAAGGACCATCCATTCCGGCTTGTTACCAGACTTGATAAATGCTTCCAAAATATCCAAACGACGGATAGCACGAGTCCGCTTTTGACCAGTTGCTTCCTTTAGTTCTTCCTTTAATTCGGCTGCTTCCTTATTAAGGTCGACGTCTGCTAATAACTTCTTAATAGCAGCGGCTCCCATTTCAGCAGTAAAGCGGTCGCCAAATTCAGCCTTCTTGTCACGGTATTCTGCTTCAGAAAGCAATTGCTTCTTTTCAAGTGGAGTATCACCTGGATCCAAAACAACGTATGAAGCAAAGTAAATAACTTCTTCAAGTGATCGTGGACTCATGTCTAAGACAAGACCCATCCGACTTGGAATCCCCTTGAAGTACCAAATATGGGAAACCGGAGCGGCCAATTCAATGTGCCCCATCCGTTCACGACGAACCTTTGAACTAGTAACTTCAACACCACAGCGGTCACAGACACGACCCTTGTAGCGAATCCGCTTGTACTTACCACAAGCACATTCATAGTCCTTAGTTGGGCCAAAGATTCGTTCGTCAAACAGACCTTGTTTTTCTGGCTTTAAAGTCCGGTAGTTGATGGTCTCGGGCTTCTTAACTTCCCCGTAAGACCAACTACGGATCTTATCTGGTGATGCCAGGCCGATCTGCATACTTTCAAATTTATTGACATCAATCAAAGGATTTTTCCTCCTTATTTTAATAGTTTACGTTCAGCACTAAGTAAAACTAGTCTTGCTTAGTCTTGTCTTGTTCATCAGTTGTTGCAGCTGATTTATTATCGGCAGACGCTTCGTCTTTCTTTTCTTTTTCTTCAGCATTGTGCTTTGCAGCATACTTAGCTAAAGCATCAACATTAACAACTTCATCATCATCTTCATCCATGTTCTTCAATTGAACTTCATTATGGTTACCATCAAGCACCTTCATATCAAGGCCTAATGCTTGTAATTCCTTAACAAGAACCCGGAATGATTCAGGAACACCCGGCTTTGGAATTGGTTCACCATTAATGATGGCATCGTAAGTCCGAACACGACCAACAGTATCGTCTGACTTGTAAGTAAGGATTTCTTGAAGAGTGTATGCAGCACCGTAAGCTTCAAGAGCCCAAACTTCCATTTCACCGAACCGCTGACCACCAAACTGAGCTTTACCACCCAATGGCTGTTGAGTAACAAGTGAGTATGGACCAGTAGAACGAGCGTGAATCTTATCGTCAACCATGTGGGCTAACTTAAGGTAATGCATTGAACCAACGGCAATCCGGTTTTCAAATGGTTCACCTGTACGACCATCATAAAGAATTGTCTTACCGTCTTCAGGGAACCCGGATTCCTTAACAGCATCCCAAACATCCTTATCAGTAGCACCATCGAATACTGGTGTTGCCATGTGAATTCCAAGACGCTTTGCAGCCATTCCTAAGTGCAATTCAAGCAACTGTCCGATATTCATACGACTTGGCACACCCATTGGACTCAACATAATGTCGATCGGTGTACCGTCTGGCATATACGGCATATCTTCTTCAGGAACAACGATAGAAACAGTACCCTTGTTACCGTGACGACCTGACATCTTATCACCGACTTGGATCTTCCGCTTTTGGGCAATGTAAACCCGAACCATGGTGTTAACACCTGGTGAAAGTTCATCCCCATTTTCACGAGTAAAGACCTTAACGTCTTGGATAATACCGCCACCACCGTGAGGAACACGGAGAGAAGTATCACGAACTTCACGTGACTTTTCACCAAAGATAGCGTGAAGCAACCGTTCTTCAGCAGATAATTCAGTCATTCCCTTAGGAGTAACCTTACCTACTAAAATATCGCCGTCATGAACTTCAGCACCAATCCGAACAATCCCATTTTCGTCCAGATCTTTAAGTGCATCGTCACCAACGTTAGGAATTTCACGGGTCATTTCTTCAGGTCCAAGCTTAGTTTCCCGAGCTTCTGATTCGTATGACTCGATATGAATTGATGTATAAACATCATCCTTAACTAACCGTTCGCTAATTGCGATGGCATCTTCGAAGTTGTAACCTTGCCAAGTCATGAAGGCAATCAATGGATTTTGACCTAAGGCTAATTCACCTTGTTCCATTGATGGTCCATCAGCAAGAACATCATCGGCGTCTACATGTTCGCCAACTTTAACAATTGGACGTTGGTTGTAGTTCTTACCACCGTTAGAACGACGGAACTTCATTAATTTGTAAGTATCAAGAGTTCCATCTTCTTCACGAACACGAACTTCACGAGCATCAACATATTCAACTGTCCCTGACTTCTTAGCAATCATGGCCACCCCAGAGTCATGGGCTGCTTTGTAGTCAATTCCAGTACTTACTAATGGTGCATGAGGGTTCAACAACGGAACAGCTTGCCGTTGCATGTTAGCACCCATCAAGGCACGGTTAGAGTCATCGTTTTCAAGGAATGGAATACATGCGGAAGCAACGGAGACAACTTGTTTTGGAGAAACGTCCATGTAATCGACGTTCTCAACGCTCGTTTCAATGTAATCATCCTTATCACGACACATAACTTGGTCTTGAGCAAATGAACCATCATCATTCAAAGGCGTGTTGGCCTGAGCAATGATGTAGTTATCTTCTTCGTCGGCAGTTAAGTAGTCGATCTTGTCAGTAACTTTATGAGTCTTCCATGAAACACGACGGTATGGAGTTTCGATGAATCCATACTTATTAACACGAGCATATGATGAAAGACTGTTAATCAAACCAATGTTAGGACCTTCAGGAGTTTCGATTGGGCACATCCGACCATAGTGAGTATAGTGCACATCACGAACTTCATATCCGGCCCGATCACGAGTCAAACCACCAGGACCAAGGGCGGAAAGACGCCGCTTATGAGTTAATTCACCAAGCGGGTTGGTTTGGTCCATGAATTGTGACAATTGTGAAGAACCAAAGAATTCACGAATTGAAGCAACAACTGGCCGAATATTAATCAATTGTTGTGGAGTAACAGTGTCAGGATCCTGAATTGACATCCGTTCCCGAACAACCCGTTCCATCCGTGCTAACCCAATCCGGAATTGGTTTTGCAATAATTCACCAACTGAACGAATCCGCCGATTACCTAAGTGGTCAATATCGTCGGTAGTGCCGATACCTTCTTGCAAGTTGAAGAAGTAGTTCAATGAAGCAAGAATATCAGCTGGTTCAATATGCTTGTATTCCAATGGAATGTGGCCATTACCGATAATTGGAACAACTCGTTCTGGATCTTCATGGGAGTAAACCAAAACTTTTTGAAGCTTTACTGGTTCAGTAACCACGGCTTCATCAGAAGGAGTGTAGGTAATCATCTTAAAGTCATCACGATCTAAGTATGGTTCTAACTTCTTCAATACTTCCTTGGTAACCTTGTCACCCTTTTGTGCAAGCACTTCACCAGTATCTGGATCAGCAAGGGTTTCAGCTAAGGTTTCACCAAGAAGACGGTACTTCAGCATTAACTTCTTGTTAGTCTTGTATCGACCAACAGGAGCCATATCATAACGCTTAGGATCAAAGAAACGTGCAGTCAATAGGTTCCGAGCTGAGTCCGCAGTCTTAGGTTCACCTGGACGAAGACGTTCATAGATATCCTTAAGTGCTTCTTCAACCCGAGAGTCTTCAGCATTCTTGTGAACATCCTTATCCAAAGTTAAGGATAGGGTCTCACTGTTGCCACCAAACATATCAATGATTTCATCATCTGAACCAAAGCCAAGTGCCCGGATTAATTCAGTCATTGGTAACTTACGAGTCCGGTCAATCCGAACGTAAGAAATATTCTTAGCATCAGTTTCGTATTCAAGCCAGGCACCACGGTTAGGAATAAAGGTAGCACCATAACTTGGCCGGCCGTTCTTGCCAGCTTCTTCATTGTAGTAAACACCTGGTGACCGAACTAATTGAGAAACAATAACCCGTTCAGCACCATTAATAATGAAGGTCCCTTGATCTGTCATTAATGGGAATTCACCAAAGAAAACATCTTGAGACTTAATTTCCCCAGTCTCATGGTTAGTAAGACGCAAAGTAACGTGAAGCGGTGCTGAGTAATTTGCATCATGTTCACGTGCTTCATCAACAGTATACTTAGGTTCCAAAAGTTGATAGTCAACGAATTCCAATGATAACTTCCCTTGGAAATCATCAATTGGCATAATATCATCAAACATTTCCCGTAAACCTTTATCCATGAACCACTTGTATGAGTCCGTTTGGATTTCAATCAGGTTTGGCAGCTCGAGAACTTCTTTGATTCGGGAGTAGCTACGACGGGTACGGTGCTTACCGTATTTAACTAAATGTCCGGCCAAACTGTTCACCTCTCTAATTTATTCAGTGAGTTCAAATATTACAATTTGGTTACAAATGAACTAAAATCATAATTTTGAGCAAAAAAAATCCAAAAACAGTTAAAAACTGCCTTTGGTTTTATTTACTGAACCTAATGGACAATAGATCACTAGGTTCATATGAGAACTCACAATTACATACTTTTGTAGTATATAAGATAATTTATTAAATGTCAACAGAGTTACTCAACTAATTATTTTGTTTTTGAAAGTCCGCTAATAATGCAATCCAAAATTAATTGATCGCGTTGATCGTCACTAATGTTATGGCCACCAATTGGCTGGTAGGTACCAAAAATCGGTGAAATTCCAGCTAAGAACAATTCAGCAGCTTCTTGCGGCAAAATATCAGGACGTAATTCAACTTCTGGTTGCTTAAAGTACTCAGCAATTGGCTGAAGATAATTCATTGCGAGAATCATGTTCAATTTTTGTTGGGAACTCTTTGAAAGCAAACTAACTGCTTGGTGGTATTGATCGTAAATACTTACTGGGTGATGTTTTTTCAGTACAACCGTAATTTGCCACAATTGTTCATTAGGTGTTAGCTTATGTTTCCGCATTACCTTATTAATATCCTTACGAACCTTACTACTCAAATTAGTCATCACGTCTAGATAGAGGACTTCCTTATCGCTAAAGTGATGGTAAAGAGCCGGTTGAGTAATCCCAACTTGCTTAGCAATATCACGAGTAGAAGTTTCACCGAAGCCTTTTTGCAAGAAGAGCTTAGTTGCCGTTCTCATAATTGACTGTCGTGTTTTTTCAAGCTGTTCAGCTCTCTTCATACTTTACTATCTCCTAACATATTAATCACATTATAAATATATAATGCCACCAAAACTTTGATTTGACAAGCTTTTAAGCAAAATTATCTCCTCCCAAATTAGATATAGATAAAATAGTATTTTTATTCTTATTAATTTCAGTTGAACAGATGATAACAGAAATGTTTAATAACTTCCCGTAAATAAAAGGACTTCAACGTTCCAAAAGCCAAACGTCAAAGTCCGATTTTAATTTTAATTCTTTACCATTCGCTCATTGTGGTCATTTTTTACTTTCAAGGTAATTTTTCCTTGGTGAGCACCGACAACAACGTTATCACCAGTTTTTACGTTGCCACTTAGTAGCGCGGTGCTTAGCGGATCCTCAATCAGATCCTGCAATGCCCGACGTAATGGCCGAGCACCATATGCCGGATTGTAACCCTTAGTTGCCACAACATCAATCGCTGCAGGCGTAACTTTCAAGTTAATTCCTTGTTCAGCAACCCGTGCTCTTAGTTGAGCAACCATCAATTTAACAATTTGGTGAAGTTCATCCTTTTGTAAGGAGTGGAAAATTATTGTTTCATCAATCCGGTTCAGGAACTCAGGACGGAAATGCAGTTTTAATTGTTGACGAATTGCAGATGCCATTGCCTGATAGTCCTGACTAACATCACGTGCACCAAATCCGACCTCTTTTTCATCTTGGAGCTGGGTAGCACCTAAATTAGAGGTCATAATAATGATGGTATTGCGGAAGTCAACTTTTCGTCCCTTAGCATCAGTCAAATAGCCATCATCGAGGACTTGAAGCAACAAATTAAAGACATCGGGATGCGCTTTTTCTGCCTCATCTAATAGGACAACCGAATATGGGTGTTGACGAACCTTTTCTGTTAACTGACCACCTTCATCATAACCAACATAACCCGGTGCAGCACCAATTAAACGACTAGTACTGTACTTTTCCATATATTCAGACATATCAATCCGGATCATGTTATCTTCAGAACCAAACATTGCCGCCGCTAGTGCCTTAGCTAGTTCCGTTTTCCCTACTCCTGTTGGTCCAAGGAACATAAATGAACCAATTGGCCGTTGCGGATCCTTCAAGCCGCTTCTTGCTCGACGGATTGCCTTTGCAACGACTGATACAGCCTCATTTTGTCCAATGACACGATTATGAAGAACCTTTTCGAGGTTAACTAGTCGTTCGCTTTCGCTCTTCTTAAGCTGGGTCAACGGAACACCGGTCCATTCAGCAACAATTTTTGCAACATCTTCCCCTGTTGTGTGGAGCTTTCGCTGTGCAGATTGCTTCTCAGCCTTTTTCTGTTGCTCATCAACCTTAGCCTTTAACGTTAGCTCTTCTTGCCGGAGATTAGCAGCCTGATCAAAATCTTGGTTCTCAATTGCAGCTTCTTTTTGTTGCCGTAATTGTACTAATTTGGTAGTTAATGATGGTTGATGATTTCCCTTTTCTTCGGCATCAATCCGTACCATTGAGGAAGCCTCATCAATTAAATCAATTGCCTTATCCGGTAAATAACGGTCTGTGATGTAGCGACTTGATAATTTAACAGCCTGCTTTAATGCATCATCATCAATTTTAACATGATGGTGTTCCTCATATTTTGGACGCAAGCCATTTAGAATCTGCAAAGCAATATTTTCAGTGGGTTCTTCAATCTGAACAGTCGCAAACCGTCGTTCTAGTGCAGCATCAGATTCAATATACTTTTGGTATTCATCAAGAGTCGTAGCACCAATTGTCTGTAAATCACCACGAGCAAGAGCTGGCTTTAAGATATTTGAAGCATCAATCGCCCCTTCAGCACCACCAGCACCAATCAAAGTGTGTAATTCATCAATGAAGAGGATGACATGGCCGTCTTTTTGAATTTCGTCAATAACCTTTTTCAACCGATCTTCAAATTCTCCACGATACTTAGTTCCGGCAACTAACGATCCCATATCAAGCATCATCAATCGCTTCTGTGCTAAGTCTTCAGGAACTTCATTGTTGGCCATTCGACGAGCTAATTCCTCAGCAATCGCTGTCTTCCCAACACCGGGTTCACCAATTAGCACTGGATTGTTCTTTGTTCGGCGACTTAAGATCTGCTCAACACGTCGTAATTCGTTGTCGCGACCAATTACAGGATCAAGTTTACCATCCCTTGCCATTTGGGTCATATCACGTGCAAGCTTATCAAGAGTTGGTGTCTGTGATCTTCGTGTTCGTTGTCCCGGCTGTCTGCCTAAGCGCTGTCGTGCCTGAATATCTGAAACGCCAAGACGACGTAAGGTTACTTTGCGAATTTGTCGTGGTAAGACATCCAAGCTCATTAAAATTCTGGAAGAAAGAATTCCTTCATCCGAAATCAACGCGAGTAATAAATGCTCAGTACCAATTTTTAAGGCGTTTAACTGCTGTGCTTCCTGTCCCGCTAGTGCTAATACCTGCCGTGCTTTGGGAGAATATGGAAGGTAATCAGCTGGCCCCATGTCATCCATGGTCCCATAGCCAATCATCCGCTCAATTTCTTCTTGAATATCATCGCTAGTAATGGAGAATTGCTCAAAAATCTTGCTAGCAATTCCCTCCCTTTCAATTGCCAACGCAAGTAATAAGTGTTCAGTACCAACGGCTTGGTGCTTAAAGTACTTTGCTTGTTCATGGGCGAGTGCCAAGACGTGTTTGGCACTAGGTGTAAACATATTATCCATTAACTGCTTTCCTCCTAGCTCTCATACCGTAAACGATTAAGCATTGAAATTAAAATTCTTGCTCTTAATCGAGCTTCAACATTACAATCATTCACATTTAGGGTCTGCTTTGACAAGGCAACTAGCATTAAATCCCCCTCACGCCTTGTCAGCAGCTTTTCATCATAAAGCGTTCGAACAATGTCATAAGCATCACGCTCACTAATTGAATCCCCGATTGCTTGGATCAGTGAGTTTAACACATCAACATTATCAAGTAAATTAACGCGCTCAATTCGAATATAACCGCCACCACCACGTTTACTTTGCACTAAATATCCATGCTGAATAGTAAATCGGGTTTTGATTACGTAATTAATTTGTGACGGAACAACATCAAAATGGTTGGCAATTTCCGAACGACGAATTTCAATTTGAGATGACTCACCAAGTATTTGTTTCAAATACTCCTCAATAATGTCAGAAATGCTTTTCTCTTCCATTCCATCACCTCCAAATTTCTTGACTAATCTTGACCAAATTTTACCACAATATTAAATTAGGGACCAGAAAACAGTCTCAATAAAGAGCAAGTGTTAGCAAATTATTTAGAAAAAAGTACAAAATAAGCCCCCGGAGCTCGGCCTTACCTTACTCTAGGAGCTTATTTACGTTTGTGAGACTCAACATCTCACTCCCGCTAAATTTCAAAAAGGGGATATTTATAGATTAATCTTCTAAGCTGAAGTCAACAACGTTCCGACCAACAACCTTGTTATCCTTTAATTCTTGGATCATGTCGTTGATTTCACTTAACTTCCGTGTCTTAACAATTGGGTGAACCTTACCTTCAGCACCAAATTGGAAACATTCAGCTAAGTCTTGACGGGTACCAACTAATGAGCCAGCAACGATAATTCCGTCAAGAACTGTCTTAGCAATGTTAAGCTTCATGTCACCTTGTGGAAGAGCAACGGCAACCAACTTACCATCTGGACGGAGGGAATCAACGGCTTGGTCAAATGCTGAAGCTGAAACAGCAGTTACAACAGCAGCGTGAACACCGCCAACCTTTTCTTGGATTTGCTTGTCAACATCGCCATCATGACGGTTGATAACAATTTCAGCACCGTTTTCCTTAGCAGCTTCAAGCTTTTCAGGGTTACCATCAACGGCAATAACGTGAGCACCGAAGACATTGTGGGCAAATTGAATACCCAAGTTACCAAGACCACCGGCACCAACGATAGATACCCATTGACCTGGCTTAATGTCAGCAACCTTCAATGCCTTATACATAGTAACACCGGCACAAGTTAATGAAGTAGCTTCAACTGGGTCAAGGCCTTCTGGAACCTTAACAGCATAGTCAGCAGGAACGATACATTGTTGTGCCATTGCACCATCAGCAGTGTAACCAGCATTCAAAACGTTCCGGCAAAGTGTTTCACGACCAGTAAGGCAGTATTCACAGTGTCCACAGCCCTTGAAGAACCAAGCAATTGATACCCGGTCCCCAACCTTTAAGGAAGTAACACCAGGAGCAACTTTAGATACACGACCAACACCTTCGTGACCAATAATCCGACCTGGCTTCTTACCAAAGTCACCAGCAGCAACGTGCAAGTCGGTGTGACAAAGACCACAATATTCCATATCAACTAAGGCTTCACCTGGTTTAAGATCCCGAAGTTGAACATCCTTAACAG
>OKVU01000322.1_pt1 | contig 20063 bp, 26 predicted proteins | sample 1606901 | NCBI WGS metagenome assembly OKVU01 (sample SAMN03281017, study PRJEB24777) | human gut metagenome | isolation source: fecal sample PR221 from 1 month old male Chinese infant, caesarean... | reverse complement strand
GCTTTATTGTAGGTGGGCCAGTTGGTGATTTTGAACTTTTGCTTTGCCACGGAACGGTCTGCGTTGTCGGGAAGATGCGTGATCTGATCCTTCAACTCAGCAAAAGTTCGATTTATTCAACAAAGCCGTTTCGACGTCATCAACTAACAGTGTAACGGGGATTTTCCCATCAAACGTTTTGACGCCTTTCGTTATTGTAACCATAAACTTAATTCCTTTTACTTTGCAAAGTATAAAAGAAAGGCCACAGAAATAGTGGCCTTGATACAGAAGAGAACATTGATTAACTCGAATTAAACTTTTTGGAGGATTTAATTCTCAATATACACTCACGAAAAATATATATTGAGAATTGCCCCACAGTTATCGTGGATGGGTGAACTAGTCCCGGAGCAAACTGTGAGGATTCCCGAAAGTAAGCGAAATGCCAATAACGCCTATGTCTCTGTAGTATACAATATTCTAAGTATAGCATCCGTTGATTATTGTCTACTTATTTATAATACCATTAAAACATTATTTTGTCAATAAATAGAGTCTCTAAATAGAGATATTTTTAATATTTTTTGATTTTGTTTCTTTCTCTAAACCACTCCTGCATTGTCTGGCATTTAATATTATCCAAAGTTCCAGTTTTATATTCTCTGTATTCATTTACACTATACCCTAATGTGACTAGACATTCAGCCATTTTTGCCAGATGGTCAGGTGAGATATCAGGATTTTCGTCAAGCAGGATGCTTAAGATGCTATCTGCGGAGTGTGATTCAAGTTCTTCATCTTTTAAAACTCTAATGCTGTTTTCATCATATGCCAATGATTCCTCCTGTTCTATCATGCCTCTCAGAGCGCCTGTATCGCATTCTGAGAGGTTTTAATATTTAGGTGGTAAAAGTTATCACTGCGCAGAAGAAACCTGTTCAAACACGTTGTGAATAGTTCTGGTTATTACAACAAGTTCCATCAGATTAATATACAAAGCTGCATCAGCTTCTAAGAGCCACTCTAAAAAGCACTCAGGATGTTCAGGCAATTTATTCATCGCCTCCAGCAACATTTTGTAGTTTGAATAATAGGCTTCCGGGTCAATATAGCTATCCAACATCAGGCTATGCGCCAGCGGGTAGTGCTGTTCTACAAACTGTTCTACAATATTTTTGTGTTGTTCAAAATCAATCATTTTTACCTTCCTTTATTTTTATTATTATTGTTAATCAGAGATGCCGTTGGCATCAAAATCTAATCCAAGATCATTTCCCGTAAAGTTTTCATTTTCCAAGCGGTTAAACTCAAGCCAACCCTCGTATTCAACTACACTTTCAAATAAACATTCAAACTTGAGTGGCTCACGATTGAATTTAAAACCAGCATACTTTTGGCGGGGTTTCCAAGTTACACCATCCATAGATTTAATTATTTCTTGTTCGTCTGGTGTCAGTGATGGGGATTCTTCGTAAAGTTTGATTATTGCTAACGGTTTTATCTTTTTGGGGATTTTGACTTTTTTTGTTCTGCTGTTAAATCCGATTTCTGTTGATTCCTCAAATACTGTGTTTCTCGCTAACGCCAATAGGCCTCCTGTTCTATTATTTAACGCCGTCCGGATTTTCGGACGCCGTTGATTTGTTTATGCTGCTTCATCACCAAGATGAAATGCAAGGATCTCGCTGTCTGTTCTTCCACGTTTCATTCCATCAAAAACGATAAATTGAACGTGATAATACTCGTCAAGGTCAGTTTCTTTAACATTCCTCGCACCTGCAATTTTCTTCACGAGAGAGTTAAACCTAACTTTATCTTTAGCCGCCACATCAAAACCTTTATAACCAGTTTGTGCTAAGCTGAGTTTGTAAACCTCGTTAGATTTATTTTCTATCTGGTGACGCTGAAAGTTATATTGCCAGAGGATTTTGCAGACCTTTTCTACCGTCACAAAATAACGTCTGATTTTCCTGCCTTGCTCGCCTGGAGTCATCATTGCAATGATCTTGGCGTCTTCGATAGTAACGAATGTTTCTTTTTTCTTTGTTTTTCCAGTAGGCACCATTCGGCTAAACGGTTCACCATCAATTTCTTTTATTGCCACATCATCACGCCATTGAGTAAACTTCCTACGTTTATATTTTAGTTCTTTTGCACTTAATTTAACGGTACCCGAAAGTTCGGCACCCGTTCCGGGTGGTGTATAATACGGTGTATCCAGCGCTTCCCAAAGTTGATCTAAGCTTACAAGAACATTTTCTTCATCTTCAATCAAGAATGGAAATTGCTTCTTATAGTCTTCGATAACCTTGACTTGTTCGGCGGGTAAATCTAAACGTTTTAATGCTGCTGGTAGGTTGTTAATCGATACCTCAAAAGTTTTTTTCTTTGTCAATGTTCCTCCTTTATTTTGAAAATGATGGGATATCACCATCATCATCACCCACCACAGCGCGCGTATATATCTTAGGTGCTTCGTGTTCTTCTTTAGTCTCGCGCGGAATACCTTCTAAAATTTGCTCGACGGTTTTCACCTGGTATAGATTTGATGTTCCGTTTCTCGATGTTTTTGAGATCCATCCCAGAGATTCGAGCAGCGAGATGCATCTCCCAACAACCTGTCGGGAACCAATACCCAATTTTTTACCTATTTTTGTTTGTTCTGGATAAACCTCCTCGCAAGTTTTGGAGAACCCCAGGAGATAACAATAAACTAGTTTAAGTTTGAGAATTGTGCTGCTATCGATGGTTTTTTCGTTGATGGCTGCTTTAATATCTAATGCCAAGATGCGGTAATCAATTGCCAGAAATGGTAGTTCGTTTTTGTTCATTATTTTCCTCTGGTTGGTTTGCCCCTTCGTATGGGCCTGTTTGATTTTTGATGTATTCCCGGATGAACCGTGCTACCAGCGCAGGGGCTGCTAATCCCTGGAGGTTTGCCTCATAAATAAGCTCTTTATATGTTTCCTGATCAAAAGTGATATTCATTCTGTTTTATTCTCCTTTTTCCACTGGTCGAAAATCTCGAGCGCGGTTTTAAATAGGGCTGCGCGTTCTATATACCCACGATGCAAGGCTTGTGCGTAATTGCTGTAGATATTGTGGCGTTTTGTGGCACCCGATTTCAGATCTTCAATGATTTGTTCAATTGTGAAATATTTCAATAAACCTCCTGTAGGTATAATAAAAATCACACCTTGCAGCCAGTGAATGGCTCAAAGTGCATCGAATTTAGGTTTTTCTGTTTCCTACTACTATAGTAGCCTATTTACAAACGTTTGTCAATGAATTTTTAAGATATCTTTTTACTAATCGAATAGTATCAAATTCCCTGTCCTGGTGTCAATCCCATTTACCAGTAATTTTGTCCACAAAGTGGATGACCCTCATAACTCCCTCTAAAACGCGATACAACGCGTTATGAGAGGTTTTCTCATCTCAGATGTACCATTTATCATTTTTATCGTTTAAATCGTTTAGAGGGCTTTTCTACAGGGTCTGTATTTGACATCTGTAGGCTGTGTAAACCTGTGGGGTAAATTTGAGATGCAGATTGCTATCGCGGGAAACGAAATTTTGCATCTCACTATTTATCCCCTGCCGGGAATACAATACTAACTTATGATCTTAGTTATATATTATTTAATAAAAAGATAATTTATTACTTTTATGATTTATTAAATGTATATTATAGATCACGTTATGAATTCTGAGTTTTGGAATATGTGATCTGATCTTCTCCCTGCGGGAGGTTTACCACGAATCAGAAGGTAAGAGATTAAAAATAGGTTTATCATTTTTAATTGATTAGTTTCTGTTAATGAGTGTTATAGGATCATCACATTAATAGTTTTATCATTAATGGGATTAGACCATTACACCTGAGTCTGCATCACGAATGAATGAAGTGAAGACTCAAATCATAGTCCCCGCGATATCAGCCAGAAATCATCTTTCGGGGACTAATACTATCCACGCGATAGCGGGAAGTTCTTAACTTATTAACTATAACTAGAGATAAAAGATATGATCTTATAAAGATTCTTATAGTTAATCTTATAATTATTCTTATTGTGTATCAGCGTTAATACCCCCCCTGTATTACTGTTAATACACCCCCTGTATCGATGGTGATACAGGTACCTGTATTAGTGTTAATACACCCTTAGGTATAGTAAAAAAGTGGTACCCTTTTCCGTATGGGCATTATCTTCAGGAAAAAAATATTAATGGGTAATATATTTTATTACCCACCGAGAACGCCTCATAAATAGAAGGAATCCACTACCCTATCTAGTGCGGTATATTTTTTGAACTGCATTTATCTTTCCAGATAAATATAACCCTAAAACTTCATTGCAGTCCAAATAATCATTTAACAAATCTCCCTCAAAGCAAAGTATAAATTTGCTATCGCTAAACACGTCTTCAATATTGTCATCTTTATTTAATGGTAATCTCGCATACACCCCTGCATTCTGAGGTATTAGGTACTTAATGCATTTACCCTCATTATCCCAATATGCCGCTGATTAGTGATCACAAAAAGCAGTAAAAGCTGAATTGTTATTGATGAAACTACCATGAAAATAGGTGCCATGCCAATTACAAAAAAGATAGTTGCTCATTATAGCCTCTTTGATTGCGTGTAGTTCACAATGAAAGTTAACTTTTAACTATGAAAAGTAAAATGAAACTTTATTGAAATGTGATTTATCTACTATTAATAGGGGGTAATTAAAGGCTAATTAGGCTCTATATGACGGTTGATAGTTTAAACTGATAAATCATCCTATAAATAACACAAAATAAAATAACAATATAAATCAGTGAGTTATACTTACATTAAAAATTAAGAATCTCAAATAGACGTCTAAACATCTAGATCTCTAAATAAAAATTCATTAAATTGCTAAACAAACTCTTCTCTTCACTATTTCGTGGTAAGTGAATTTTAGAAAAAGTCAAAATTTTAACTTTTTAAACCTGTATGAATGATCAGTACATTATTGCAAGTGATTATTATTTACATATAAATTTTGGACAATAAAAAACCCCGCCGTAGCGAGGTTGATTGAGACAAGGGAGTAAAATTATTTCAGACGGTAGAAAGTGGCCTTACTAATACCCAATTCTTTTTGAATTTCCTTTGGTGATAAACCAGAACTAACAAGCTCCTGTACCTGCTCTGGCGTCACCTTGTTTGGTCTGCCACAGTGAACCCCCTCTGACTGAGCACGTTTAATGCCAGCGGTTCTACGCTCTGCTATGAGGTCTTTCTCCAGGCTGGCAAGCCCTGCCATCATAGTGAGCATTGCCTTACCCACTGGTGTAGACAGGTCGAACCCTTCGCGCAAGCTGATAACTTTTACGCCTTTAGCCTGTAAAGTCTCAACCGTGGATAATACGTCTATGGTGTTACGCCCTAGGCGGTCTATACCAACTACAACCAGCGTATCGCCTTCACGTACATAGTTGAGTAGTTCACCAAACCCAGAACGCTCTACGGCTCTCACAGAACCGCTTACCGCCTCATCTACATACCATTTACTAATGTGATAACCAGCCTCTTTAATCTGCTGTTTCTGGTTCTCTATTGTCTGGTCAGAGGTAGATACCCTCACGTATCCAATAGTCGTCGTCATAATCGTTTCCTTGTCTCAAAAGATAGTCTCATTATCTTATGAGTATCAAAATCAAAAATCAACCTTTTAAGACTATCAGAAGGTGCATTCTACCGTGGTGATCAAACTGTCTCAAAAGGAAGTCCTTTCGAGACTATCCAGAATCGGTCTGATATTTTAGATTTGCTGCAATTTTGAGCGATGGTGATATTTATCTGCTCAGTAGAGAGAACGTAGAGCCGTGTAAAACAATTTTGGCTGAGGTGAGGAGTAGGAAATGAGTAGGAAATAATGTCAGAGTTACTGGTAACAAATTGCCGAGTATCATCACTCGATCAAATTTTCAATTTTTTTTCTGTTTTATTGACTTCTTCTCCAGGCCTTATGCGACGGGGACTTGCGGATTATTACCCTCCGCAACCTCAATCTAACGTCAAAATCAACTCTTGTACTAAGAAGAATCCTTAATAGAATATTGCTCATGTAGTAGGTAGTCATGACCATGCCACTACATGTAGTACTCTTGCCTAAATTGCAGGCATAAAAAAACCGGGTCCATTTTCACAAACCCGGTCTCTGAAGCATGACTGCCATGAGTTTGCAGACTCATAACAATTGTTAGCCTCGTCATCATTCCTGACAGTTTGATTGTGCCTGGCTTGGTTGGTTGTGTAAACCCTGAAGTTAATGTTGATAAAGGACAAATACATGCCAATTTGCAAACAATCGCACCGTTATAACTCTATTTTCATCAACTTACCTCACGATCAAGGTGGTGAAGGTCGCCATAAATGTTGTGGCTGCGCTTACGATCAGGGTTACTGCGCTGGCCTGGCTCGCACAGGTCAGGTTTGGGTAGACTTAACCGCCTTACCTGATAGTCAGGCGGGAACCGTTCGTCACAAAAGCCCTCAGGCTGCTTTTGCTGAGGGCTATCGTGATGGTGTCCGTGATTCCTACAAACAAGCTATCTAACAAATGTAATGAGAGGGAAATCCCCTCTCATTGTCTTTTTAACTGCTTTATTTAGATATCAGGATAAAAGATGGATCAAGAGCTGATAAAGAAACTCGGTCTGGAACCCACACATACTTTTAATCAGACGAGTTTTGTTAATAAAACAAAGGGGCGCTTAGATATCGATGTGATTATGTATGATGAGTTTGATAAGAGCGGTGTCAGGGTTGCAGAAGTAACAATCCATGATACAACCGAGCGTTATCCTCCATTCTCGAGAGAGATTTACTTGGAATCACGAGTAAAAGTTTGACATCGTGGCGCTGTGCCTGTGAGGATAAACGTTATCCGCACAGGCCCAGCGTATGGATGATTTATCGTAGAAAAATCTCATGGTCTCATCTACAGGTTGAAACTCTCTGTCTTCAGCCGTCCTTCGTTCATCCTTCGTGCAGCTATTGGATTTTTAAAAATAGCAGCCATAAAGCCCCGTTAGTGGTACACAGAGCAAGCGGAGCCGTTAGGCGACTACATCAATTTTCAGAAGGATCACACCTTATCAGGGTGCTCGTGTACCGTTAGGAGCGTTAGCGCTCGCGCTGTGCAAGGTAGAAGACGGAAGAAGGGTTAAAGTGCCAGCTATGACAGGAAGCCAGCTGAAAGCCCTGCTTGATTACATACGTGCGTTAAAGTGAAAGAGAGGGGCGTAATGCTCCTTTTTACATCCAAATTCCCCATTGACAATTTTTTTCTCATCATGACGCAGCACAGAATAAAACTATTAACCCTCTATTTTTTAATTAGAAAACAAATCTACATCATAGCTATTGACGTAGATTAAACGTTGATTTATGATGATTAATGGGTTTCTACGTCAAAAAAACAAGATAGCGGTATGGTATGATTCGATAAACAATTCACCAGGAGCTATCTTCAAAATGCGTAAAATCCTGTTAACCATCATGTCCGCTTCTATCATCTTGATTGGTGCCAGTATTATTATTCTCTACGCTTCTAAACCAGACACTTCCGTTGATTCTCTCATAGACCTAATTGATTCTGTTGTGACTCTAATAACGTCAATGACTGCATTTCTGAGGACAATAGAAGCCATAAAGCGCCGTGATGGATACCCATAAACAAGCGCCGTAGGCGTATCATTGATTGTCAGCAGTAGCAACAGTGAGTCAGGTGATCGTTATACTCCGGTGATCGAAACCGTGATAGAGCCAGCCCCTTTCCCGGACTGGTTAGGAATTCCATCATTCGCCTGTTTATCCCGCGCTAAGGTCGTTGCAAGCGCTGCTGTCGATGAAATGACAATGCCCGGTCAGGCTTTTCGTTCACGTTGGACTATCGCGGTGTGACTCTGGAACTGCCGCCAACGTTAAGTTAAACTTTCATCAACCGTTAACTTACCGTGACAACTAACAGTGTATTTTTGAGTGGTAGAACGAGAGACTGACAATCTATACGAGGTCAGAAACTTGTTTCAAAAACAGCATCTTATCAAAGATGTGTGACCACAAGAGAGATTCTGGAGCGGGCGAAGGGAACAGCACAAAGCACACAATAGCCATGTAAATAGGCAAAAAGCCGAGTTATAGGAATGTTTCTATACACATTCCTATACACTTAAAATCCTCTCTTATCGCCAGTTCAATCAAAGACATCCCCCAAGTGGCCACAAGCATAAGCTCATTCTTAATCCCCCTTTTCGTTATGATATTCCTGAAATATCTTCCTCAAGCTCTTTAGCAGATTTGGCTATTTTAAATTTGAATTTCCTCTCAATTTCACTGTCGCTTAATTTTTTTGCATTGTCCTTACCTATCCACATTGAAACAAGCTCTCTCTTCTGAGATATATCCAAATTATCAAAATTAGGTATATATTTGAACGTTTCTGCAGTTCCTCGCCGAAGCTCGTAAAATGTTTTTATTAAAGATTTTGGTTTAATCTCAGATGAAAGATTAAAACGATTTAACAAGTTATTTACGGTATGATTAACGGCGCGTAATTGAGATGTAGTGGATATTTGTGAGAAGTATGAGACCCATCCAAGTCGCTTACCTTCAAATACGCAACCAGTGATTCTAAGGTTAAGCTTCCACTGACAGTAAGTTATAGCTCTTTCTTTTTCACGTTTATTCTTAGCCTGCAGCAATGCATGCCTATATGCTGTAAAAATTTTCGCCAAAGAAGATTCGAACCTAAGAATACTTTCTTGTTTGATTAATAACTCCCCTTGATTGATATGATAGCCAAGGAAGTCAAATGATTCGTCTAGATTACCAATTTTTGATTTTGAGTTAACGTCATCCAAAGGATGTGGATCTAATTTTAGCGCTTGTAATTTTTTAATTACGTGAGACGCCAATACTTCGGCTTCACCTTTTTGCGTAAGGATAAGAATGTCATCAACATAACGCATAAACCAAATATTTGGAAGCTCATTAATTTCTTTATCAAAATTAGATAAAGAAATCTCAGCGAGAATATTTGATACGGCCAATCCCTGTGGAACACCTTTAACATTAGGTGATACACCTTTGCTTCCTTTAAATTCATTTACTGTTGGTACAACCAAAGATGACATTATTAAGTTTCTAATTTCTTTTTTTCTGATTTTATTTTTTATAACATTTATGATAAGTGAGTGTTCAATTGAAGGGTAGAATGTTCTGAGATCAATCTTTGCATATTCAGAATACAAACCGCTGGCTAATGCAACTTTTAGTGAATCAATCACTTTATGAGGTAGTCTCAATCTTGAATCAGGATAAATTCCTGTAAGACATTCGCATAGAGCTCTGAGTGTAATTCTATCTCTCGCTGTCGGTATTGAGATCTGTCTGGGATTAGAATTAGCCCCTTTAGAAATGAGTTTTTCTTTGTAAGCTGTAAACTTATAGTTACCAGACATTACCTTTTCAGAAATAAACTTAACTTCATCTTTTATTGTAGTATCGAGTTTTGAAGGACGTACTCGGTCAATACCAATGGCACCCGACTCTTTTATTCTCTCCTTGTAAATTTTAAGAAGGTTTTTTTCCGAAAATGATTTTTTAAAAATTCGGCTAGCAGTCATAGTCCATCCAAACGAGTAAGATCGGAAGTAAATAGAATGCAGAAGTAAATATGAATCTTTTAATTTTCCAATTCCTTACCTCCCTTATTTCTTTAGCAGTAGGAATCCTTGTTCTGAGACCTGCCTGGGCTACACGTGCGGCTTTATCATCTATATCAAGATGATTTTCAACTTCATCAAGCAATACATGGTATTGATTTCTTTGTTCAGAGGTTAAATCTTTATTTTCAGTAGATTCAAAATAAATTCGCTGCATTGCAAGATAATTCCTTCTCATAGATATCGCTCTTCCACGAAAATCCAGATTAGAAACCACAAGGGAAATACCGAGTAAAGCTACCGATAATATAGCAGCCAAAATATCGGTATTACTTCCTAGCACTGTAGGAAATCGTATTGTCACGATAGAAAGAATTGCACTTAGTATCGCATACCATACAAGAATGAACTGTGAGTGTTTCTCAAGCCATTCCAGACGATGATGCGCATTAATTCGTGCTTTATACGTAAACCAAATATTGTCCCGCATAAAAAGTTCCTTTTATTTATGTCATAGGGAGGGGCAGGAAAGATTGGAACCGTTGAACACCCTGCTAAGCAGGATCAGTGAGCCTAAGCTCAACAGCAAAAAATGCTGTTCATTATCAGAGCCGCCCTTACAGAAGTAAGAGGAAGAACCTGCCCCATCCGATCAAAGTATGACCCTTTAACAGAAGTAAAGTCAAGCACATACAGTTTTAAGAACAATAATCATTCTACAATGATCCGGTCTATACATCGTATAGCGTATACGTTTTAAGTTCTTTGTTCGTATAAAATAAGCATATTATCAAAGCGAACCGGGTAAAGCTTCCCATCAAAAAATTCAGTTTACACATTCAATCTTCTGTAACTTACAACGCAAGCGGCCCCAATTATCCTCTGTCCCTGCCGGCAGGTGACAAGTTTTGACAGGTGCATACAACGATCTGCACCTGAAGTTTTCTGAAGCGGTAGCGGTTGACACTTTTCCCCTAGTTTTCCCTAGTAAGGCATAACAAACCATAACAGGCTGACACCTGCCCTGCTTCGCATCAGGACTAACAAAAGCTAACCGCCGGGCTCAACAAAGCTCAACGCCAGCCCTTTACACTTCTGCTCTAGCTGCTGTTCGCAGGCGTCAGGATCCGTTAGGTTGGGTTGACACTTTTCCCAGTTTCTCGCGAAAAAGTGTCAAGTTTGAGGGCTGGGGGGTTTACAGTTTTTCGCCGTCCAGCAGGCAGAGTGACATTAAACCAGTTTTGTTCCAGTCATCCAGCGTATCGGGGTGCATTGTGGCAACGTAAGCCAGCTCAGAACGAAGAAACCGTAAAGCGCCTGCTGCACGGTCTTTGCCATAGAAGCTGTGGGTTTCTTCATCCGGCCGGAAGAGAATCAGCAATTGTTCATCGGGCTCGTGCTGAACATCAAAACCCAGCTCAGCGGCTGCTGCCTCTATTCGCTGGCCAGCATTAATATCAGCCGGCAGCTCTTTCCCGCCGTCATGCCCCCATACCCACGCGGCGGCCTGCGCCCACGTCATTGCATTGTGATGATCACCAGCACCAGCACCAGCACCAGCACCAGCACCAGCACCAGCACCAGCACCAGCACCAGCAGAATTTTGCTTCGCCTGTGTTGCTTCAACATCCACTTTATCGCCTGATAGCACAATCTCACCACGTGCTATCCAGCCGTAAACTGTTTGTCGGCTTACTCCCATGTGCCTGGCATAGGCTGATTTGCTCAATAACATAATTTACCGTTCCTCACTTCTGTCATTTAGCATTCTCCAGTTAAGAAAAAGCCGCCATCAGGCGGCCTGTTTCCCATCTTCATCATCTGCTTTACCCTGTCGGGAATTAATTTTTTCCATACCATCAATGTACTCGGACAGATTCGCCAGCCCGGAGACTCGAGGAGCCACATCGCGAGGGTCGTCATTGCTTCCAAATACCAGATTTGCATACCATGTGCGAACAGCGATGATTTGCTGCAGGTTGCGGTTAATGGCTTTTACCAGGTTAGAAACAGATTTGATAACGGCTCCGTTATCTGTGGCGATACGGGCAAAAGTCAGTCGCTCCAGCTGAGAATCTGTTACGCCTGAGCAAATGGCGTTACCTCGTAGCAGGGCGTCACATAAATCCGTCTGATTCCCGGCATACATTGCTACCATCAGCTTTTCTTTCGCAGCTCCATCCAGCGAGCGAAATACATTCCGTAGCTCACTATCTCGCATAAATCCGACAACATCACCCTCGGCCAACGGAGCAACTGGGGCCAGTTTGGTCTTAAGATAATTGAGAATATTTTCAGCTTGTTCGCTTATCATCGCCGTACTTCTAGTGAAAGCCGTGAGTGTGTCTCTATTTGCCGCATCTCTGGCCCGGCGGTTTTTTGCTGCTTCGTTTAAATCCGGATCATTGCGGATAACCTCTACGGCATCGGCTTCCGCCTCAGCTAACATTGCCACGGCCCGCAGATCACCAAAAATATTCGCCATCCCTTTAAAAAGAATCGCCATCTGCTCATTAGGCGCAACCACTTCAGAAACGTTATCAGTGATAGCAATGCTTCTTTGCCCAATTTTAATTTCGTAACTCACTGGCTTACCTCCATTCTGGATAGCCCAACATCAAATATTTTTCTCGCCACATCATGGATTGATGGTGCGATACCAAACCCGGATTTCTGGCGTTCCTGCTCCTGGATGGCTTTTAATGCCGCAACCTGAGCAGCGCTCAGAAGAACGGGTTTCACGTGTTCCTTTTTCATGCTTCCCCCTTGGTTATCACATGATAAAAAACGCAACAATCACAATAATCATTGCAAGTAATGAAATGATGGTAATGAAATCGAGGGGATGCACAACGTGAAATGAATGGATGCGTTTTAAAGAATTTGCCCTCAAGGTATACATGGTGTTCATAAAGGCTATAAATTGCTTATAAAACATAATATTAACCTATGAACACCAGCCTACATTTTGGGATTTCAGGTCTACACGGTATACATCATTCTGTTTAATAAACGATCAGATGGTTAATGAGAGAATGAACACCATGTACACCCTGTGTATACCTGAAAACAAGGTATACATGGTTTATTTCACTGATTTATATATAAATTATTCTCTCGATGTATACCATGTATACCTTTCTCCATATTTATCTGAACTTCATTCTTTATGACCGGCTACAGGATGCGTCTGAGGTAACCAGTCTTCCGCACTCTCTGAAAGTTCAACGTTGGTCACCATGCCACGGGCTCTCCGTTCCTTACGGTACTCGTGATTAAACTCCCTCATCGCGCTTTCCATCCCCTCTGCGAATTTATTCAGCGTCAGCGGCTTGTCGAAACCGTTGGCCTCCAGGAATGCCAGGTAAGCGTGATAGAGATAAATTCGCGGATAGTGAGGCGGATTGCGGTTTCCTACCATCATTCCCGCACAATCAGCCAGCCGCTCAAGATGCGCGCAGAAGGCATAAAGCGGATCCGTTTTCTGCTTCACCTCCAGTGCTTCTTCGCTGTTCCGTTGCTCCAGCAGCAGCGCCCGCGCTTTTTCCGGGTTCGCAAAGTTCGCCAGCAGCCGACGAACCACCACCGGAATTTCAGCGGATATCTTTTCTGCCAGGTCGGGATCTTTATCCTCCTCGCTGACGCGCCGGTTAAACTGGAAAATTACGCGTCGCCGGGAAACGCCGCCGGCACGTTCGGTGAAAATCATCGGCGTGTTGTTCGTGGCCACAACCACCGCCCGCAAAACGGCGGTGTACTGGTGCTCGTGTTTCGGGTCGATCTCCACGGCATCCCCGCCGGTTATCGCTTTTATCCCGGTACCCTCTCCTGAATATTTGGGCTGATCAGGAAGCGTTATCATGCTTTTCCCGACGAACTGCGCCCGCCCGCGCGCGCTGTCGAGCGCCGCCATGTTCCCGCTGGCGGTGTTATGCGCACCGGCCAGCATCGTAGCGATATGGGTAAAGACACTTTTCCCGCTACCGCCCTCACCGGTTATCTCGAGGAACAGCTGCCAGTCGTACCGGTTCGCCAGCACCATAAAGAGCGCTGCAGCGATGCGCTGCATCTTAATTGCGTCTCTATCTGATGCGTAACTTAGCCACTTATGGAAGTTCGGCGCATGGTCGCGGAGGTTTTCGCCCGGCACCGCCGGCGTATAGGTCACGCCGTTATGGTTGGTCAGCCAGTTATCCTGGCTGTGTTCGGAGAAAACGCCGGTTTCCATATCGTAGACGCCGTTTGCAAAGGGGATCAGGCTGCGCCGCGGCTCCCCCATTACCGGGATAACGATTTTCAGGGCGTCGATAACGTTGTTGATCGCGCGCTTGCTGAAGTTGGTTTTGTTCTCGTTGTAGATAGCCACCATTTCGCGGCTCAGCTCGAGCAGAGACGTTTTCTCCCAGATGCCGGCGCGGTAGACGTACACGCCTTCGCTGTTTTCATGGATCGCAATGCCGGTGTAACGCGCGGCCAGTATGAGCGCCTTTTCGTTATCAGCCAGGTCGCGGAGGTTTACATCCGTCAGCGGTTTGCCGATCACCATGCTTTTGCCGGCTTCCGCATCGGCTTTGAGGCGCGGCAGCTGCGGCGTCCAGTCCTCCAGAAGCTGATAACCTTCAGAGTAGAATTGCGCGCGCTCCACGCCGGCCACCGCCAGCTTTGTCGCGAGAATGGTTATCTGCCGTTCGGTCAGATGCCCGCCACGGCAAACCCGGGCATAGAGCCGGCCATCATCCACAATCCGGATATTCTCCAGCTCCGCCAGCTGCTTTTTATCCAGCACGACCGGCGGCACCGTGTCGCCAATCGGGTTCATTTCCTGCCATGCTTTAGCGAACGTCCAGGCATCGGCGCCGGCAAAGATAATTGACTCCTCCATGAGATCCGCCGGCTGCTTTTTAAGGTTTGGTGCATTTTTCATTTTCTGTTCCCTCGCTCCCTGATGATTTCCCGCATAACCCGAATTCGTTCGATGCCCTGTACCCGCATAATCCGATCGATATCTTTTTCGCCGGCGACCGGCGCGGAAGAAACAAATTCAAACTCCCGCACCAGTCTTTCGGGCGTACAAAAACACGGTGAGCTGTACCCCTCGCGGCAATATGTCACTCTGTCGAATCGGTAACTTTCGATAATTACGATGCTACCCCGGCTGTCCTTCCATTTATCGCCCGGCCTGATTTCAGGGTGAGCGCGGCCACCAGCAGCTAAGCCGGAAATTTTAATCGTCATATTTTTTACCTCACGCCGCTGGCGGGATTACCTGATAACCAATCTTCTTCAGAAAGCGCGCGGCACTCTCCACAGTGAAAATAATCTCGTCTTCCATCAGAGGGCGCATAGATTGAATACCGTTAGAAGTATCCACCAGATAACGACCACCAACCGGGAAGCTATATACGGCCTTTCCGTCAGCGCGGCGAACCAGATCGTAAATATCATTCATTCGCCAAACCCCGCGTCATTCAGGTTGTCCCAGACGGCATGGGCTAAACGGCGACCAAGAGAAAGCAGAATTTTTAGGTCGGTCTCATCCACCTTGCCAGTGACCATTTCAGTAGCAATCAGCAGCGCGCAAAGCTCCGTAGTAATTTCAATGGTGTTCTGACCCTGATCTATGTTCATGCCATCACCTCCATTGCCATTTCTGCCTGGAGTTCTCCGGCCTGACTGCCTAATTGTAGGTATGTTCGGGTTACTGCTGGGTTGCTATGCCCCAGCATTTCGGACGCGATAAGCAGGCCTTGCTCACCACCACGGCGCATCATGTTGAATGCGGCTATTTTGCGGGCGCTGTAGGCGCTCAGGCGCAGACGCGTGTTTACTACGCGGGTAAACCACACCATGACGTTGTGCAGTTTCTTCCAGATCGTCTGACGGCTAACGCTACCTTCCAGAGACTGGCAACGGTTACTTTCAATCTGGCTGCGGGAAAATACCAGGTCGTCACCGATAAGATTGCGCTCCATGCGTTCGCGCAGCCGCTTGATGATGCCCGGCGGCAGCTGTTTGGTATCGTGCTTAACTTCAGCCTTTGCCACCAGCTCAAACACGATCGCCTGTTCTTCTTCCGTCATGCCGGCGGCCAGTTGGTCGCAGCTCACGCTATCCCATTGCATGTAAGCAATGTGATCGCCAGCAAGCCGGGCAGCGTCCTTGCGCTGCTGGCGAACAATCTCGATCCCCTTCCGGGTCGCCCTGGCTTCTGCTGCTTTGGTCTGCTTCGCTACGATAATTGTTGCTATGCCGGTTTCCCAGTTGATGCAGGAGTAACGGAAGTTGCACACGTCGCTGGTACGCCATCCTGTAACGGTCGCAATATCCCACCAGAGTAATACCCAGTCCGGCTGGGTCTGCTGTATGCGTTCACGCAGTTTGCGCTGCTCTTCCCGTTCGTAAACAGGGGTCATGGTGCGGGTGCCCTTCGTGGTAGTGGCTTTTACCACGTTACCGCGCAGCTCGCGGGCTTTAGCTGTCAGGGTCTGGAGGTTAAACATGCTGCACCTCCTCAACACGAAATCGACACGCCAGGATACAGACACATCCTTCTGGCGTTTTTTCGCGGGCTTCGCGCTCGGTGGAAGCAGTAACATTGACGATCTGATTTGTGAATTCACCCAAGGTGAGAAAACGCCATGTAAATTCAGGGCGTATTTGGGTAGACTTAGTGCAAGCCATAATGTTACCTCAACTAACGTTTTGGTTAGACGCCCTGAAAGTGTTCCCGCACTTCGGGGCGTTGTCTTTTTCATTTCCTGTGTGTAATGTGTCATTACACATAAACACATTACATCGGGTGTAATTGACGTGTCAACACACAAAAACGAGAGACGAGGCAATCCTCCATTCCAATTTCGGCTTGATCCAGAGCTTCGAGAGATGATGGAACGAGCGCAACAGCAAGATGGTGATGAGTCTCTAGCCGCATGGCTTAAGAGAATTATTCGCAAGGAACTCCAGCAGCGTGGTATCGAGCCAAAGGGCTGATTAAGCATGCTCTCTGCCGGGTAAAAATCCCGGCGTCTTTCCGCCTTTTTATTCATCGCCATTTTCCTTCAATAGCTCGGGCTGATACTTACGCCACAACTGAATTTCTTCCCGCTCAAGAGCTTCTTTTGCCCCCTTACACTGCTGCAACTTGTACCCGCGTTTGCTGGCCTCCTGCTGATAAGCCGCCATGCGCCGGCTAAAGTCGTTCAGGAACGCGAACGGCACACCATAAGAGCCAGTTTTGCGGATAGAAGGGATAACCTCTCGAAATACCCAATTACTGAAACGATGAGCGAATGTGCCCGGCGTAATAGCTTTACGGCTGCGGGCGATCAGCTTGTAGAAACCAGATTCAGAGACAGCGCTATGATTTGGGTTCCCGCGAATACCGTAAGTTAAAGTTACGGTATTTCTCTCGTCATCATCCAGAGCCTGCAACGCCATGCGCGAATTGGATAATTCCAGCGCCGCGCAAACATCTTTTGCAACGAACCACGGTTCACCGTTGATCTTAACAATACGGACTTTCGCGGCCTCAAATTTAATGACCGAAATATCATCGCTGCTGTTTTCAGGTTGAGCGAAACCCTGCCCGGCTAGGGCATTTTTGTTAGTCATAATAAATTTCCCGGGCTAAGTTACAGTTGAGGTTTTGTGGAAACTAACGCATCACGTTCTTCGATACGCTGGCTTATCCATTCGTCAACTTCGCTTTCGACAAATGCAATCGCGCGAGAGCCTATCTTAACGGCTGAAGGAAAACGGTTTTGGCTAATTAGTCTATAGATCCACGCCTTACTGTAACCAGTTCGGCGTTGAACTTCAGGTAGGCGAATGAGGGTATAAGACATTTTAACTGCTCCTGTAGTTGATTAACGTCTACAGAAGCTATTACAGCTTCAATGAAATAAAAGATCACCGCAGTTGCGGCATACAGTACCGCAATTGCGGTACTGTATGAGGAAATTAACGTTTTTTAAGGCTTTTATTGGCTTCAGAGAATTTGCCCTCAAGCGTTCTCACACTTATACCGGGGATCCCCTCAAAATGGGCAAGCATCGCACTGATAATTGCGCCCTGATTGGCAAACTCAGACATTTTTCTACCACTTGGAGAATTGCCTAGCATCAAAGAAAGTAGTCCACCGATTATATTTAGATAAGTTGTCTCTGAGCGCCCATCGATATGTTGTACTGCGTTATCTACCATCTGTCGTAGCGAGTCGCGCTCGCCTTGTAATTCAGAGATTTCTTGTTTCTGTTGCTGGAAGGTTTTTACAGCATTAGCTAATCGAATATTAAGCCGTTTGTTCTCGGCCTGAAGAGTCTGATATGCATCAACTGTAATTCCCGCATGCAACTGCTGCTCAACTACATCAAAAAGGAAAGAGGGCTTTTGATTGGGATAATTTTTCGCCATCCATGCTTTAAGATCTGAGTGACGAATAGTTAGACGATGCTTAGCCACCTGCTCACCCGGAGAAACTGTTTTTCCATCTCGTCCGTAAGCAATTTCACCATTGTGTATAGCATCAAGAATCTTTTCGGCATTAACACGTAAACACGGCCATTGAGGGAACATCCCGACACCGGGTAAAACATCCAAGCCGACCCGCTCAAGAATTAATACCTCATGCGCAATAAGATTACACCACCGAAGAGCTGCTTCAACTGGGGTATAATATGCCTTTTCAAGGGAACTACAGCTTTTTGAATTGTAAGACACTAAACGCCACCTCACGCCCTCTGAATTTGGCGGCTATGCCAGCCCGCAGAGGTGTACGGGTTTTCGGGGATCAGCCTAGACATAGCCTATTCTTTGTTCGTCTACCGAAGTCTACTACTGTCAATTAGCACTGTCTATACATACAGTTAAGCGCTTTTCCCAAACGTTCCATGCACTACATTTTCGCCGTTTTCCAAGGCCTCCATATAGTCGGCATACCACTGGAGCATTTCGCGGCGGCCATCCAGATACTGGGCGTGGTTGTACGTTCCTCGAATAGAGTTTTTGTCGACGTGTGCCAGCTGCGTTTCTATCCACGCGGTGTTGTAGCCCTGTTCGTGCAGGATGGTACTCATGGTGTGCCGGAAACCGTGCCCGGTTACTCTTCCCGCATATCCAATTCGACGTATCAAGACGTTCATCGCCATTTCGCTCATTGGTTTACTGTGCTGAATCCTACCAGGGAAAATGAACCGATAATTGCCGGTGACGAGGCGTAACTGCTCCAAGATGGCGAACGCTTGGTCGGATAAAGGGACGCAGTGAGGTCGACGCTTTTTCATGCGCGCAGGTGGTACTTCCCATAGACGTTTTTCAAAATCGATTTCAATCCACTCTCCCTGGCGTAATTCTCCAGGGCGTAGGCCGGTAAGAATCTGCAAGCGCATCGCCAACTTTACAACCGAACTGCCGCTGTACGTGTTCAGCGTACGGAAGAATTCGGGAAGTTCGTCACTGGTGAGAAAAGCGTAATGCTCTTTCTTATGAGGGGCGAACGCGCTGGCCAGATCCGGTGCCGGGTTATAATCAGCTCGACCAGTAACAATCGCGTATCTCCACACCTCCCCGCAACGCTGCCTAACCTTTCTCAACTTTTCTGTCGCTCCTCTTTCATCCAGCTTAGAAAGAACTGACATGAGCTCCATCGGTTTGATATCGGCAATAGGACGCTGCCCGATAAACGGAAATACATCAGCCTCGAAGGTTTTCATCATTTCTTCGCCGTAGGATTCAGACCAACGGTCTATGCGCTTGGCGTACCATTCGCGGGCAATTGCCTCGAAGGTATTTTGATTGCGACTCAGCTTCGCCAGCTTATCTTCTTTGCGTACATCGCTGGGATTTATGCCGCCAGCAACCAACCTACGGGCATCATCACGTTTGCGCCTAGCATCATTGAGAGTTACATCCGGATACGTGCCCAACGAAATCATCTTGGGCTTACCATCGAAACGGTAGCGAAAACGCCACCCTCTAGATCCGTTCGGCTCGATGAGCAGAGATAGCCCATTGCCATCGTTGAGTGTATAGGACTTCTCACGCGGCTTAGAGCGCCTGATTTCAAGGTCTGTGAGGGGCATTGTGTATAGTTCCAAAGTGTAGAGCACGAGCTATACGCATTACTATACACATGAATGTATAGATTTGAGTAGACGTTAGTTTACGTCAGAATACAGAGATACTGGCTAATGCCTTGTGATTGCTGGGTTTGGTTGATTTGAGTAGACGTTAGGAGAAGTGTGTTTGGAGCGGGCGAAGGGAATCGAACCCTCGTATAGAGCTTGGGAAGCTCTCGTTCTACCATTGAACTACGCCCGCGAAGAGGTGCGAGAAGCATTATAGCCCTTACGCACCCTGTGACAAGCCTGCCG
>OKVU01000319.1_pt1 | contig 20172 bp, 21 predicted proteins | sample 1606901 | NCBI WGS metagenome assembly OKVU01 (sample SAMN03281017, study PRJEB24777) | human gut metagenome | isolation source: fecal sample PR221 from 1 month old male Chinese infant, caesarean... | reverse complement strand
CTTTATTGTAGGTGGGCCAGTTGGTGATTTTGAACTTTTGCTTTGCCACGGAACGGTCTGCGTTGTCGGGAAGATACGTGATCTGATCCTTCAACTCAGCAAAAGTTCGATTTATTCAACAAAGCCGGTTATCTGGAAAAGGGTGATATTTTTTGAATTATCAATTTGGATCAGTCGTGGTGCATTCTGTCTCATCAAACTATTTTTAGCTTCATTTGCCAATTGCCACCAAGTCTGGTTTTGTCCGTACATGATGCTATTCCCCTGACCGTCAATAGTACCCAGCCCGTAAATACCGCTGTCAGAGGCGTTTTTCACTTGAATAAACGGACGGCAACCTTTACCTGAGTGGTCCAGTTTTCCACAGGTCATTCCACCTGTATCGAATAAAGAGGGATTAGCAATCGCCGCAAGAGTGGCTCCTTTGTCCACCCACAGATTTACACCAGATGGGAGATTCAATGGCCCACTGTAGAAAATCCTATACTTTTCAGAGATGCTAAGGAGAACCGCTCTTCCCTTGGCACAACTATCCAAAGCGTTCTGGATAGCCCTGGTTGAATCGACTGACTTATCAGCCTTGAGAACTTTGCAACTTAGAGGAATCTCTGGCTGGCTGACATTGCGGATATCCCCGCCCTGAGCGAAGTTCATGAAGGCGATAAAAACTATAAATCCCCCGAGCATGTGGATTTGCCTAGTAAATCTATTTTTCACTTTTGCTCTCTTTTTTAGTGGCGAAAAATGGGCTGACCTAGTGGATTTGCCCCTATATTGTCCAGACAACCGTTATCACTTAGATCAATGATAGTCTTACGCCAGTCTTCGATCATTGAACAACAAGTGGATGATATCTGAACGATTGAATCTACATCGGCACATAACTAGGAGTAATCCTCTGCATTTCTGATACGACACTTGCTAAAAACCCCACCATTTTTAATACATACGGTTGAATTAATTAATGAAAAAAGCTTTTGGTAGGAAAGAGTTGTTGCTGGTGGTGCCGTTATCGATGAGTACTATCGACCGCCTTGAACATAAAGGTCGGTTCCCAAAACGCTTTTATATTACAGACGGACGCTGTGCCTGGGATGGAGATGAGGTCGAACAGTGGCTTGACAAAAGAAAGGCCGCAAACACTGGTATTTTTGGTGGAAAAAAGCCACCTGTTAACAAGAGAGTTTCTCGCCCGGTAAGTAAGGCAACGTGATACAATTGGAGAAGTCCTACCTCAGATCCTCAAGACTGGCCGCTACGTTCGGGAAGAAATTTCCCAGGCCGATCGATAAAGCCCGCATGCTGGCGCAGGAGATGACCAGCAGCATGTTGCCGGCGATCATGGATGCATTGCAGGTCGAGCAGAAGCACTACACCTTCCCTCTTAACCGACGCTATCAGGATCACATCCATTCACCTGATGGTCTGCGTGAACTGGCGAAAAGCTCAATGGTGATGAAACTGCTCCGCGAACACGATGCTGACGGGCATGATGTATCCGGTGCCGCCGCAGAGGTCACGGCCATGCTCAGCTACATTGTTGGTATCGGCGCCGTACTGCGCGACATAGAGACGCATGCTCAGTACGTGATGGCTAAGGCCAAGGGTTGCTGAGGCTGCTGGCGCAGGGAAGCGCCTTAAAAAGCATGATGCGTAACCTATTCATATCTATTGATATCGCGTTTTTATTGCTTTGCTCATCTTGCAACCAACAATACCTGTGGGTATATTTACCTCAACGGTACTCAACCAAATGTTGAATACTTGGTGTGCAGGTCGCGACCTGGCATAGACAGGAAACGAAACCCCACATTATGAAGAGACAGCGCACGTCTCATCCCGCACGGGAGGATCTTATGTTTAACTTTGACATGCAACTCGACCAGAACTATGCATCGTTCTACAACCCAGACAGTGGAAAGGCTGTTTTCGTTGATAGCTTTGACAATGTTGAGTTCGATGTGCGTGTAGGGACCTTGCGTGAAAGTCATCACGTAGCTACTGTGCATGCAGAAACAGATGAAGAGCTTAACTCAAAACTGAAAGATCTTGCTGAGCAGTACTTATGACTATAACAAAGCGGGCGATTCTTGATCTGGAAGCTGAGATAAATGACATCCTTGAGGAGGATTGTGCAGAGGTTAAATTTACCTTTCATGCAGCATACGAAAGGCTTAATGATCCTCGAAACAATCCCGCAATATCTCTTAATGAGCTTGAGGATGTCTTCAAGGAATTCATAAAAATTCATCTCACTACGTTGCTTGGCTACCCGGAAGGAACAACTTTCACAATTAAATGCAATAAGACAAAACTGCATTTTCCTTGCTCGGTTGTTCATGACCTTAGATATGGGAAAAAATGGATAGTGCAATCAGTTGTAACCGTAATGAGGAAGGCTGATTTCAAATCCAAAGACCCTATTATCCTAGAAATTAATTAAGCCCGCATAGCGGGCTTTTTGATGGATGAAATATCAGCCAAGCGCTACAATCAAAAAGCCACGGTTCAGTGGTCTACACATGGTAAGTGAAAATGAAAAAAGCATTCGCAGTGCTGTTTGTTCTGTTGTCTTTGGGTTCTTCCGCACAGGCTTTCGCTGGTAACTGCCAGCATCCTGATGATACCGCAGCTGACGGCTCACGCTGTGGCGGCCGTTCTGCTGACTCCCGTCCCGGTGGTCAGTGATAATTCAGGCCGCTTTCGCGGCCTGCGTGACATGTCACGCTATTTTTTACCATTCAGCGTTGGCGTCTCGTTACAACGAAACGATGCCTGCATAGCAGCTATGACCAAGCTCTCAGCTGAGTTAACTCGCTTGTCAGGGTTATCGTTTAAGTATTTATAAACAACATCAGCATATGTCTGTAACCGCCCATTAGGCTGGCAAAAAACCTGAGCCCCTTCATTACCATAGGCATCAATCATTGATGCCACATATCCCATGAATACGCCAGCTTGAAGCTGATTATCAGGCGTACGGCGTCTACCTTGTTCAGCTTTTTTATACTCCTGAGAATATAGGTATAGCTGTTGACCATCATAGAACTTTGCTTCAGCAGGCACCATAAATGAGCAGAAAAAAGCGCAAGCAATATATTTGGCATTCATTATTATTTCCCTAACATGAATTGCGATGGCGGTAACATAAATGTATTACCCTGATCTTTCTGTACACGCTGCTCATAGCGCTCAAGAGACCCAGGTGATAACCATTCCTGCATGCGGTTCAGAATAAGATAGTCCATTCCCTGACGCACACCAAGCAGATTGAGGAACGGTGTATGGTTGATACCGAAACGGAGAAAATCTCCGGCCTTTGCATCGCCATCTCGGGCCTGCAGGTACAGGTTACGTAGTTGATCCACATCTCCTACAAATGGCCCGGCCAGGCTGGATGCCATGCCCCCACCGAAACGGTTATATTCGCCGAAAAGGAAATCCCCCATCAGGCCGGCGCCGCCGCCTTGTACCATCGCTGCCATGACTGATTTATGATCCAGCGGGCGCGGTGTTTGCCCCTTGACCATGAGTTTTGCCTGCATGGACAGATATCCAAAAGCTGTCATCCATATGAACAACTGAGCAAAGCCCTGCCATTCTCCGTTACCTGCAAACATCGCTTTGGCCAGCGCCGGAAACTTACTCTGCCCAAGGGCCGCCGGCGTGTAACCACGGCCGTACAACTCCCTTCCCAGGGTATTCTGCATAAATGACGCTGTGAAAGATTTGAACTGCATCATCATTCGAACGGCTTCACCAACCGGCGTGCCTGGTACAGTACCGAATTTAATTAGCGCATTTGTTCTCGCCCCAGGCTCGGACATAGCAACCTGAATACGATCGAGATAGTAGCCTCGGAGTTTACCTGCAAGGGTTTCCCGCGCATTGGCGATCGCCGCCGAACTGGCCTTGATGTTCTGCGTCGCAAGATATTTTTCAATGTCGTGATTGGGGATAAACTGAACACCATTAGGGGTCATATGGCTGTTACCGTTCAGTTCGTCCATCTGCATATTACGGAATACCGACCACTCATGCTCACCGATACCACTTATTTCAAGTACGCGGCGGAGCTCGGGGTTAAGCTTTGAAAACTCACTGCCAGCATTACGCGCCATCCAGTTGGACATGATAAGACCGGCGCCCGAACGCCCGTTCTCGGTCCACCAGTTAAGTAGGTTGTATTTGAAAAACTTCTGCTGAAGACGGGCTATCTTCCCTGGGACAGAAGTATCACCCGAGAATTTGGAGATCACTTCATTGCGTACAGCATCAAAACCGATCCCCATATAACTGAGGATTTCTTTTTTCTCTTCGCTGCTGTAGCCCTGCAACTTACCCATAAGGTTTTTGCTCATCGCCTCATAGATATTCATGCCCTGATACCGCATTTCCATGGACATGTTGCCTATATCGTTAAGGGATGAAAGCGTTGCGCTACCCAGCTTAGTCATCCCCTCAACTGCTCGAATACTGGCTCCCGTTTTGGCCAGGGTTGCATTCCCTGGGATATTGGTAAGCCCCATAACCTCATCAAGCTGCTGTTTGAGCATACGGAACTGACCGTTAAGATCAGCCACTGCCGCGGGGTCATTTGTCTTTTTAATACGCAGCAACTGATCATCAAAAAGACGCTGAAACATGTGCTCAGGGTTTGTTCCGAGTACCCGCATCAGACCGGTTGTTTTTGCTGCACTATCCAGAGAGGCGATGACAGACTCGCGAATATTCCCGGCGCCGTACAGTTTGTTGTATTCGAACCAGGCATCACCACCGGGCTTAAAAATGAGTTCGCGCTCCTGGCTGGCACGTTTGGCTATATTGGATCCGCCACCTTTGAAGCCCTTCAGCCACTCTGAGGCGGGCTTGTAAGTCAGGTGTGTTCCCGATGCCAGGTTGTTATAGACGTTTTGTAGGTACTCTTCGCGATTAGCTATGCCTTCAAAAGTGCCATCATCCAGCCGCGGCAAAATAAAATCACGCCATCCCTCATATCCTTCGGCTCTGATTTTGTACATGTCGTGGCTCTGGCGAGTGATATATCCCGCCAGCTTACCTACCCATGCGCCGGCTCGATTTTTATCAAGACGCGTGACTTCATTCCACTTCATTATGACTTTGCCAAGTGCTATCGCCTCTTTAGGGAGACCATCGGTAGACTCCCTGCGCCCCATACGGTCAATAGCTCGGGCTATATCAAGATCGTACTCACCAGATGAAAAGGCTTTTTCGTAACCTGTTTTATCGATGTCGTGAAAGAAACCACCATTGTATTTACCGCTCAGTTGCTCCTGCTCCCTGGCTACTGATTCACGGGTTCCGGCCGCATATTCATTACGCCCGACCAGAATGGAAGACAGTGTGATATCAGGGCGATCTGCTTCGCCTTTGCCAAAACGAGTATTGTTGAGAAAGGCCGAGTGTTTTTTGTAAATACGCAGGTTGATCAGCTTCTGCTGAGTCTCAATGGCTTTTGCCAGCCTCTCGGATTTCATTAGCTCCTCAGCAGCCTGGAGCGCAGCCCCCTCATTTGAAATAGCAGCATTCTCAGCTTTGATCCGCGCTATCGTATCATCCATGTTGTTAAATAAACTCTGCATCTCTTCATCGGTCAGAGGGCGACCGGCGGCAGCATTTACTGCTTTTTCGCATGCGGTGAGAAAAATATTATCAGCCATTCAGTTTCCCTATACGGCACATAGCCGCAGCTTTGATTGCTTTTTCCATGGAGGTATCTGCTGCCTCATGTTCAACCTGTTTCATTAAAGCGGCGAACTCCGGATCATCAGAAGAAATAGCGTCGTTAATCTGGCGCGTATAATTCAGGTTTTCTTCTGCTTGTCTCAATGCGTCATCAGTAGTGCCTGACTCACCCGCTGACTTTATCTGGATATCAGCTGAAGCACTGGCCACCACATCGTCTTGCGCTGCTGGGATGCGTCGAGGTAAAGACAGATCATCAATAGCCGTTATTTTTTTCTCCGGGTCTACCAGATTGAGGAACGGCTCGATGTTTACATCCTCCCCCCGGCGCATCTGGGCTACGGCTGATCGCATAGCCTGATTACGCACCATCCAGTCAGCCTCACCTAACTTCTGAGCTGCACTTTTGATACCTTGCGCAACCGGGGATTGTCGGAGTGACAAGCGGATCTCATCAGCTCGCCGGGAGACTTGCTTTGCAAGCGGTTCGGGAAGTTCCCCGCGAGAGATAGATGCCAGTTCCTGCGCCGCTCTGGCACCGTCCTGGTGCTCTCCAATACGAGAATTCAGTTGTTCGATCTCCGTCTGTAACCGCTGGCGCCGATCATTCAGTTGAGCCTGTGCCGCCGCACGTGCTTCCCTGAACTTCATCCTCTGCCCCTGATACTGTTTAGTAAGCTCGGGCAGCGATGCATCAAGAGAGCCAATATTTCTGGTCAGACTTTCCACCTGGCGCTGAAGTTCACCAACGCCTGTTATCTGCCGTGATGCCAACTCCTGAAGATTATCGGCATAAGAAGGGACAACATCGTTATAGGCCGTTTGCTGCGTATAGTTCTCGCGGTAATGATCGATGCTTCTAGCCAGGTCATCTGCCGGCGCTCTGGAGAGATATGTTGGCGAATCAGGAAATATGCCCGGTCGCATAATTAATGGTTCCGCCGCCGGTGATTCGATGGGGAGACCAATTTCCGGAGATGGCGACTTTTCGGTTGCTGCGCCTGGTATCTCATTTACCCGGGAAGTGGACATATCACGGGCTCGCAGCGCATCAGCCACAATCCCACCACCAGCGTGAAGAATACCACCACCAATTGTTCCAAATAGAAAGTTGGAGGCGTAGTCTCCCATTGTAAAATCATTACCTTGGGCTGCTTGTCCCTCTGCAACCAGCGGCATTGTTGCTGCTGTCTGTGCTGCACCATATACACTTCCCTGTAGAAAACGTTGGCCAGCACGGCCAAGAAGTGTTGCGGCTCTGGCCTCACCAGCGAAAGGGATAAGCCCTATTAAGGCGTTACCCGGATCCGCTATGCTGCCCATAAGATTAGCCATATACTTCAGTGGAGTAGAGACGGTACCAGATGGGGCGCCTTGTAAGATCTGTTGCCTGTTGAGGTGAGCCTGATGGTCCTGAATAACAGCGTCAACATAAGGCTTTGTTAAACCCGCCGTAGGAACATTGATAGATTCAATTTTATGTTCGCCGAATAAGCGCCTGGCATCCTCCTGGCTATATCGCTCTGCACTGGGATCAATATTTAGCCGGGCAAGGCGTGATTCCTCACCCCATGATACGAATGGGCCTTCGTTGAATCCTTCAGAAACAGACGCGCCAAGCGAGCGTAATAGCGGCTGCTCGCCCTCGACTGGCAAGGGGTTGTTGCTTAGCGGGGCACCGGTATAGAACGCCATTATTGGCCTCCTCGTGTATTAAGAGCATCGCGCAATACATTCCTCGCGGTGTCCGGTTCTTTTTGGGGCTGCAGGTTCATCCCATCCTGACCCTGGATCACCCTGAAGGCATCGGACATAGTGGCATTAACATTTGGTGTATAGAACTCAGAGGGTGGAGTAACCTTGCGTTTTTCGCCCATCCAGTTAAGAACGGCGCCGGTTGTACTCGGTTTTGCAATTCCAGACTTGCTGGCATCGGCAAAGCTCACACGGATAGGAGAGCCGTGCTGATCCAGAATAGGGGTGCCGTTAACTGTCAGATAAACACCTTGTTCATTTTCGTCCGTCACCCATTCAGCGCTATTCTGTATCTGCGCAAGGTTATTAGCGGCATTCTGCTCTGGCGTCATTGATGGGTTATAAAACATACTCCGACTGCCAATGTCATCTATCTTAAAGCTGTTGACGATATTACTCAGACCATCAGTAACATTATTCTCTTTCAGTCTCAGGCTGTTAGGCATTCGCCATGTATCAGTGACCGTATAATGATCGCCGATCATTTTCTTATAGGCTTTTTCTGTTGCAGCCTGGGCATCTTCCCCTGATGCCATGTAGTAATAAGCTAGGCGCTTACCTTGATCATTGATATCAGCAAGTGTTTCCGCTCCACCTTGCCGCTGCAGGCTGAATGTCGGCGATGCTGCGGAGATTAAAGAGTTCCAGGCCGCGTCTACACCTTTGGCTTGTTCGCCAGCGTTCTTCTTCAGCTCTTCAGTCTTCACATTACGGATGGTAAACATCGTGTCAGCAGCGTTAGGGTCGTTTATCGCTGTAGCAACCCTTACCGCTGCTTTTGTTTTTGGCTGCAACTGTGCGACAACAGAGTCACCGTAACGGCCAAAGCCAGAAATAATCCCTTTCAGGTCAGAAAAGTTCATATCGCCGCTATCAACTTTTGCCGATATCCCGTCAACTATGCTCGCTGGTAATACACTTTTGCTTCGGATCCCAAGCCGGTCTTTTTCTGCCTGAATGCGCGAGGCCAGATATTCACCGGTAACCTGATTATTCTGGTACTCCTGGAAGGCGGATTGGACTACCGGAGAATGTTGTTGCAACCAAGATCCGGGATCAGCCTCGCGGGCATCATGAACCTGCTGGAGTTTTGACACGGCTGAAGCATAAAGCTCGCTCTTATATTTGGAATTTGCCTCACCCTGCTGGGGCTGTATAGTCTGAACGGCCGCAAGACCTTGCTGATAGTTACCTTTCACAATGGTCTGGTAGATGGGCTGCAGACTCATGGCCTGCTGATATTGCTGATAGGTTTTCTCCAGTTGCATACGCTCAGCGGGCGAAGCCTGTAAAGGCATTACCGCAGCCCATTTCTGTGGCGTGACTGGATTAACTGAGCCTCCAGCTTCAAGTGTTACCATGTCATCAAGCATCTGGCTCTGCAGCGCTACACGGCCGGCAGCGGCCTGCATATCGTACATGCCTGCAACTTTGCTCATCATGGCGGATTTGTTCTGTGGGCTCATCGCATTCCAGAATGGCTGGTTGATGAGGGTTTCCATTGTGGCCGGGCCAGGGATCGCCAGCGCCCCCCCGGTTACTTTCGCCACATAGTTGCGGGTTTCCTCGTATGGAATTGCCGCGGCGAACTGTTCATTGCTTACGGCACCTGTACGCGGATCGCCAATTTTTTTTATCCAGCCATCGACCGCCCCAGGCCCGGCATTATAGGCAGCAACCGCAAGTACAGGATTGCTACCGTATTTCGTCATCTGCGCACCGAAGTACGCTTGGCCCAGTTTCGCGTTATAGCGCGGGTCGTTAAGCCACTTGTCACGATCCCACGCCACACCAGCCAGTCGTGCAGCCTCGGGGCCAGTGTCTTCCATTACCTGCGCTACCCCCACCGCGCCTTTCGACGACACCAACGGCGCTCCGTCTTTACCATACTGATTACCACCGCTCTCCTGCCAGAGCATTGCGGAAAATAGCTGCGATTCACTTGGTGTATCGGTAACCTCAACTTTCCCGTTTGGACCAAGTAGCTGCTGATACATTGGCGTATACCAGGCTTCGCTCGCTCGGTTCGCTGCTTGCTCACGCCATTGAACCCAGTTTGCCTCGATCTCTTCAGGGCTTTGTCCATGAGCTTGCCCATAAGCAATTATGGAGTGGTAGGCATTCATCGCAGATTGATTAAATTCCTGCGGGTTCAAAGCCTGCTGCTGCTGGAGGCGTAAGTACCCATCTTGCTGGCCGGCTTCATATTGTCGATGCTGCCCAACCTCGTATCGAGTTGCCTGGCTTTTCAGCGAAAGTAACTGAACCTGAGCCTGGCGCATAAAATTATCGCGCACTTCTCCCTCTGGTAGGGTAGAGGCAATGTCCTGCACTTTCTGAGTCGCATTAGAAATAACTAAATCAGATTGTCCAAGTGCATCCTTGCCCTGTTTTGTTATAAGTCCAGTCCGCGGATTGTTAATTTGATCATCATTAAATTGGCTTACCTGAAGTAATCCATTCTGGGTATTGGCTAAATCAGCCTTGCGCTTTGCATCAGCCATCATATTGATCGACATATCAGCAGCCTGCAGGATCCCCTGAACGAGCGGGTTCTCAGGGATTCGAAGGTTGCTGGTCATTACCGGCGCGGCTTGAATCTGGCTCTGGCGTTGATACTGCGGAACGGTTGGCATGCTTTTCTCCCGAGAATGTTATGCGAGTGGTCTTCAGGAATTAGTGGTATTTATCCCCATTGGGCGCTAGTGCTAATTTCTCATCGGCTTTATCTTGGGCGTTACAATGCAGATCAGACGATTGAGGAGAGGAAAGAAAGGTGCCTGGTTTTATTGCGGCCGAGAGAAAGTCTAAAACTCCTAATGGAAAACCAGGTAATGCATACTTGGCCACAGATACAGCCAACTCATAACGTTGCAGCAATTCGGTTAACGCGATCTGTTCTGTTAACGATGCTTTTTCGATGATTCTCTGGATTTCCTGAAGCAACTCTTCGTCAGTGTTATTCGTTTTCATAATTACCTTTTTTTACCTCAAAATGCTTAATATATGCATGAAAAAAAAGCAGATAGTTGATTTACCCTTGCATTGGAAGTATTTGGACTTTTACCCCAGATGCTGCAGCGCTTTATCCACCAGCCCACGAGCAATTTCATGGATCGTAGGCGCAACGCCGATACCTGATTGCTGGCGCTGCTTTTCTTGAATTTTTCTGATTGCCTGAATCTGTGCCTCGCTGAGCAAGACAGGTTTGACGGACTGTTTCGACATGGCCACCTCCTGATATTTATACAGCCATTATAATTTCACATAATGAAATGATCACTGCTTACATTGCAATTAATGAAAGAATAATTTCGATCGTTACCAGAAGGAGAATTGATTGTTTTATAGACTATCGATGAGTGTTTGCGAAGATTGCGTAATGACTTGCTGCTGCTGACACTCAACCTAGAGCTTATCTCAATATGACTTTATTCCAGACGGTTTCAGTACCCGACGAAAGCGATTCATCCAGCTATGAGTCCTATCGACGATCTAACGATAGGCTTTGAAACCCTTGTGTCCCTCATTACGGGACTGGATATGCGGCTCGACGCGGCGACTCAGCCGGCCTGCTTGGTAATCTTTTTCCAGGCAGAGTCTGAGTTTTTATCCCGTATGACCCGTCTGGAGGGTTTTGAATGTATCCGCAACCAGTTTGATGTCATGCGTGTTCTCTGCGGCGACGACCAGCGACAGAGGAAGCCCGTTGGCATCTGTCATCAAACTGCGCTTTAGTTACCCTTATACATAAGTAACTATTTATGAAAAAGTTACTAATGAAGGGATAGGGAGCGCAGTGAACTCATTAGTATTTTTTTTGGAAAAAGTTACTAATGATGCGTTAGTCCCATTAGTAACTTTTCTTAGAGAAGTTACTAATGGAACAAAATGCCTATCCCAACAAGATTTTATTCCAGACAATAATTGCTGCAGAAAAACTTTGATGCCAATCCGTCCGATCTCATCTACTGGCCTAATGAATGGTTCCAGGATGAAGACATGCTCCATGTAGATTTGACGCCTGAAGAAATAGCCGGATACCTGATGGCAAGATCTGGCCGGATTCTAAGCGATGCGCCACAAATCGACCTGAGATACCCGCTACCTCCCGGCGCAGCAAGTTAACGCTAAGAGATATCAACCCTGATGTGCCTATACATAGCCAGAACAAGTCAAACCTGCCATACATAGCCAGAACACACCGTTTCTGCCTATAAATAAGATATGGGCATTTTATGGGAAGCAGGTCAGTCAGAGCCGACGTGAAACGTTCAAACTACTACGCAGCAACGGCCACCAGCATGAACAGAACGACGAGGACAACGTCCATCACCCTGCACCTCGTATAGAGTGCCGCTACTGCAGAGAGACCAATTAGCGTCAGAGTGACTGGCCAAGCGGCAATTGCCGTCAGGTAGGCCACAATCAGGTAGTCTTCTATCATGAACCTTCCCTTGGCTCGCATTCCAGTAGCCAAAAAGCCTCCCCATTATCCGCCTTTGCATCCATTTTTGACGGGATTTTTCATATCTAAAGGTGCATGAAAACCACTACACAAAGCGGGCTGACGGGCAGAGCAGTGCAGATTTGGTGAGTTTACTTTTTCACTTTCAGATTCGTTATCATGCTTTCATGACTTTTTTGTCACCAAAGTCCATGTTATGATGTTCTTGATAAGGTGATACAAGCGCTATGAGATAAATTTAGCGTTATCTATGCTTAAGAAGTAATGGCGAGGAAGATATGATTTATTCATATGGTTTTAAAAATTATTTTGGCTTTAAAGAAGGCGCTGATGTATCTTTCTTATTGGGGAGTCGTGTTCCACAGGAAATCTCCGGTGGTAGAAAAGCAGCTACCATTCTTGGAGTTAAAGGTGCTAATGGCGCAGGTAAAACAAATTTATTAAAAGCGCTAACTTTTATCTCAACTTTTTGTACTCGTTCATTTAATACAACTGATGATGGTGGCATAGACGCTGACCCATATTTTGACAGTGAAGAACCTTCAGAGTTCTACATAGATTTTCTGATCGATAATCATATATACACTTATGAGTTAGGAGTTACTTCTACAGTTGTTATTTATGAGCGATTATATAGGAAAGGTTATGTATCTGATGATTCTGAAAGGAAATCCAGAAAAGTTCTGGTGTTCGAAAGAAATGGGAATGAAGTGGTCAAAAGAATTTCCGAATTAGCATCTATAGATGTTATTTCGCTAAAGAGCAATGCCTCTCTGATAAGTAGCGCCTTCCATTATAAATTTGCTGAACCACTTAGCATACTGCCTGAAATATACTATTTCTTTATCACATTCACATCTAATGTAGGCTATACTGGGTTAAATGATTTCGCAACAAACATTGAAAGCATACATAATATTTCAGAGTTCTATCATAAAAACGATAAAGCATTCAATTTCGTTAAAAATATCATTATAAAAAGCGATCTGGGGATTTGTGACATTGATATCATTGAAGGTGTTAATGATACAGGGAAGAAATATTATTTCCCCATGTTTTATCACACTGTAGGGGATAAAAGATATCACCTTACTATTTATGATCAATCAAGTGGCACAAAGTCTTTATATGTTAAACTTCATTTGTACTGGCGAGCATTGGCTTTTGGAAGTGTGTTAATTTTAGACGAGTTTGATTTAAATTGTCATCCATTTATGCTGCCGAAATTACTAGAGTTATTTGAGTCTGCAGACTCCAACAAACATGGTGCTCAGTTTATTTTTACTTCGCACATTACAGAAGTCTTGGAAAAGCTTAGTAAATACAGAACATATTTAGTTAATAAAGAAAATAATGAGTGCTATTGTTATCGTTTGGATGAAATCGGCGGCGATATTTTAAGACATGGGCGTGCAATCTCTCCATTGTATAATGAAGGGAAAATTGGTGGAGTTCCTAAATTATGAGTTCAAAAGGATTCGGTAATGGAAGGAAAACGTCTTTTCTAACGACATTACCTTCAATCAGCCTTGATTCGGGTGAGATTGTTGAGAAGTGTAAGTTCAACTTTTCTTATTTTGATAAATCTCAACCACATGGTCAAGATTTTGTTGACTGGGAATTGCTAGGTCTTACTAAGCTATTAGAAAAACTTAAAAATTATTCTGAGTCTCCTTTAGAATATTGGAGACATCAAAGGACTGGGGCAGGAAGTCTAAAAGTTTTCGAAATTTATGGGAAGTTTCCAGCGAAGAGTGAATTCAAACACCCTAAGCATGTTCCTCATGATGTTTCTTGGGCACGATTCAGATTAGAGAATTTGGTGAGATTGATTGGTTTTGTTGTACCTAAAGACTATAAATGTTCCGATCCGAGTAAATTAAAAGCTCCATTTGATTCCAATACATTTTATATTGTTTTTCTCGATGAAGGTCATAAGTTCTATTCCACAGAAGACCCTTGAGTGACGATCCCCTGTATGAGTTTGCCCATACAGGGGGATTTCTCCCCTATATTGGCCAGCGCATCAGCCTGTTTACCAAAGCAATCACGCCCAGCCAGAAAGTAGCCTCCCCGTTATCTGCCGCATTACAAGGCAGCGCTACCGCCAGCCGGGCCATAGCCCTGTTTGTACCTTATTCTGGTTGTTCAGGTCTGTGGGTCGGCTACCAGCCGGCCATATGCAGAAATCTGAGCTGTCATAGCTGAAATTCTCTCTGATGTTCTTTATCTGATTCAGTGTTGGCTCAAAATGGCTAAATAACACATATACCCGTTAATTTTTTATACTCAGACACCAGCAAACACTTCAGAAATGCGACATATCATCTTCTGCTGATATAGCCATTTTATTGATTTCGGCTATAACAACACCCGCGGGCGCGGGTGTTGTTGAAGAATTAGTAAGAATTATGATACCGCTGATAATTCTTTATCGTTCGCTATTTCTTCGCCAATTTCTAGTGAGCGGTAATATTGTAAGGCTGCGGGGTCCGCAACATATTCAATCTTACCGTGATGTTCCTCCACACATTGGATTATCTTACTCAAGTCTGTCTTAAAGAATTCTTTGCGCAGATTCACCTTATTCATGCGTTCACTACTAAGTTTGTTATGCAAAGCGTACTCAAGAGCTGGCGCATCATCACAACTAATCATTGCATGCACATCGAACTCAAACGGCACGCTTGCACCGCTCAATTCGCTAACACGATCTAGCGGTTCAAGTCGGCGAGTCATGCCTATCTTATAGACATTTTCACCAAATGAACCAATGTTAGAAATTACATAAACATGCCCCTGCTTGGTCATCTGTGCCATTGATTTTGCCCGTTCATACTGCTTATGGACATCTTCAATCTCTTGCTCTAACTGACGGCGGGTTTCTTCAAGCTCCTGGCGATGCTCTTCATCTGCGGCCAACAGGGCCTCTTCGACGGCTTTTCGCCGAGCCTCGAGCTCTTGTTCTTTGGCTTCAGCCTCTTGCTGTTGCCTTTCCAGTTCTTCTGCGCGCTGGCGTTCTTCACGCATTTGTCGTTTTATTTCATTCTGAGCATCGCGCTCATCCTGAGCGGCCTGAAGCTCCAGCACTTTATCTCGAAATTCTTTTTCCACTTCCTTCCAATCAGAACGATCGCGCAATTGGAAAAAATCATATTTAGCTATCAGTGTCTGATATATCTCTTTTTCTCTTCTGATATCTTCAAGCTTTTTCTCAAAATTCTTCAGCGTCACAGAAGCAAGGAGAGTCTTACGCTTATAGCGATAGGTATCATCGAGAACCTTCTGTATTTCCTCCTCAGCTGATTGATGTTGCTCACGAAATATGGTCTCAAAATCAAAAGCAAAATCAACGGCTTTACCGAGGATTTCTTTACTTTTCATTCTATTTAATTCGATAATCTGTCTGAGCTCCTTTTTCAGATTATCGTGTTCAATTTCACGAGCAATATCTTTATTTTTATACTTTTCAATCGCATCTTCTTTTTCCTCAATCTCAGCCGCAAGAGATTTCTGACTTCTCAACTCAAGATACTCAACAACTTTTTTATGCTTATTAATCAGATACCTATAGGTTATATAAGCACCAATGGCGCCCCCCACACCTAAGACGATCAATATTGGATATAGCGCTTCCATCTCCCTTCCCCCAGAGTCAGCAATTAGAATCATCTGAAATATACAAGATCTCGAATCCGAAGTACCACATCACCCCCCCATTTGCAGTAAGTTTGCAATCTGGGTAGATGGGAAGGAGCAATCACCTCATAAACCAAGCGCTAGGACATCTAAAAACTGTCTCAGTGTCGGTTCAAAATGCCAGTTTGTTGCCTCAGTGTTGGCTCATTCTTCAAACATGAAACCTTATTAAACAGATAGATATAACTACTGAGGCAACTGAACCAACTGAACCAACACCTAAACTACACACATGAAAGAATGCTATTACTCTGGCTGGTCATCGTCAGGCAGATACTGCAGGACATAAACCCGAATTTGTCGCCCATCAATGCGTGGCGACTTTCTCTGGAACCCCCGGCCTGAAGTCGGCGGTGTAAGCATGCCAGCTTTCTTCAATACCTCCGCAAACTGACGGGAGTTAAAGCCGCGGGCGATCTCCCCTTCGAAGGCCGCCGGGAAGGTGTAGAACACCATTGGGTCAGCCTCGTGACCGCCTTTCTGCCGGTATCCCGCCATGTTGGAGATTGGCAGACTGCTCGGGTCATACGGGAACGGCGCAAAACGGCTCATGCCGTAAGCGTTCAGGAATGCCTCGGTCTGCTCAATTATCTGCTGATGTTCTTTATTGCCGGTACCAAATTCGCGCAGCCAGGCGTTGTAGCTGTACTGGATAGCATCCCGACACGTCTGCTCATCCCAGCCGGTGATCACATTACCTAACAATAGTGCGGCCTCCAGAATGGCAAACCGGGCGCCAACACGATGGACCTGCTCCCCGTAATCCGACGGGATCAGGCTACGCCAGCGCTCTTCCGCTGCCCTGACAACACTTACCGCCTCTTGCTGGTGGTCAGCCAACCATTTCACCCACTCACGCCCGGACACTCCGTGGTTGTGCTGGTAAGCATCTTTCAGAGCATCGGCATGGTGCTTACCATTGGTATGCTCATGGAAACGCACTGCCCGACGCATCGGAATGTTCAGCAGGCGAACCAGCTGGCCCGCTTTAGCCTTACGGCCGGCACTGGCGATGAATGTTTCCAGATCCATCTCACCGGTACTGATGGCCACAGTACGCCAGCGCTTCAGATCACGGTTTCCTCCCTCCTTCGCACCCTGCAGCTTACCCGTACCATTAAAAAGCGCGTAGGCAGATTTGTAGACCTCCACCGGATCAGCGCCCTGGCCGATTTCGTCTAGCGGCATCAGCGCGTCGTTGTGTGCGGCAGCTTCATTCGCCAGCCCCAGCGCGGTACCGTACCAGGTGAGGCGCAATACATCAGGATTGCCGTAGAGACTGGATGCCACATTGGCAGTGGTGGTCTTACCGGCGCTCGACTGTTCGTAGAGGTGGATACCGAATCCATCCGCACCAGCAAGGCCAATCAACGGGGCGGCCAGTGCTGCGGCCACCCCAGTCATCATCGAGTAATTACCAAAGGCCAGACGTCCTACGTTCTCCCGCCAGCTCTCAACGGTACCGCTGGTGGTGTAACCGGATGCGGCAGAACTTCGCCCGTTAAACAGCACCGGTTGCTCAGGAGTGCCTATAATCTCGCCATCTGGCATGATGTAGGCGCCACACTGCCAGCCCGTAGCATGCGCAATGCGCCATACCTCACCATTGGCACAGCTCTGCAGCCAGTCGGCCAGCGTTGCACGTAAACCACTTTTGGTTGTGACGTTCACCCCACCAGCCTTGAGCGATCGCCAGCCTTCGCGTTCACCGATATCAGCAAACGGTATTGCCTGGACAGTATCCCCCTTCGAACCGAATGGGCGCCAGCGCAGGATCAGATACCGGGTTTTACTGTCATCTATGCCAGTACCTATGACCTCCAGAGCAGAACACAGCCAGCTTTCACGGGTAGTTATTTCCCCGGTATCTTTGTCTGATTTTGGCTCAACCCAAAAAATACCGTCAGCACGGCTTTCGACATGAGGTCGCAGAGATTCAGGTTTTGATGCGCCTTTCTTCCCTCCGTTGATCACTTGCAGTCTCGCGGACACTTCAGGCTCCTGCGGTTGATACATCGAATTCTTAAACGCCGTTGTAGCGGCTTCCAGGCCATGCTGCTGGTGGTAGTCGTTCCAGTCGGCCTTTTTCACTGTTGGCGGTAAAGCCACCCAGCCAGAGACAGACTTTGCAGCTTTCTCCGCAGCGTCTTTGCCTATATTTGGCTCTCCGGGCTTAATATCGTTGTCGGCAGCAATGATGATCTGCGCATTCGGGTAACGCTGATGCATGGCCTTGGCGACGGGCTGCAGGTTGCCAGCGTCTATGGCACATACCGTCAGTGCTTCCGGGCGTGTCAGATGGACAGATAAGGCTGTTGCCAGCCCTTCAGCAATTAAAACACTCTGCGGTGCGTCTGCTGCGTTTACAGCATGGTATGCACCTCGCTTCGCCGAGCCGGCCAGAAGACGTTTTTCACCCTGCTGTGTAATGGTCTGCGCAGCTTTTACTGTGCCAGATTCATCAACCAACTCTAACAAAAGCGAACCATCCGGCAGAACAGGGAAGTTAAACCCAACCAAACCCTTGTTCATGAGGTATTCGCTTTCACCCTCGAAAGCTGTTTCTGCAAGCCCCTGCCAGTGGCTCACAAATAAACCGCGGCGCTGTTCTATTTCAGCCAACTTGCGCCGTTGGCGTTCCTGCTCGCGCTGCTGGCTTTCGGCTTTCATTTGTTCCCGCTTCTGGCTAGCTGTCGCTTCGTCCTGTTTCACCGTCCGGTAATCAATACCCAGCACATCAGCGGCAAGCTGCGCCGCCTCCGTGGTGTCACAGTTGTTAACCCGCTTGATTAAGTCTAGCCCGTCACCAGCGCCGCACTGGTTGCAGATAAAGCTACCGCGGCCGCCATCATCGAAACGGAAGCGATCCGAGCCTCCGCAGGCCGGGCACGGTGCGTGCCGGCGCGGTGAATCCGGCACATCGATATGCAGCCCAGCCAGCACTGTAGGCCAGCGATCAGCTGCAGCCTGGGTAACTTCACGGATGAGGTCGATATTTTTCATTCGCAATCACCATCTTCCAGACGTGCGTTGTGCTCTAGCTTTTTCAACAACTGAGTACCAATAAGTTCGGCGGAGTCTACGAGGTGGCTTTTGGTGTGTGGATCGCTGACATCGTTAATTGTTCTTAGGATTGCCAACACACATTCTGTTTCGTAGGTGAGTTCATCGAGCAGATAAGGCTTCTCTGCGATCGCTCCAGGGAGGCAGTTATTACGCATGATCCACCTCAGTCAGACGGATGCGGCCAGCGAAAAAGCAAACGTGATCACGCACTAAAGTGCGCCGGGCTTCGCGTTCAGATACTGCAGTGACGTGGAAGATTTTTACAGTGGCGGATTGCCTATCGCGGCGTATAGCAGCGATGATCCAAATAAAAGATGGATGTGGGGTAAGGATAGTAGCCATAGTGGCAGCCTCTATACAGTGAATCGTAAATTCACCACCAAGAGACGCCAATCTCAGACTGGTGGTGAGCTGAACAAGGTTGGCGTAACCGGCCTGTATAGACACCGGCCTTCCTTTCGGAAGCCCCATCCAGCCCACCATAATTTGGATGTGCAGGGATTTTGCCGATAAAAAAACACGCTTAGTGCGTGTCGGCACTATACAGGTTATCAGGACGCCAATCCCGGCACCAGATTTTGCTGGTGCATAATAACCATAGACCTGGATGACGTAGAACATCAAGCCATTTTTTATGGACTCGCAAAAATTTTTACTGCAGGTGTTAAAGGAATCGCTATTCCTATTCCAGAAATTCCACCAGGCATTTTGCGTACCACCTTCAGTGACCCGCAAAGTGCTAACATTTGCTAACAGGCCAGCCATAGAGAGGCTATGACCTTGGATACTGGTAATCATTGTTTCACCTCCGCATACTCCTTCATGAATCGCTCAATGGGCTGTACGCAAGGGAACTGGTAACCCTCGCGATAGAACGTCACGCGGTTGTGCGCTACAGAGACGACGCTCACCGTCTGGCCCTGCGCGTCGCAATATGCGTGATTTGGCAGCGGTGTGCTGGTGGGGTTAGCCATTAATGAACCTCCAGCAGGTCAGGTTGATACTTACGCCACAGCTCGATTTCTTCGGCGGCTAGGCGAGCTTTCTCACCTTTGCATGACTGAAGGTCTTTACCACACCGGCTGGCCCTCTTCGTGTAAAGCTCTTTGCGGCGGGTATGGTCATTAAGGAGCGCGAACGGCACACCGTAGGAGCCAGTTTTACGGATAGAAGGCACAACCTCGCGGAATACCCAGTTGCTGAAGCGGTGGGCGAACGTGCCGGGAGTGGTGGCCTTGCGACTGCGAGCGATCAGTTTGTAGAAACCTGACTCAGCGGCCATATTCCAACTACGTGCTCCGCCACGCTTACCTGAATGCCCCTCATTTAAAGTTAGGGTCATTACCTCATCGGCTTTGTTGAATAAATCAGATTTCGGGTAAGTCTCCCCCGTAGCGGGTTGTGTTTTCAGGCAATACGCACGCTTTCAGGCATACCTGCTTTCGTCATTTTGTTCAGCGCTCGTACCAGGGCCATCG
>OKVU01000306.1_pt1 | contig 20995 bp, 19 predicted proteins | sample 1606901 | NCBI WGS metagenome assembly OKVU01 (sample SAMN03281017, study PRJEB24777) | human gut metagenome | isolation source: fecal sample PR221 from 1 month old male Chinese infant, caesarean... | reverse complement strand
ACTCAAGCGTTATAAAAATTGGCGATATTTATCAACTGGACTTTCTTGTGAGTGGTGGCACCGCAGTAGGAGCATACAACCCTCAGACAGTGGGAGGTATTACGTATTACACGCACTACTATAAAGTGCCGCTCCCCGTCGCATTGCCTAACGGCATTATGACTGCCATTGCGTCCATTTCAGGTGACAGATTTGGAAATCAAACCCCCGGATACAATGCTGACGTTAAAACATCCAGAGATAAAGATGATGGCAGTGGGCTATTAACAACATATTTAACCGTCAGCGTTAAAACTCCTCAGACAGGCTGGATCCCTTATTTTCATATAAGAGTGGTAGGGTATTGATATGAAATATTTTTACAGCATCTGCACGCAGGGATTTTACCTCGACAACGGTATGCTGGATGCGTATGAAGCGGCTGGCACTCTCCCCGGTGACCTCAACGAAATCAGCGAGGCGGAATACGTTGAGTTTTTTAATCCACCTGCTGGCTGCGTGGGCATATTTGACGAGAACGGCCCACGCGTTTCGCGACTGCCAGAACTGGACCCGGTGGCAATAGCAGAAAATCAGCGGCGGCTGTTGCTGTCAGAAATCGCCCCGACTATTTCTGTATGGCAGACAAAAATCCTGGTGGGTATGAAACTCAGCGATTCAGAGACCGCAGCCCTGCACGCCTGGTTGAGCTACAGTGATGCGCTGAATGCGCTGGATATCACCGCGCCAGATATTCAGTGGCTTGAAAAACCCGCTACAACCGCCTGAACTGCACTGGATCCCAAAAAAATGGAGAACCTATAGCTGAATAACCAGAGGCCTGAAAATTTACACTCCAGCTAAACACTTCATTCAAATAGCGCTTTAACACAAACGCTTAATCTTCATACACAAGCAAACGAAACGGCATCTTGATCATTTGTGCTGATAAAACTACTGTATATAAAAACAGTACAAGAGGCATGTCGTATGCAATTCATCAAACCAGCCGATTTTCCGCGCGCAATTGTCGCGCTACCGTTGTTCAGTGATCTGGTCCCGTGCGGTTTTCCGAGTCCCGCAGCGGATTACGTTGAGCAGCGAATTGATCTGAACGAACTTCTCATTCATCACCCCAGTGCGACGTATTTCGTCAAAGCCAGTGGTGACTCGATGATCGAGGCTGGAATCAGCGAAGGAGATTTGCTGGTGGTAGATAGCTCCCGTACCGCGCAGCATGGCGATATCGTCATCGCTGCGGTGGACGGTGAATTTACAGTGAAACGACTCCAGTTAAGGCCGCGCATTCAGCTAAATCCGATGAATAGCGCCTACAGTCCAATAATCGTGAGCAATGAGGATACACTCGACATTTTCGGAGTGGTGACGTTTATCGTTAAGGCTGCGAGCTGATCATGTTTGCGCTCTGTGACGTCAATTCTTTTTACGCGTCCTGCGAAACGGTATTCCGGCCAGACCTTAAAGGGCGTCCGGTTGTCGTTCTTTCGAATAACGATGGCTGCGTGATCGCCAGGAGTGCTGAGGCAAAACCTTTTGTCACAATAGGGGAGCCGTACTTCAAGCAAAAGGAACAGTTTCGGCGTCATGGTATCGTCGCATTCTCCAGCAATTACGAGCTCTACGCTGATATGTCCAACAGGGTTATGACGACGCTGGAAGAAATGAGTCCTCGCGTGGAAATTTATAGCATTGACGAGGCCTTTTGCGATCTGACTGGTGTCCGTAACTGCCGGGTGCTGGAGGAGTTTGGGCGTGAGATTCGCGCCACCGTTCTGCAGCGTACTCACCTGACAGTGGGTGTCGGAATCGCACCCACAAAAACGCTAGCAAAGTTGGCGAACCATGCCGCCAAAAAATGGCAAAAGCAAACTGGCGGGGTAGTTGACCTGTCAAATGTTGATCGCCAGCGGCGGCTGATGGCCCTGGTTCCGGTTGAGGACGTCTGGGGAGTGGGGCGGCGCATCAGTAAAAAACTGAACGCGATGGGGGTCAAAACCGCCCTCGATCTGTCCGAGCAATCCACTTGGGTTATCAGAAAGCATTTTAACGTAGTGCTGGAGCGAACCATCCGGGAGCTACGCGGAGAGTCCTGCCTCGAACTGGAAGAGTTCGCACCGGCCAAACAGGAAATAGTTTGCTCTCGTTCATTCGGTGGTCGTATTACTGATTATGAAGAGATGCGCCAGGCCATCTGCAGCTATACGGCCCGCGCTTCTGAGAAGTTACGCAGTGAACATCAGTACTGCCGGTTTATTTCTGCGTTTGTTAAAACGAGCCCGTTCGCACTTGACGAACCCTATTACGGTAACAGTGCCTCAGTGAAGCTGCTGACGCCAACGCAGGACAGCAGGGACATAATCGGCGCGGCAACGCGTTGCCTGGACAAAATCTGGCGTGATGGTCATCGCTATCAAAAGGCGGGCGTAATGCTTGGCGACTTTTTCAGTAAGGGCGTAGCACAGTTGAATCTGTTCGACGACAACGCGCCGCGTCGTGACAGCGAACAACTGATGACACTTTTAGATCAGCTAAATGCCAAAGAAGGAAAAGGCACGCTGTATTTCGCCGGGCAGGGAATCCAGCAGCAGTGGCAGATGAAACGCGATATGTTGAGCCCAAGGTACACGACGCGCTTTTCTGATTTGCCTGTCGTCAGGTAAAACAGTAGGCGATATGCTTCTGTTGGTTGAATGTTTCAAGCCAAAAAAAACATGTAAAAGGTCCGCTTTGTTCCAGGAGCGGACGTTGTTAAGCTCATGCAGTATGGATTAACGAAGAGCAGACGTTATATTTTGTCCTGATTGACTCGGGATGAAAGCTCCTGATGGCTCTCTTTTCGCTCGCTGTAACGATCAGCAAGATAACCGGTTTGTCCCTTAAGCAGCAGTGTGATTTTAAACAGCTCCTCGGCTACATCGACGATGCGGTCATACCATGACGAAGGTTTCATTCGTCCGTTTTCGTCGAACTCTTGCCATGCCCTGGCTACTGAGGACTGGTTGGGGATCGTAAACATCCGCATCCAGCGGCCCAGAATACGCATCTGGTTCACTGCATTGAAGGACTTTGAACCGCCGCAGACCTGCATTACCGCAAGTGTTTTGCCCTGCGAAGGACGAACCGCGCCTTCACTTAATGGTATCCAGTCAATCTGCGCCTTCATAACTGCGCTCATAGCCCCGTGCCGTTCAGGAGAACTCCACACCATCCCGTCACACCATCTGACCAGACCGCGCAGTTCGGTGACTTTAGGATGCGTGTCCGGCGCATCATCCGGCAGGGGTAAACCGGAGGGGTTAAACAGTTTTACCTCCGCGCCCATCGCCGTCAGCAGGCGACCAGCTTCTTCCGCGGCAAAGCGGCTGTAGGAGCGCTCTCTTACTGAGCCATACAGGATAAGAATCCGTGGCGGCTCCTCCAGGTGCAGGCGTTCAGCGATGTGTTGATCAAAACAGTCAGTATTCAGGGCAGGAAATTGTTCCATTATTCTTCTCCGGAGAGAGCAGGTGATTTCAAAGTTAACATATATGATTTATCATATGTATATTCTAAAGGGAACGGAGTGAAAAATGCTACAACCTGTTCAGCTTTTCAAAATCCTGTCGGATGAAACACGGTTCGCCATCGTCATGCTTCTCCGGGAGTCAGGAGAACTTTGTGTCTGCGATATCTGCGCGGCCATTTCCGAATCTCAGCCCAAAATCTCGCGACATATGGCTGTCCTTCGCGAGGCCGGGCTGGTTCTGGACCGTCGTGAAGGCAAATGGATCCACTATCGTCTGTCACCCCACATACCAGCATGGGCCGCTGAAACAATCACGACGTCCTGGCAGTGTATGTGGGAGGATGTGCGTGGATGGCTGGATAAATCAGCCTGCACCTCCTGCTAAGAAAGAAAAACACATTCGAATAATCATATATAATGGAGTCTGAGATGCTTTTGGCAGGGAGTATTTTTTTACTGACGCTGGTACTGGTGATTTGGCAACCCAGAGGCCTGAGTATTGGCTGGAGCGCGAGTATCGGGGCTGTGCTGGCGCTGGTAACCGGTGTCATCCATATCGCTGATATTCCCGTCGTCTGGAATATCGTCTGGAACGCGACAGCGGCTTTTATTGCGGTCATTATCATCAGCCTACTGCTCGATGAGTCCGGTTTCTTTGAGTGGGCTGCACTGCACGTCTCCCACTGGGGTAACGGACGTGGCCGCCTGCTGTTTACCTGGATAGTATTGCTCGGTGCCTCTGTTGCTGCTTTGTTCGCCAATGACGGCGCCGCGCTGATCCTGACGCCAATTGTAATTGCGATGCTGCTTGCAATGGGATTCAGCAAGGGCACAACGCTGGCTTTTGTGATGGCCGCAGGGTTTATAGCAGATACGGCCAGCCTGCCTCTCATTGTTTCTAACCTGGTGAATATCGTCTCGGCGGACTTTTACGGTCTGGGGTTTACGCAGTATGCCTCCGTTATGATCCCCGTAGATGTTGCAGCGATTGCGGCCACGCTGGTCATGCTGCATCTCTTCTTCCACAGGGACATTCCTGCCACGTATGACGGTTCGCTGCTGAAGACGCCTGCCAGTGTGATAAAGGATCCAGCAACGTTCAGGGCGGGCTGGATTGTCCTGTTATTGCTGCTTGTCGGCTTCTTTATTCTGGAGCCTCTGGGGATCCCGGTCAGTGCGATAGCCGCTACTGGCGCAGCAGTACTGTTTATAGTGGCGAAAAGAGGTCACGCCATCAACACCGGAAAAGTCCTGCGCGGTGCGCCATGGCAGATAGTTATTTTTTCACTGGGCATGTACCTGGTGGTCTATGGCCTGCGCAATGCAGGGCTCACGGAGTATCTGTCTGGCGTGCTGAACCTGCTGGCAGAAAAGGGGTTATGGGCTGCAACATTTGGCACCGGCTTCCTGACCGCGTTCCTGTCGTCGGTAATGAATAATATGCCGACGGTGCTGATTGGCGCGCTGTCGATTGACGGGAGTACGGCGACTGGCGTCGTCAAAGAGGCAATGATTTATGCCAACGTGATTGGCTGCGATTTAGGCCCGAAAATCACCCCGATTGGCAGTCTGGCAACCCTGCTTTGGCTGCATGTTCTTGCCCGGAAAAATATAACGATTACCTGGGATTATTACTTCCGCACCGGCATTATCATGACTCTGCCCGTGCTGTTTGTCACTCTGGCCGCGCTGGCGTTGCGGCTCTCCATCACTTTGTAATGAGATACAGATATGAGCAACATTACCATCTATCACAACCCTGCCTGCGGCACTTCACGCAACACGCTGGAGATGATACGTAACAGCGGCAACGAACCGACGATAATTTATTATCTCGATACGCCACCGACACGTGATGATCTGATTAATCTTATTTCAGATATGGGAATTACGGTGCGTGCAATACTGCGTAAGAATGTTGAGCCTTATGAACGCCTGGGTCTTGATGAAGAGAAATTTAGTGATGAGCAGTTGATTGATTTCATGCTTCAACATCCGATCCTGATTAATCGGCCGATAGTCGTTACGCCGCTTGGTACTCGTCTTTGCCGCCCTTCAGAAATAGTGCTGGATATTCTACCGGAAGGTCAGAAAGGAGCGTTTACCAAAGAGGATGGCGAGAAGGTCATTGACGAAACGGGGAAGCGGGTTAAGTAATTTGCCCACTTCAAAATATCTGACGCCTGTATACGCTATGCAGGCGTCCGCTTTTCGCTCATAGCAGACTACTTAGTATGTCTTGTAAGTATTAACGAATCGGTTCGATTAACTCCCATCCTTGATTTTTAACATTACCTACGGCACGCGTAACAGCGTGCCAGATAAAGTTATCAGCCGGTACTGCACCGTCGGCTGCAATTTCTCCCGCTTCCTTCCCTCCAATGCCCTGTCGCATCCATTCCCGGGCTGCTTCCGGCGTCAATACCAACGGTCTCCTGTCGTGAATATCGACCATGCCTTTATCAGCAGCGGAAGTCACAATGAGAAACCCCTCAGCCTCGTCGCCACGTTCGAACGGGGTGCTGCCGTTCGCAGCCATGAAAATCGGTTGGCCGTCAGCGCGGTGAATGAAGTATGGCTGTTTCTTGTCGCCTTCCTTTTTCCATTCAAACCAGCCGTCAGCAAAACAAATAGCCCGGCCATGCTGCCATAACGGTTTAAACATTCTGCTGGTGGCTGCCGTCTCGACGCGAGCATTAATCAATGGTGCTTTATCCCACCACCCGGGAGCGTAACCCCAGATTACAGGATCAAGATGTAGTTTCTCGTCACGTTCAGTGAGCAGGAGAACTTTCGTGCCAGGAGCGACGTTATATCGGCCAATCGGCTCGGGGTCATAAGCTATGTCGCGTTCGGCTTCTTCCACTAGGTATACCAGATATTCTTCACGCGTTTGCGCTTGGGCAAATCGTCCGCACATGTGCACCTCCAGCCAGTCAGACTAAAAGTATAGAGAAAGAGAAAAAGCGGCGCGCACCCGTAAGCGGATTAAGATTTAAAAGTGGTTCGGAATGTAATTTTTTGGCTCTAATCAATAAGCAGTCGGGTCAAGCTTTAGGAAATGACCACGGGTTGAAAATCGGCTATTTCAGCGCAAAAACCACACTCAGTTTGTCCGATTTTTGTCCGAATATGTCCGAATTACTTAGCAACTAGCTGATTTTAAAAGGGCACAAACACACACTTGATTGGTTAATTAATGTGCGGATTTCCTATTAACTTATTGAAAATAAAGGGTTGTGATATATATGGGCGAGAAAAGGAATCGTATTCGGTCTTTTTTTGGCTCTTAGTTTTCCAAAAGAGCCAAATCAGGACATACAGAAAACAGTCAAAATTTCCTGCATACGATCTAAACCATAACATACTCTGCACCGCGGGCGTCCAGGTATTTTTGGGCATTTTAAGTTCTTGTAGCCAGAAGACGTTGCGCGAAATTCTCGTCCCGCTCCTTAACGATAGGTCAACAGCGCCATTCCTGTAGGTTGAGACGTTCTGCTATTGGGCTCGCCCCGGCCGTCTGGCATGATAAGCGCGGCCTCGATGTTGTGATGATGATTCGAAATCTGGTAAGTCGTGCTGCTGTGGAAAGGCAGCGCATCAGAAAATTCATTTGCGCGGCGTCTGAGGTGTCGAAACATGTACCTGAGGGGCAACCTTATGTCTGTGGTGTTATCTCTGGGGAGACGAACCCTGGACGAAAAATAGGCGTACGATTCATTACTGCAGAACCCTATCATCTGGTTATTGGCTTTAAATACTCACGCCGGCCCATTGCATATAGCGGTAACGACCAGTTCACGATTGATGAATATCATCGACAGATCGAGACCTTCAATAAGCTCAACAGCGAAATTTGTAAATAAAAATCCCTCAGGAGAGGGAAATCCGCTCTTCTCCTGAGGGAAGCAATTGCTTGAAAGCTAATTAATTCTTCGTTACGACCCTTAGTTTGCTAATTATAAAGAATATATGCTTTGAGAATCGTCCTGGTTTTCATTAAGCAACTATTAGCCAGCTATAGTCATTGCATCCATGCTTCATTATTATTCCCTGGTAAGCTTCATTCACCGCTCTGTCCGAGCGGTTTTTTTTTGCCTGATCACGCGTTAGACAGCAGACCTGGCTGGCAAAGTCTCGAAGAGAAATGGGTGAGCGGTGAGTGGGTTTCCATAATGGCGCCGCCGCTTTCTCCTTCAACCTTGTCATGATGCCTGAACATAACAAGAGACGATGACCGAAAGGCTGTGCTAATGTCGTATGCAATTTAAACAACTGAGGATAACGACATGAGCAAAGATGTTGTGGTAATACTCCCCGGTGGAAAGGTCGATCACATCTCGGTGGCGGACGACCTAAAGAAGGTCAGCTACAGAAATGATCAGCGCTCCTTCCTTGATATGCCGATCGAAACGTATGTGCTGGATGGCAAAGAGTTCCTGATAGCCAAGTTTTCTGAATTAGTCACTACGCGTGAAACTGAACAGGCCATTCGTCAGTTTTATTAACCTGCCACCAACAACTGGATTAAACCGTGGTCTGTACGGGAAAATGATTTTCCCGTGTTCTGCAGATGGCGCATAAAATATTTTGCACGTGTTAGAAAGGCCTCACGTCGAGGCCTCACATCAGGAGGCTTTTTTAGGCCATCTCCGTCTGACTGGAATACAGGCTTTTGCCGTAAGACGTGAACCACACCCTGAACAAATTGCACCGTGAGGGTAATTTTTATCCGGGCAAAATTGCGTGAAAAAAAACGAATTTCCTTTGCAGACAGGACAAACGAATTTTAAGGTTGGAATAGCCCCTCCGGGCCGTTAAATGGAAAAACCACAGTAGCATGAAAAAAAAGCCTTGAAAGATATATCGTTACGTTTTAGCCGTATCATCTCGTTTTTTACTATATGAATGCGCTGCATCAATTTGTGTGCTGGCCAGCAGAACCACGATGCGCGCCAGACAAGATCACGTTATTGGTTAAATGTTGGTGTGGGGATATTTAGTAAATAATAGGAATAAAATAATAATTACTGGCAATGAAAATGAGAATAAATAAGGTATTGATACCAACAGTAATAACAAAGAGCAGTGGTGATGCCACTGCTCTCAATATTTAGCGGAAAAAATCGGCCAGACTGCTATTCATATCGTCGAGTAACTGGAAGCGGCGGCGATATTCGGCACGTTTCTTACTTGGGATACTCTCAAGCGGTTTCCGTTCCAGCATTAATGGTAAACGCCAGCGCCAGGCATTATCTTTCTCACCATCAATAGAGGCCCAGAACTCATCATAGCTGGCATGGAAATGGCGGCCTTTGCTAAAGCGGTAACGCAACGCGCGAAAGACATGACCATCATCGCTAACGCCATAAACCGCGCTAATGCCGGTGCGCGCGCACATCTGCCACAGCACTTCTATCAGCAAACGTTTAGGGAAAATACCGTAGCAGGCACGTGTTGCCACTTTGATGACTTCATGGGAGATGTTTCTGCGGGGACCCTGCAGACCGCCAATCACTAAGGCACGCCGGCCTTTTTCCTCGATCACGCTGAATGTGGCGCTCGCCAGCAGGACATTGTTGCCGTCATACAGCCACAGGGTGCTTTCGCCTTCACGCTCTGCTTTATGGGCGCAGGAGGCAAAAACGTTAAATTCGGTATCATCTTTACCTTTGCACTGCAAGATGTGCTGATGGTTGACGGCGGTCATTGCATCGGCAGCCCTGGCTGACAGGCAACTGTCAACCCACTGATAGTGGCTAACAATCGCATCGGCACGCTTTGCCGCATTGAGCCCCAGCGTCAGATATTGACGATGCGATTTACTCGGCAGTGTCACCTGGGCATTCAGTAAACGCTCAAATCCCGGACGTTGCGATAATGCGCTCAGCATTTTTACCGTTGAAGACCAGAACAACAGCGAACGGAGCAGGAATTTAAGGCGATAATTTCGTTTAGTCCAGATAGGGCCAGGAACCAGACGTCCGGAGACCAGCTCGCGAATAATATGCTGATGGTGATTTTGCAGGTGTTTTTCTTGCAGACTGATATTAGACACGGTAGGACCCTCTGAATGTTCAATAGCTATTCTAGGGATTACGCCGTGGCAAATTAACCTGAACACTGTGGTTTATTTCGGGTTCGTTTAACGAGGATTTAAGTTGCACCGAATTTGAACATGATTACACAGAGTCAAGTCTCCTTTCTATACTAAAAATAAGGGGGAGTTATGTATCAACGTATCGATGGGAATACCTGGCGGCATATCTGGATCGTAGGTGATCTGCACGGCTGCCATCAGCGTCTGTTGAATGAACTGCGCGAGCGCCACTTTGATCCCTATAAGGATTTACTCATATGCGTTGGCGACTTAATTGATCGTGGCCCTGACAGTCTGCAGTGCCTGCAATTGCTTAAACGACCGTGGTTTAAAACGGTCAGGGGAAACCATGAGCAGATGGCTATCGACGCGCTTAACGCGGGGGAGATGACTCTCTGGTCATTCAATGGCGGCGCCTGGTTCAGTAACCTCAGCGAAAAGGAACAGCACAGGGCTTACGATGCGCTACGGGAATGCGAGCAATTGCCTTACATTATTGAGCTCCACTGCGCCAGCGGGGTCAATATTATCGCCCATGCCGATTACCCGTCCGATCATTACGCATGGCAAAAACCCGTAGACAAAGAATCGGTACTCTGGCGTCGTGAGCGTTTGAGTGAACATCTGGCGGGGAAGGGGGTAGCCATTGCCGGTGCAGACCACTTTTGGTTTGGCCATACTCCGCTTAAACATCGCGTAGATGCCAGCAATCAGCATTACATTGATACCGGCGCCGTCTTCGGCGGCGAAATGACGTTAGTGCAGGTACAGTAGTTAAAAATCACTGTACTCCTGGGCAGGGCGCCAGAAGCCGTCAATAAAATCTTCCACCGGATAGCATCCGCCATAGCGCAGACGTTGTACTTCCATAGCGACAAGACACTGTTGTTCGGTATTAAAGACATCCACAACGATGTCCTCACACCCACCGTCCAGGTAGCAAACAAACAAGACCAGAGCGAACATTCCATCCTCGGTTCATTACAGCATGATGTAATTGTAGGGGATGATTGGAGGCAGGGGAAATCAGGCAGGTAAATAACCCGTCTCATGGACGGGTTCCCATTGAATCAGGCAAGACGCATGACCCAGGTATCAGATTTCTGATCGTAATGCTCGCGGTATAAAACTGAATGTTCGCCGTCAAGGATCGCCGGAATGCTGGTTTCCGCGTCCCAGGCGTCAAGCTGCATACATAAATCCGGATCGGATTTACAAGGGATACGCAACGTTCGCTCACCCTGTTTTTCTCCTTGCAGCTCGGCATCATCGATTTCGAATGCGCCAATGCGCACGTTGGCTTTCGTCATAATGCTCTCCGTTGATGGTAGTCATGTGGTACGACCAGTGCAGCCGCCCAACATTCAGCCTGGTACAACACAGAGCAAGATGCCAGTCAGAAAATGCTGTTTTTTTGCTCGCCGTCACGTATTGCTGGCGAACAAACGGCCATCCCTTACCAGTTCGCGTGGATAGCTATTTTTAAGTCTGCTGCCCACTTTTTTCGCCAGACCCAGTGGTTGGCGCTGATAAGTCACGATAACATCGTCTTTTGCCGGAGGGGTTTCCGGATAAACATCGCGCCCGCGATACCACTCTTCCGCCTCCTGATGCGTGAGTTCAAAGGCGAGGGGGTTATCCACCCCCGCCAGGGCGATGACGGCCTCATGCTGCCAGCGATAACCTTTATTATGGCTTTCAGCAAGCTTTATACCAGGCCGTGAGAAGCGCACTTTGCCAATAAGCGGCTCTATGTATGCCGGGAATAGCCAAATCTCTTTATCCCGTTGCCACAGTACCAGTTCTTCGTGCCAGTGCAGGCCAACAGCGGCCGCTGCATTAACTAACTGAGCCTCTTCCTTAGGCTTCATACGAGCAAACGGGAAGTTACCCACTTTGTAGCCAGGGGAGGGGAGCGGTGCGATAGCCGCGGTTTTACGCAACCGTGCGACAAAGAACCCTTCGCAGTCATAAATTTGTGGGAAGACATGTAAAAAACCTTCCTCCGTTAGCGCTTGTTGCGCGCCCGTAAACAGCGTATCAAGAGGCAAAAACTCCACTGCGTCAGGATATTGCGCTTTTAGCCAGTGACATATGGCTTCGTTCTCGTCGCGATTTAGCGTGCAGGTTGAATAGACCAGCGATCCGCCCGGACGCAGAGCATGAAAAGCGCTATCGATCAATTCGCGTTGGGTTGCGGCAATCTCAAGATTGCTGTCATGCGACCAGTTCTTTAATGCATCCGGATCCTTGCGCACCACACCTTCGCCAGAACAGGGGGCATCAAGCAAAATGGCATCAAACATCTCTGGCAACGCGGGGCCGAAGACGCGGCCATCGAAATGGGTTAACGCGACATTAGATACACCGCAGCGGCTGATATTGGCGTGCAGTACTTTTACGCGGCTGGCTGAATACTCATTGGCGAGGATGGCGCCGCGATTGCCCATACGCGCGGCAATTTGGGTGGTTTTTGAACCTGGTGCCGCCGCAACATCCATGACTCGTTCGGGCATTTCGCCATCGGCAAACAGGGCGCTAACCGGTAGCATGGAACTGGCTTCCTGAATATAAAACAGGCCGCTTAAATGTTCTGCGGTGCTACCGAGCGGCAACGCCTCTTCATCATCCCGCTCAATCCAGAACCCTTCGGCACACCACGGAATCGGCGTCAGTTGCCAGCCATAAGGCGCAATCAGCGTCAGAAAATCCTCAACGGCAATCTTGAGCGTATTAATTCTTATACTGCGTCGTAAAGGCCGCTGGCAGGCCGCGATAAATGCGTCGAAGGAGAGATGGGCTGGCAGCAAGTCACGCATTTGTGCCAGAAATTCGTCAGGAAGATAAACAGCGTTTTGAGCCACAGGTTATACCAAGGAAAGCAGAGAGGGGCGCAGTGTAACATACTCGCTCCGGCGCGGGCACGCCGGAGCGGTAGGGCATTAGCGTGGCAGGGCGGTTCCCCACTGACGCCACTCTTTAGGCTCGCTTTCCTGCAACAGGAAATGTTTGCCGGGTTGCGCCTGTGGTGCCAGCGGGATTCCCGGCGGCGTGGCAAAGGCCACCCCACCGCGAATAAACTGGTTAAAGGTACCGGTTTTCACCACGCCGCCGGTCAGGCCAAAGTCCAGCGAATAGCCGGAAGCCAGCCAGAAGACGGAGTTATTTCGCACCAGGTGCTGATAACGTTTACTGATCCGCAACCCAACCATTACACGATCTGACAGGGAACCGAGCATCAGGCCTGTGACAGTACCCACTTCGATCCCACGGAACAGCACAGGCGTGCCAATATTCAGCGAACCGGCCTCCGGTGCTTCAACCACCACGTTTAAACCGTCCAGATAGCGGGAGTCGGTGATCGTGGTTTCCTGAATTTCAAAATCGCGACGCGCCTCGCCGTGACCAGGTTCAACATTGATATAGGGTTGCAGGATCGTATCAAGATGCTCAACACCCGCCGCAGAGATTTGCGGTGTGACAACAGAAAAACGGGTGCCGCCACGGGCAAAAGTCTGTACATATTCAGGGTAAAGCACCCCGGTTGCCTGGACTTCGCTTCTGTCGGCAATGAGCTGGAGATTCGAAATCTGTCCGATATCAATGCCCAGATAGCGAATCGGCATACCCGTAGCCAGTTTCCCGGCATCATAGGCGTGCAGGGTTATCTGACTACCCACGGCGCGCGCGGCGGTTTCTGAGGCGTAAAGGATTCGTTTGTCACCTTTGCGTGCGCTGGCACTGGCGCCGCTGAGATTATCGAAACTGATGGCTCCCTTCAGGGCACGAGACAAGGGCGACGCCTGTACCGTCAGGCCGCTACCGTTCAACTGTACTTTCGCCCCGCCTTCGGCCCAAAAAACGCTATTGCTGGTCAGCAGCGAACGATATTCCGGCTTGATATGTACCTCGATATCAAACGCATCGGCGCGGGGACGCACGGTAATGATCTCACCGACTTCAAATTTACGGTAGAGCACCACCGAACCTGCCTGCACATCCGGCAGAGTATCGGCGGTGAGCGTCAGGGTGGTTGTCGGCAGGTCGCTCAGGCTGTTTTCCAGGGCTTTATCGAGATTAGCGAACAAGGGATAACTGGATTTCATCTCGCCTTTGCTGCCGGGCAGAATGCGAATACCGCCGCTGAGCCATTCGTTGGCGCTGGCGGCGAGGAACTCCACGCCATCCAGTCCCATCTTGACGTCAATACGGCTGTTGACCACAAACTTGCTATCGCCGTGCACCAGTTCGCGGTACTGCGGATCGATAGCTAGGGCAAACGAAACGCCTTTATTGGTTAAATTTCGCTCCAGCACCTGGCCGACTTGCACGCCATGTAAAATCAGCGGTTGTCCCGCGTCAATGCCATAGCTTTCCGGTGCGGTGAGCGTCAGGGTGATGACCCCGGGTTGCTGCAACAAATTTTTTGTCGCCGGAAGAACCACAAAGTGATTGCGAGGTTCACCTTCACCAGGAACCAGCTCCAGCGTAGTGCCTGTCAGCAGCGAACTGACATTGGGGTTATCAAGTGAAATTTTGGGGCTGCGCATTTCGATACGCGTATTGTCGCGCAGTAAATTAACGACGCCCGGATCCACCGTCATTTCACCGGTCACTGCGCCACCAGGGTTGAGATTGAGTTTGGTTAACTGCCCCACCTGCAACCCCTGATACATCAGGGCAGTCGAGCCCGCTTTCAGCCCATCTCCGCCTGGGAGATCAAGCTTGATCAACACGCCGCGTTGGCTATGGGCGAGATCTTCGTAAAGACCGTACTCATCATCCTGGGCCGCTGGCTGTGATGAGTCCGGAGAGTCGAATGCAATCGCGCCATTAACCAGCGCGGCGAGGCTTTCAAGCTCGACTTTTGCGCCACTCAGGCTCACATCCGCTTTGACACCGGAAATATTCCAGAAGCGGCTGCCTTTTTTCACCAGATTGGTAAACCGTCGCTCTATCAGCACATCAATAGTGACGCCTTGTTTGTTGTTATTGATGGAGTAATCGTAAACGCGCCCGACCGGAATTTTTCGGAAATAGACCAGTGACCCGCTGTTAAGCGAGCCCAGATCCGGGGCATGAAGATGAATCATCAGTTCGCCATTATTCAGGCGATATTTAGGCTGCGTGTCGAGGGCGGTGAAATGCTCTTGCGGCTCCCCTTTACCGGGCATCATACCGATATAGTTACCCCCGACCAATGCATCCAGCCCGGAAACGCCCGCCAGCGAGGCTTTTGGCGTGACCAGCCAGAATTGCGTCTCACTGCGTAAGGCATCTTTCATATTGGCTTTGATGCTGGCGCGCACTTCGATTTTTTTCAGGTCTTCGCTCAGGCGAATATCCTGAACGGTGCCCACTTCAACACCCTGATAACGAATCGGCGTTCTGCCTGCGACGATACCGTCGGCAGACATAAAATCGATGGTGATGGTATTACCGCGATCTTTATAGCTTCCCCAAACCAGCCAGCCTGCAATCAGCAGCGCAATGACCGGCAGCAGCCAGAAAGGTGAAATGCGGCGTTTTGTTTTTATACGCGCTTCAGTCGGCGAAGCGGGGGTTTCCTGACTCATGTGCATCCCAAAGTAAGCGGCTGTCCAGCCATTCCACAGCAAGAATAGTCAATATTACGGCTGCGCCGAAATAAAACGCAGCCGGTCCCATGGTAAAAGCAAGTAACTGGTCGCGGTTAATCAGTGACATTGTCAGTGAGATGACAAACAGATCGAGCATGGACCAACGCCCAATCCAGGTCACAAAGCGCAGAAGCAGGATGCGTGTACGTAACCCCTGTTCAAATTTGAAGTGGATGCTAAGAAGCAGTGTAAACAGCACGATAACTTTGGTAAACGGCACCAGAATACTGGCGATAAACACGACGCCTGCAACGGCAACATTACTGTTTGCCAGTGACATAATGCCGGACAAAATCGTGTCTTCCTGTCGTGCCCCATTGACGTAAACCACCGAGATGGGAAGAAGATTAGCCGGAAACAGAAAAATTAACGATGCGATAAGCGCAGCCCAGCATTTTTGTACGCTCTGACGGCGGCGATAGCGCAAAGGGATATGGCAACGCGGACAGCGACCTCGCGGATCCGGGAAGCCGGTGAAGTGACATCCCAGGCAGATGCGCAACTTTTCATCAGGACGATTTGCCGGTCGTTGCGGGTAGAAACGCTCCCAGAGCTGCTCCACGTTCAAGTGAATCAGCGTCAGAATGCTTAAAATCACCAGAGCAACAAAAGCGATAAGGCCAACACCTGGTTGCAGAAAGGCATAGTCCTGCACTTTGATCGAGGCAACACCGATGCCCACCAGATAAATATCCAGCATGACCCATTCTTTTAGCTTTTCCAGCATCAGCAGAACCGGGCGGAGATTCATCCCCAGTATGTTACCGAACCATAAGTAGGCGATCGCGGCGACCAGCACCAGCGGGGCTCCCACGGTGCAAAACAGTACCATCGCGGCCGTGAGCGGATCGCCCTGTGCGGTCATCTGCCAGATCCCCTGGAGCAGGTTAGCGTCGATGCGTGTTCCCAGCAGGTAGAAGTGCAGCAACGGCTCGCTCCATGCGAATGGCATGAGCAGTATCATCGTCACGGCCATTGCGGCCAGGCGGGTTAATGACCAGTCTCGACCGTCGCGAATTTTCGCATCACAACAGGGGCAGAATGCACTTTGGTGCGATTTCATGACCGGAAGGGCGAAAAGCGTATCGCATTGCGGACATCGCTGATAATGTGCGCGGGGCAAGGCGTCGCCGATGGCGTGGACGGCCATTTTTTTAGCAGGCGTTATCTGTCGGTTTTTCAGGGCCATTGCATGCATATGAATAAATCAGGAATAAATCTATCTTAACTCATGATGGGAACTTCTTGAGCATCAATGCATTTAATGCTTATTTTAATAGGCTAAACTGCATGACCGAAGTAAGACATAAAGTGATTGGATAATGAACAAAATAGAATTTTACGCGGATTTAAACCGTGATTTTCAGGCGTTAATGGCAGGTGAAACCAGTTTCTTAGCGACACTCGCTAACACCAGCGCGCTGCTTTTTGAGCGACTGAGCGACGTGAACTGGGCCGGTTTCTATCTCCTTGAAGGGGATACGCTGGTATTGGGGCCGTTCCAGGGCAAGATTGCCTGCGTGCGTATTCCGGTTGGACGCGGCGTTTGCGGTACTGCTGTGGCACAAAATAGCGTGCAACGCGTGGAAGATGTTCATCAGTTCTCCGGGCATATTGCCTGTGATGCTGCCAGTAATGCCGAAATCGTACTGCCCATTACACTGAATAATCAGATTATTGGCGTACTTGATATCGATAGCGTCGCGTTCTCGCGCTTTACTGCAGAGGATGAACAAGGGTTGCGTGAGCTGGTTTCGCACCTGGAAAACACGCTTGTACAGACCGATTATAAAAAATTCTTTGCGAGCGTCGCAGGATAATCAACGGATAACGTAGCATTTACGGATAGCGTCATTATAATGACGCCTGTTCATGCCTGCGGCTTGTTGGCAACGTCCGTTGTAATCAGGAAATTTCATGGAAAATCAACCTAAGTTGAATAGCAGTAAAGAAGTTATCGCCTTTTTGTCCGAACGTTTTCCTCACTGTTTCAGTGCAGAAGGCGAAGCGCGTCCCCTGAAAATCGGTATTTTTCAGGATTTAGTAGCACGAGTTGAGGGCGAGATGAATCTCAGCAAAACTCAGCTTCGTTCCGCTTTACGTCTTTACACTTCAAGCTGGCGTTACCTGTACGGTATTAAAGCTGGTGCGACCCGTGTCGATCTCGACGGTAACCCGTGTGGCGTTCTGGATGAGCAACACGTTGAGCACGCCCGTAAACAGCTTGAAGAAGCCAAAGCTCGCGTTCAGGCGCAACGCGCTGAACAACAAGCGAAAAAACGCGAAGCCGCCATTGCAGCAGGTGAGACGGAAGAGGCTCCGCGTCGTGAGCGTAAACCTCGTCCGGCACCGCGCCGTAAGGAAAATAGCGAGCGTAAACCTCGTACTGACAAACCTGCCGCAAAAGCCCAGCGTGCGCCACGAGAAGAACGTCATACGCCAGTTTCAGATTTATCTGCACTGACCGTAGGTCAAAACCTCAAGGTTAAAGCGGGTAATAATGCGATGGACGCCACCGTCCTGGAAATCACCAAAGATGGCGTTCGCGTACAGCTTACTTCGGGTATGTCGATGATTGTACGCGCAGAACATTTGATGTTCTGAAACGGAGGCCTGGCCTGGCATGAACACTTTGTTTAAGCGCACAGCGTTGGCTGGTCTGTTATTAGTAACAGGCCAGGTTTTCGCAGTGGAAGATATTACCCGTGCCGATCAAATTCCGGTGTTAAAGGAAGAGGCTCAGCACGCGACGGTGAGTGAACGCGTGACCTCGCGGTTTACCCGTTCTCACTACCGTCAATTCGATTTGGATCAAGCCTTTTCGGCAAAGATCTTCGATCGTTACCTCAATTTGCTGGACTACAGCCATAACGTGCTTCTGGCCAGCGATGTTGCACAATTCGCGCAGAAAAAAACGCAGTTAGGTGATGAACTCCGCACCGGCAAACTCGATGTTTTCTACGATCTCTACAATCTCGCGCAAAAACGCCGTTTCGAACGCTACCAGTACGCACTGAAAGTGCTGGAGCGCCCGATGGATTTCTCTGGCAACGACACTTTCAACCTTGACCGCAGTAAAGCGCCATGGCCGAAGGATGAGTCTGAGCTTAATGCTCTGTGGGACGGCAAGGTCAAATATGACGAGTTGAGTCTCAAACTCACTGGTAAAGATGATAAAGAGATCCGCGATACTCTGACGCGTCGTTATAAGTTTGCCATTCGCCGCCTGGTGCAAACCAACAGTGAAGATGTGTTCTCGCTGGCGATGACCTCGTTTGCCCGCGAAATTGATCCGCATACTAACTATCTGTCGCCACGCAATACGGAACAGTTCAACACTGAGATGAGCCTTTCTCTGGAAGGTATCGGTGCCGTTCTGCAAATGGATGACGACTACACGGTTATCAATTCGATGGTAGCGGGCGGTCCGGCGTCGAAGAGCAAAGCCATCAGCGTGGGCGATCGTATCGTTGGCGTTGGTCAGACGGGCCAGAATATGGTCGATGTCATTGGCTGGCGTCTCGATGACGTAGTTGCGCTGATCAAAGGTCCGAAAGGCAGCAAAGTTCGCCTCGAAATTCTGCCTGCGGGTAAAGGAACGAAGACGCGGATTGTAACGCTGACGCGTGAACGTATTCGTCTTGAAGACCGTGCAGTGAAAATGTCGGTGAAAACGGTCGGCAAAGAAAAAGTTGGCGTACTGGATATTCCTGGCTTCTATGTGGGTCTGACGGATGACGTCAAGGTTCAGTTGCAGAAGCTCGAAAAACAGAACGTTAGCAGCGTCGTGATTGATCTGCGCACCAACGGTGGCGGAGCATTAACGGAAGCGGTTTCCCTTTCCGGTCTGTTTATTCCGTCAGGTCCTGTGGTTCAGGTTCGCGACAATAATGGCAAAGTCCGTGAAGACAGCGATACCGATGGCGTGGTCTATTATAAAGGCCCGCTGGTGGTGCTGGTTGACCGCTTCAGTGCCTCGGCATCTGAAATATTTGCTGCGGCGATGCAGGATTATGGCCGTGCGTTGATCGTGGGTGAGCCCACCTTCGGTAAAGGTACCGTTCAGCAGTATCGTTCGCTGAACCGTATTTACGACCAGATGTTGCGTCCGGAATGGCCTGCGCTGGGTTCAGTGCAGTACACGATCCAGAAGTTCTACCGTGTCAATGGCGGCAGTACACAGCGTAAAGGCGTTACACCGGACATCATCATGCCGACGGGGACGCAAGTGACGGAAACGGGCGAGAAATTTGAAGATAACGCCCTGCCGTGGGATAGCATCAATGCGGCTAACTTTACGAAGTATGGCGATATGAAGCCGTTTGGTCCGCAGTTGCTGCAGGAACATGATGAGCGTATCGCGAAAGACCCGGAATTCCAGTACATCATGAAGGACATTGCTCGCTTCAATGCCCTGAAAGATAAAAAGAATATCGTGTCGCTAAACTATGCGCAGCGTGAAAAAGAGAACACCGAAGACGATGCTATTCGTCTCAGTCGCCTCAACGATCGCTTCAAACGTGAAGGCAAACCGCAGCTGAAGAAACTGGAAGATCTGCCGAAAGATTACCAGGAGCCGGATCCCTATCTGGATGAGACCGTCCATATCGCGCTGGACCTTGCCCATCTTGAAAAAGATTCCCCGGCGGCTGACCCCGCTCCCGCAAAATAACCCTCCAACAGGCACAAGAAATTGTGCCTGTTTTTTTAACAAGCTCCACATGGCGTAAGCATTGTGCTACAAAATGTAAAGTTGTGTCTTTCTGGTCACTTACGGCTCTCTGATGCTTGAAAATAGCCGGATTAACCATACGATGTGGGTAATCGCATAGTGCGTTTTGTTAATTAGAGGTTAAAAGAAAATTATGATGCGTATCGCGCTCTTCCTGTTGACTAACCTTGCCGTCATGCTTGTCTTCGGCCTGGTGCTTAGCCTGACGGGCATTCAGTCGAGCAGCGTGCAGGGATTATTGATTATGGCGCTGCTGTTTGGTTTTGGCGGCTCTTTTGTTTCACTGCTGATGTCGAAATGGATGGCACTGAAGTCCGTAGGCGGTGAGGTTATTGAACAGCCGCGTAACGACATGGAACGCTGGCTGATGAATACCGTTGCTACTCAGGCTCGCCAGGCGGGTATCGCTATGCCGCAGGTGGCTATCTACCATGCGCCGGATATCAACGCATTTGCGACAGGTGCCCGCCGTGATGCATCGCTGGTTGCTGTCAGTACCGGGCTTTTGCAGAATATGAGCCGTGATGAAGCCGAAGCGGTTATTGCCCACGAAATTAGCCATATTGCAAACGGCGACATGGTCACGATGACCCTGATTCAGGGGGTGGTGAACACCTTCGTTATCTTCATCTCGCGTATTCTCGCGCAGATTGCATCAGGCTTTCTTAGCGGCAACCGTGATGATGGCGAAGAGAGCAACGGTAACCCGTTGATTTACTTTGCGGTAGCGACCGTGCTGGAGCTGGTCTTTGGTATTCTGGCCAGCATCATCACGATGTGGTTCTCGCGTCACCGTGAATTCCATGCCGATGCGGGTTCTGCAAAACTCGTTGGTCGTGAAAAAATGATTGCCGCTCTCCAGCGTCTGAAAACCAGCTATGAGCCGCAGGAAGGACGCCGCAGAGAGGCAATCATTTTTTCACGACCAACGGGTTTTCTAGAACCCGCATCGGCATGGTATTCACGGAGACACGAGAACTTAGACGTCATGCAGCTAGCGAGGACGCTACAGCACAGCG
>OKVU01000301.1_pt1 | contig 21520 bp, 25 predicted proteins | sample 1606901 | NCBI WGS metagenome assembly OKVU01 (sample SAMN03281017, study PRJEB24777) | human gut metagenome | isolation source: fecal sample PR221 from 1 month old male Chinese infant, caesarean... | reverse complement strand
GCCAGGCCTCAGCATTTTATTATGGTGATCCCCTGGGCGAAATGCGCCTGGTAAGCAGAGTTTTTGAAATGTAAGGCCTTTGAATAAGACAAAAGGCTGCCTCATCGCTAACTTTGCAACAGTGCCGTTTTTCCTACCTTGAGGCGTGCGGCGGCCTCGCGGACATTCAAGCCGTTGGCGACAAGCTCCCGCGCTCGTTGCAACTTGTCGGCAGTGACAACCGGCTTGCGTCCGCCTTTGCGCCCGCGTGCGGCGGCAGCGGTCAACCCGGCCTTGGTGCGCTCGCGGATCAGGTCGCGCTCGAACTGGCCCAGCGCACCGAACACATGGAAGATGAGCCGTCCGCCCGGCGTGGTGGTGTCGATGTTTTCAGTCAACGAGCGGAAGCCGACGCCCCGTGCTTCCAGCTTGCCGACCGTCTCAATCAGGTGCGGCAGGGAGCGGCCAAGCCGATCCAGCCGCCAGACGACCAGCACATCGCCATCGCGCAGATAAGCCAGCGCATCGGCCAAGCCGGGCCGGTCTGCCTTGGCCCCGGATGCCGTGTCCTCGAAAACCCGTTCGCAGCCTGCATTGCGCAGCGCATCCGTCTGCAAGGCGGTGTCCTGTTCCGCCGTCGATACCCGCGCATAGCCGATGAGTGCCATTTCCGCCCATTTGTCCGTTATACCGTCCGCCTATCTTATTGTCCGTCATCCCGTTGCGCAAGATGTTTTCGGACAGGCGTCCGGTTTGGCCGCCTAATGATCGTTTGGCGGACAAGGCGACTGGCATCAGCCGAACAGCTCGCTATGGGAGCCAAGCCGCGCCAGTCGCAGGGTGTCGGCGTCGGACTTGCGGTAGATCAGCAGCAGGTCGGGCTTGATGTGGCATTCGCGGTAGCCCGCCCAATCGCCGGAAAGATCGTGGTCGCGGTATCGCACATCCAGGGGCTGATCGGTCGCCAGCGCGACCAGAACCGGCTTGAGGTCATCATTCGTGCAGCGGACTCCTGATACTGTTCGTTCAATAGACGACTGCACAACAGCCTTCAAACCGCGTTGTCTGGTGCAGTCGTCTTCTGAAAATGACAACAGCTGCACACGTCGGCTGACGGTGGATTGCGATATCGATAGGCGCTCCGCCGCTCGGCGGAAGCTGCCGGCCTCGGCGACCTGAACGGCGTACTTCAGGTATCGGAGATCAAGAGTCAGGTCGGGCATGAGACCCGTCCGATCATACCGGCGGTCTCATCGGCGAACCGCCTGCGCCCGGTGAGCGGCACCCATGCACGTCCACTTTCATCGAGCCCACCCCCGCTAGCGCCTGGGGAACGAGCACGTCCGTTGATCTCAGATGTGGAATCCGAGCTGAGCCCCTCAATGAGCATGACCATGTCCGAATCTGTCATAGATGCATGCGGCGGTCATACATTTTCACACGCTGTGTAAGTTCACACAGATATTGCAAATACCTCAGGGTTAATAAGGGGGTTACCTGATGTTGATGCAACATGTCGGAGTAGGCTATTTTGGGTATTACCGAGCAACTGCTTATGCGATGAAACACTCCCTTATGCCCGAGATTGCGAAGTTAAGAATGAAGGCCCTGAACTTCTGGGATAAGCATGGTATCCGTGCCGCAGCTGATGCTTTTGGCGTATCAACACGAACGCTCTACTGGTGGCGCCAGTTGCTTCGCACCGGTGGTCCTCAGGCGCTTATTCCAAGAAGCAAAGCCCCCCTGGTTCGCCGTTCAAGGCACTGGCACCCTGATGTGATCAAGGAAATCAGGCGCCTGAGAACTGAGCTACCCAATCTCGGCAAAGAGCAGATTTTTGTCAGGCTGAAGGCATGGTGTGAACTGCGACATTTTACCTGTCCCAGTACATCAACCATTGGAAGGATCATTGCCGGAGCGCACGATAAAATGCGGATGGTTCCCGTTCGCCTCAGTGCCAGAGGCAAAGTCAGGTTGATAAAAAAACGCTCAGTGAAGCCCAGAAGGCCTAAACAGTACCGCCCGGTAAAAACAGGCGAACTCATAGGGATGGACGCGATTGAACTCAGAATGGGGGATCTGCGCCGCTATATTATTACCATGATCGACGAGCACAGCGACTACGCGCTCGCCCTGGCAGTTCCTTCACTCAACAGCGATATCACCAGCCATTTCTTCAGCAAGGCCACAAAGCTCTTTCCTGTTGCTATCAAACAGGTTGTTACTGACAACGGTAAGGAATTCCTTGGAAACTTTGATAAAACGTTGCAGGAAGCCTCGATTAAACACATCTGGACCTATCCGTACACACCGAAAATGAATGCGACCTGTGAGCGATTTAACCGGACACTTAGAGAACAATTTATTGAATTCAATGAATTGTTGCTTTTTGACGACCTGAATTTGTTTAATCAAAGAATGGCTGAATATCTGGTGCTGTATAACAGCATAAGGCCACATAAATCACTCGAACTGATGACGCCAGTGGACTATATTTTACGTGAGAGTAAAAATTGCAATATGTGGTGGACCCATACACACGCTTGAAGTCTATGCGCGAAGCATATATTCTTGCGGTATGGAGCCTGAGGTCGCCAAGTACCATTTAGGTGCACTCGCGTTGGCCGTTGCAGACAGCATCGCCAGTGTCTCGGCCTCGTTTTCACCAAGCGGCCCGGGGACCGCCGTGATGGTGTTACTCAGCATGGAGCCCGGACTGCCGATCAGCGTTTTGGCTACCTCGATCGGGCTTTCTCATGCCGGGACGGTGCGATTGATCGAGTGAGGCAGCGAAGCGCGAGCCAGCCGCTCGACATATCTCGCTTATTAGTATATGCGTCGCGCATATACTGCAACGCCTGCCCGAAGCACGTAGACGACGTTCGTGACGTTCCCACGGGACCACTGTTGAGGAATTTTAGATGAGCATTTTCGACCGTTATGAATTTCTTGTCCCCGAGCACGGTCGGAGGGATCTTGGCCTGCTTAGATGGGCTCTCGTGATCGTATTTCTGTGGTTCGGCGCGATGAAGTTCACAGCGTACGAGGCCTATGGTATCGCCCCGTTTATCGAACACAGCCCGATCATGAATTGGCTCGGCATGTTCGGGACGCAGGGGCAAAGCTATTTCATCGGCGTTATCGAGTTATCGACCGGTCTCGTTCTGATCCTTGGTGCATTTCGTCCACTCTTCTCTGCGCTAGGCGCACTAATGTCAGCAGCGACCTATCTGATCACGCTGACCTTTTTCATCACCACTCCAGGTGTCGCGGAGCAGACTGCCGGCGGCTTTCCTGCGATTTCGGCTGCACCAGGGCAGTTTCTACTGAAGGACGCAGTTCTGCTAGCGGCGTCCCTCGTGCTGCTGCGTGCTTCGGTCCGCCACAGAGGGGCGCTTGTGCTCTCGTGACTGTGGTCCTCTCGTGACGGCGGGCGTGCAAATCCTGCAGAACCTCCGCGGGGCATGGATGCTCCGTCGCGATATCGAGCCCGGAGGCGCTCAGCTGCATGGCGACGCGGTCTTCGCCCGTTTCGCCGCAATCCCCGACGTCGTGGAGCACGGACTGTTCCTCAATGGGATTGATACAATCGTGATCGCGCGCGGTGACACGATGGAAGTGCGACGCCGGGGGCAAGCTAGGTCTCGCTGATCTGCACCTGCGCGGCCTGGATGACAGCGCTGACGCGGAGTGATTCTCGGGCGCGACCTACGGCGATTCCGAGCGAAAAGGCTTGCCCTATAGCCGCCAGGTATCAACGGTTCCGCGGCCTTAACGAGCCGGACCCGTTTTTTTCGGCGCGCTCGATCAGTCGAAATCCTCCGAAACCCTTCTAAAACAGGACATTTTCCACAAGCCGCGCGGAGGAAGAGGACCACGGTATGGCTTGCTGTCTATGCTCCGCGCACATATAGATGTGGCAATGGATGGACCTCGAGATCGAAACATTTTCGGGGCGTTCGCACTCATGATCAGCGACGACATCGTTCGCGCTAGTTCATCGCGGGCGCCGGAAGCTGGACCCGCCGCCTCAGCGCTGGCGTTGCTCGCGCACAAGCCCGGGCTCTCGATCCGTATGCTTGCGATCGGGGTGGGCCTTTCACATGCTGGAACTGTTCGCCTGGTGGATAGATTGGTAAGCGAGGGATTGATCGAGCGTAGGGAGCATTCGACAGACGGGCGCGCGCGATCCCTCTATCTTACTCCAACTGGCAAGGTCGCGAGCGACGAGGTCCTGGCCTCGCGCGATCAAGTGATTGCCGAAGGGCTATCGATCCTTAATCCAGACGAACTGAAAACCTTATCGGACATCGCTGAACGCGTTCTCCGAAATCGCTTGGAAAACCTCGAGCAGTCATACCGCATCTGCCGCTTGTGCTGCTACGAGGGCTGCACGAACTGCCCCGTCGATGCCGAATTGCATGAGCGAGGTGTGGACCGCGAGAAGAACGACGACGCGTAGGAGACTCGCAATTGCGGCAGCTCAACGCTGCTCAGATGGCGGGGCTTCATAATGTCAGCGAGCCTACCATCAGCCGCATTCTTTTGGCTACGCGTCAAGCCGGCCGATCGGGCATGGCGGTCTCATTCTAATATGTCGGTGATCGCCCCACTTTTAGCCGCTCAATTGATCGGAACGCGGTTTCGGAAGCGGCCGTTCAAACCACTCGCTGCATTCCCATTTCTCTATGTCCGATAGGTAGTTTCGGGGAAAAGCAGTCGGGAACAGGTTTCGGGAACGCATGCTCCGGCAGGAGCGCAGCGCGCGTCCCAAACGCGTTTTCCCGGTAGAGCTTCCCAATCGGCAAAGTGCGGGCCACCTCAGACTGCGAACGCGAAAAACCGCCTGGCTGGTCACTCAAGGCAGGGTAACGACGATTTTCGCTGCGGATACACCCGCCTTCAGGGCTTCCAAGGCAGCCTGGAGCATTTCAAGGCCCTGGCCCACGATCTTCGCCGGAGGGGCGGGGACGAACGTGCGCGCCGCGAGAGCCTGCGGCAGGAATTCGCGGTAGATCATTGGACCAACCTCGTCATCCTTGAGGCTCGTCCCGGAGATGTGCGTCGCCTCGACTCCAAATGAACGCTCGTCGGGCGGGGCCAGCGTCGCTGCCACCCGGCGCGAGCCCTCGCATCTCGCAACTACGGCAAAACAGTCTTTCATGTGACCGGTCGCGTGAAGCGTTCCAGCGAGACTGCGCCCGCGCATTGCCTCAATCACGTCTTCCACGATGGCTGGACTCGAGTGGTCAAGAACCTCGCTTGCACCCAGCTCCTTCAACAGGCCGACGTTGCGCGCCGAAGCGGTGGCGACGCACCTGTAGCCCGACGCCACCGCGAGCTGGATGGCGTTGCAGCCAACGCTCGACGATCCACCCCAGACCAGAACGACCTCTGGACGCGCGGTCGGCGAGTGTAACGGTGGCGCGAGAGCCAACTGTGTCCGTCCGTAGAGCCCGCTTGCGGCGGTGCCAAGGCCAAGCGGGAGGACTGCCGCATCAGCGAAGGCAATGTTGTTGGGGATCGGCGCCGCCATGTGGTCCAGCACGATCGTGTGGTGCTGGAACGCACCCTGCGCAGGTTGATTTACGGTTGTCCCGACCGCCTGTCCGATGACTCGATCGCCGACCTTGAACCGCTCGACCGCGCCACCGACCGCCGCGACCTCACCGGAGACGTCGCTGCCGAGAATCGCGGGATAGTCGAGCCATGGCAAAAGCGCGACGTCCTGCAGAATCCAGTCGAGTGGGTTGATCGCGATGGCCGCGTTGCGGATCAATATCTCGTTCGCCGCCAGATGCGGCAGAGCGGTGACACCGATCCTCAGTGGCTGCCCCGGCGCTTTCTGCCAGGCGGCCTGATTAGTCACGGTTTCGGTCATCATCAACTCTTTCTGTCAAGTATTACAGCTGGGCGTTCGTCTGAGCGGTCCAACCGCCAGGTCGGGCGCACGAAGTGGCAGCTATAGCCCCCAGGATAGCGCACCAGGTATTCTTGGTGCTCTGGCTCCGCCTCCCAAAAGGGTTCTTCTGGGTTGATCTCCGACACGACCGGGCCTGGCCAGCTTCCTGATGCCTCGATTTCCGCGATGGTTGTGAGGGCGACTTCCTTCTGCACTTCGGTGGTGTAGAAAATCGCCGATCGATAGCTCGGACCGACATCGCTGCCTTGTTGCTCGTAGGTCGTGGGGTCATGTATCTGGAAGAAGAGTTCCAAGAGCGAGCGATAGGCGAGAACGGAAGGGTCGAAGGTCACTTCCACTGCTTCCGCATGGCCGTAATGTCTCGCGTAGGTCGGATCAGGCATTTCTCCGCCTGTGTAACCGACACGCGTCGAAATGACTCCCCTGGCTCGGCGCAGCAAATCCTCCATGCCCCAGAAGCAGCCGCCTGCGAGAATTGCTCGCTCTGTCGCGGCCGCCCTATTGCCGGTAGGCGATTGGCTCACAGTCCGTTCGCCCTCCTCCGTGTGCGCCACGGTCAAGCCAGCCTCGCGGGATCCGCAGCCTGACTGGCGCTCAAGAGCTCGGTCTGCACGTCCGAACCCCGGATGAGACTCAGATCGACGGGACACCGATCAGCGATCGCGAGGATCCGAGCGCGCTGATCATCACTCAGCGGCCCATCGAGGACAATGGTGCGGGTGAACCGGTCGGGTGGCATCATGTCCGGCACCTTCTCGTGCTGCACGGTCGTGCTCGCCCGTTCGAGCGGAAAGCCCTTGCGGTTCGCATAGAAACGCATCGTCATCACCGTGCAGGCTGCGAGGCCGGCAGATACGAGTTCGTAGGGAGATAGTCCGGTCCCGAGGCCACCGACCGATGCTGGCTCGTCGGCGAACAGAGTGTGCTCGCCGCTGCGGACCTTGAGCTGGAACGTCCCTGCAAGAGTTTCGGTGGAGACGACGCCCTCCGCAACCTCGACCTGCGGAAGATCCGCGCTGAGTGGTGGGAGAAAGCGGCTCGCCCAAACCGCCACCATGGCCGCGGCGTAGTTCGCGTCCGCGACGTCGGTGAGAAGGTGATCCGCGTTGTCGAGCGAGATGAAGCTTTTAGGGTGCCTGGACGCGACGAAGATGCGCGACGCGTGGTCGATGCCGACCACCTGATCCAGCGGAGAGTGCATGACCAGCACCGGCCGTCGCAGGGAGGCAATGGCCTTCTCGACGTCGATCCCCTCAACCGCCTCAAGGAACCCTCGGCGAATGAGGAAGGGCCTACCGGCAATCTCCACCGAGGCCTCGCCCTCGCTCGCGATGGTGTCCAGATCATTCGGTCCGAAGAGGCGCAAGATATGCTGAAGGTCGGCCGGCGCACCAATCGTCGCTACCGCCGCAATATCAGGCATGTCGGCGGCGGCTACGATCGCAGCGGTGCCACCCAGGCTGTGCCCGACGAGGAGGGACGGTGACATGCCCGCCGCCGCCATCGCATTTGCGGCGGCCCGAAGGTCCTCGACGTCCGACGCGAAGTTCACAGGTTCTCCCGTCCCACCGCCGATCCCGGTCCCGGCGAAATCGAACCTCAAGACCCCGATGCCCGCACGCGACAGCGCGCGCGAGATGTGAACAGCGGCGCGACTGTCTTTCCCGCACGTGAAGCAGTGGGCGAAGATCGCCCAGCCCCGCGGCGTCCCTTCCGGCGGTTCGAGGTGCCCGGACAGCGGAGAGCCAGCCCCACTGACAAACGTAAATGATCTTCCTGCCATGTCCATCAAACCTCCAGCACGCGGCTTGGCGGTTGCGCTCTCAGAACCTTCGACGGAGCTGAGCGGAGCGCACCGCCAACCGGTAATCGTCATCTCAGGCTATCATTTATATGTCTGGCGCATATAGACAAGCCCCTATACCATGATTATATGCGCCAAGCATACTTCTGCGACCTGCTTTCCAAAGGCGGTCTCACGGAAGAGGTATCAGTCAGGCGCGTGGGCCAAAGGACTATGGAACTCAATCAAGTCAGCTATTTCATCAACTTGGCCGAGACGCTGAATTTCACAGCGGCCGCTCGCTTGAGCGGTGTGTCACAGCCAAGTCTGACCCGCGCGATCCGCCGCTTGGAAGATGAGCTTGGCGGGCCGCTGATCTATCGCGACGGGAAGAACAGCCGCCTGACTGGCCTTGGCCATGACGTCGAGGCAGAATTCCGGCGCATGGTGGTCGCGATGAAGAGCGTTCGCAATCACTCGGAGCACTGGGCGATGGGGGGGCACCGCGTGCTGGATGTCGCCGTCGCGCCCACCGTCGGACCAAAGGAATTTACGGCATTCTTCGAGAGCGCATTGGCGGAGATGCCATCCATCGAAATCAAGCTGCACTCGCTCCAGTCGAACGAGGACACATCGGAGGTGCTTTCAGGAAAATACCACGCGTGCATCATGCCGCGTGAAACAAGACCGGAACGCAAGCTGGATGTGCATCCTCTATTTCGGGAGCGCTTCGTGCTCGGCTGTTCTGCAAACCATCCCTTGGCTGCCAACGAGATCGTGCGCGGCGAAGACCTGCTCGAGTTTCCTTTCGTCGATCGCCTGAAATGCGAGTTTCGCGATCGGATCCTCGATCACTTCGCGCGACGGGACTTGCTCATGCGACCTCGCTTTCGATCAGATCGCGAGGACTGGGTGCAACGGGTCGTCGCTGACGGCCACGCCATATGCATTCTTCCGGAACGATCGCCGACCGTGCAAGGCCTCGTCACTCGGCCGATCGACGGATTTGTCTTGGAGCGCGAAGTCGTGATCGCGACAGTATCCGGCTCCACGGCAACGGTCGAGATACGGAACATCGCGCAGCTGGCAGCCCGGTATGAGTGGAACTGAATCACGACGTGAAGAGCTTCGGCGCTATGGAAACTATACGCGCAGCGTATTGGATAAATCTGGGGCGCACTGCTATAGTCGGCGCAATGACTGCAAAGATAAATGACAGTGTGTCGAGCTCTCTAGATTAATTATTGGAGACTATCATGAAGTTTGAGAAGTCACAGGCAGCAGTTGACCGCCTGACCCCCGAGCAACGCCGGATTACCCAGGATTCGGGGACCGAAAGGCCCTTCACGGGTGAGCACAACGACAACAAGGAGCCTGGCATCTACGTCGACATAGTGTCGGGAGAGCCGCTGTTCGCTTCAACGGACAAGTTCGATTCGGGTACTGGCTGGCCCAGCTTCACCAAGCCGATCGTTCCGGCAAACGTGAACGAGGTGCGGGACAGTGCACACGGCATGGTCCGGACGGAGGTCAGGTCGGTACACGCCGACAGCCATCTGGGCCACGTTTTCCCGGACGGTCCTTCCGACCGCGGCGGTCTGCGCTACTGCATCAACTCTGCGTCCCTTCGCTTCATCCCGCGCGACGAGATGGAGTCCGAGGGATACGGTGAATATCTCGATCAAGTAGAGGAGGCTTAACATGCATCAGCGCGCTGTTCTCGCAGGAGGATGTTTCTGGGGCATGCAGGATCTGATCCGCAAGCGGCCCGGCATCATCTCGACCCGTGTGGGTTACACGGGCGGCGATATTCCGAACGCCACGTATCGTAATCACGGCACGCATGCCGAGGGGATCGAGATTGTCTTCGACCCGACAGTGACGAGCTACCGGCACATCCTGGAATTCTTCTTCCAGATCCACGATCCGACGACGCTGAACCGCCAGGGCAATGATCGTGGGCTCTCCTACCGGTCGGGCATCTATTATGTCGACGAGGAGCAGAAGCGCGTCGCCGAGGATACGATCGCCGATGTGGATGCCTCGGGGCTGTGGGATGGCAAAGTGGTGACCGAGGTCCAGCCGGTCGGCGAGTTCTGGGAGGCCGAGCCCGATCACCAGGATTATCTGGAGAAGCGGCCGGGCGGCTACACCTGCCACTTCGTCCGTCCCGACTGGGTTCTTCCAAAGCGGCATGAGGCCGGCGATGTGAGCCCTGCGGCCGGGGCTGCAGCGGAATAGGCTTCGCTGCCGTTAGTGCCGCGCCGATCCGGTTCGCAACCTCCGACGACCGCGTCAATCGACGCGGTCGTCGAACCCGGCCTTGAAGCAGATCATTCCATTCAGCCGCCGTCGCAGTGCCAGGATCCAGATATGACAGACCTCTCCTCCTTTCCCATCACGCAGCGCTGGCCAGCATCTTATCCGGATCGCTTGCAACTATACGCGGCCCCCACGCCCAACGGCGTCAAGGTCTCGATGATGCTGGAGGAGACTGGCCTGCCGTATGAGCCCCACTTCGTCGACATCTCGAACAACGAGTCGAAGGATCCAGCGTTCGTGTCGTTGAATCCCAACGGCCGCATACCCGCGATCATCGATCCGGCTGGCCCTGACGGCCAGCCCATTGGCATATGGGAAACCGGTGCGATCCTCATCTATCTGGCCGACAAGACGGGGCAGCTCATCTCAACAACACCCGCCCAGCGGTACGAGACTCTGGCCTGGGTGTTCTTTCAGGTGTCGGGCGTTGGGCCGACCTTCGGACAGCTAGGCTTTTTCCTGCGATTTGCCGGCAAGGACTATGAGGACAAGCGACCTCGGCAGCGCTTTGTTGATGAATCCAGGCGTCTTCTCGGGGTCCTGGATCACCGGCTGGAGGGCCGCGAATGGATTGTCGATGATTACTCGATCGCGGACATTGCGACGTTTGGCTGGGTGAATGCGCTGGTCGAATTCTACGCAGCGGGCGACATCCTCGGCCTAAGCAGCTATTCGAACGTGCAGGCATGGCTCGAACGCGGGCTGGCGCGACCGGCTGTACAGCGTGGCCTGCGAATTCCTGCGAGGCCTGCATGACCATTATCGCCGCATATTATTACAACGAAGGTAAGCGAGTCCGTGAAATCAGGCTCGATGAGCACGTCGAACTAAACGAGAATCGCTCGGGCTTCTGCTGGATCGCGCTTAGCGAGCCCACCGCAGACGAACTCAGCGCGATCCAGACGACGTATAACCTCCATCCTTTGGCGATCGACAACGCCATGCACCCGCTGTGCCCGCCCAAGCTCGAGGTCTACAACGATGAGTTGTACGTCGTCGCCCAGACCGCCGAGCTGGTCGGCGACCGGATCAGCTACGGCAAGATGGCGATCTTCACCGGTCACAATCACCTTATCACCGTGCGGCACGGCAATGCCGGAGCGCTGGGCAAACTTCGGGAGCAACTCGAGGCATCGCCGACGCAGTTCGGCAAGGGTGTCGACTATGTGCTGCACGCGATCTTGCACCGAGTGGTCGACCAGTATCTGCCCATCTTCGAAATGATCGAGGACGACGTCCTGGCGATGGAGCGACGGTCGCTGCACGATTTCCTCGGGCCAGAAGAGGTGGCGCGAATCTTCGAACTAAGGTCCGAACTCACGCGGTTCCAGCGCACGCTCGGGGCTATGGCCGAGCTGGTGCGAAAGCTCGTTCGCGGCCACTTTCCCTGCATCAGCGCCGAAATGACACCATATTTCCACGACGTCGCGGACCATGTCCACCGCGTGCAGTCCATGGTCGACGGCCTCCTGCTTATCCTGTCCACGGTCTTCGAGGCCAGCAGCCTTCTGGAAGCGCAAAGGATCGGTGTGGTCACTCGCCAGCTCGCGGCCTGGGCGGCGATCTTGGCGGTCCCGACGGCGATCGCCGGAATATATGGCATGAACTTCAAGCACATGCCGGAACTGGACACGCCATATGGCTACTTCGTCGTGCTCGGAGTGATAGCGGTGTTCTGCCTTCTCCTATTCATGCGCTTCAAGAAGGCCAAGTGGCTATGAGTAACGCACTTCGCGAGCTTCTCCGTCCGCCGAGTCACAGCGCGCTTTGTGCGCGAGCGTGTCCAATCCAGTTCAAGATGAAGGTGCTTCCATGACCTCCCAGGTGACCGACGTTCTAGAAGCAGTCCAGTCATTCATCGCCAAAGGCTATGACCGCGAATACCGCGTCAAGGACGGCAATCTCGTCGATCTCGAACTAGGGTCAACCCTCGATGCATGCAGCATTCGCGTCGATGCGGCGTTGCGCCTCGAGAGCGGGGACGACGGCGAAGATGCCTCCAACATCTACGCGATCACCGATCCGGCGACAGAGCATAAAGGCCTGTTGATCGACGCCTTCGACGTGTTCCACGAAATCTGCCCCCGCGACTTGTCCGAGCGCCTTGTGGCGCATCGGGAAACAGCACCGGCAGGTGACCAGGACGCGCCGAGCAAGCACGGACTACGGAAAGTCTACAAGAGCGAGTTTCACAGCGATCCCGAGCGTTACGTTCTGCGCGAGGGCTTTCCAGACTTCCCGCCATGCCCTTTCGGCCAATCCTTCAGCATCCTCGGCTTCGATACCGCCGAGCAGGAATATGTCTGGCTCGTCACGAGCATCATTCGAGATCCTCGGCTGATCAGGGTTCCATACCAGGGCGAAGACGTCATCAGCGACGAATAGCGGTGTCGCTTAGCCGGAAAGGCTGGCCTTCCTGGCCCACACATCTGCAGGCTGAACTTTAAGAACATCGAAAATTAGGAGGTGATTATGGACTGGAACAAGGACCACATACGAGAAACTATGCTCTTGCTGGAGACAGCAGCGTTGCACAGCGCTCGCGAAAACTACCTGGACTATGTCTCTACCGCTCGGCTCGATCGGAGCGAACCGATCGAAAACGACGAACTAGCTCAGGCCGAGGTCGCGAGCGACTTCGCTGAAGCGCTCGATGACACGCTCCATGACTACGCCAATAAACTCGAAAAGCTCAGGACGATCGATTTCGGCCCCAAGTTGGCCGTCAACGAAGGCGCTGTCGTCAAGCTGTCCGGCCGCCACTTTGTGATCGCGGTGTCAACGAGCAAGTTTACCTGTCAGGGGCGTGAGCTCATGGGCATTTCCACGATGGCGCCGATCTTCGAAGCGATCGAGGGTGCCCGAGCCGGGGAGACCGTGCAGTTCAACGGCCGGGACCTCACCGTAGAAGACGTGGAATAAAGCCCTCCACCGCAGCCGGCGCGCTAGTGCCGAACGCCCTGCATCTCTTTCTGCATGCATACGGTCACTTGCAGCCGCGTTGACCTGGCTCATCAAAGGCAAACTCATGACAACACCTTCATTCTTCATCACCCCCGGATACGGGACGCGCCTGCATGACGCGCTTCATTATTCTCAGGCAATGCGCATTGGTGACCGCGTGGAGATCTCCGGACAGGGCGGATGGAACGACGATCTCGTCATTCCGGAGTCGATTGAGGAAGAGATCGAGCAGGCGTTCAAGAACGTGGAACGGACGCTCGCGACCGCCGGAGCACGCTGGCCGCATGTGGTCCACGTCAATTCCTATCACGTCGGTGGATTCCCTCCCGTGATCAACGAAACAATGGCCAAGCTGTATCGCCACTACATGCCCGACCGCGCTCCAATCTGGACGCAGTTGGGAATCGAAGCGCTGGGGCTTCCAACCATGCGTATCGAAATTCGCGTAACAGCTATCATCGCCTGACCCCGCGGTTCGTGCAGGCGCCGTGCCGCGCTAATCCCGCACGCCCTGCGCCCGCTTCTCCATGCATATCATCGTATCGAGAGATCCGGTTATCATCGGCGTGCTCGGAGAACGGGGGGCCGCCTTGGCCTGGTTGGCGCGCCTCGGCTGCCTGCGGGCGATGGCCAGCACTGCCAGGAGCGTGAGCAACGCCGCCGCATAAAGGAACAGGCCGCCAGGGCCGACGATATTCATTGCAGCTGCTCCTATTAGGGGGCCAGCGGCTGTCCCGATCCCGTTGAGCAACAGAAGCCCGCGCGCGGTGCCGAGTAGCCGACCGGCCGGAAGATCGTCGTTTGCGACGGCGAGACACAACGAATAAATCGGGATGCCAAAGCCGCCGAACAGCGCACCTGCCGCAAGGAGCAGCGGCAGAGGCGCTTCCACCGCCAACGCTACGCCGATGGCAGACGCTGCGGACGCCAGCGCCGCACCGGCGATGACAAGATTCCGGGGCACTCGATCCGAAAGCCAACCGAGTGGCCAATGGAAGGCGAGCGTTCCACCAAGAACCGCAGCCATGAAGGCGGAGATACCGCCCACATCGAGGCCGATGCTCTGGGCGAAGTTCGCGCCCATGCCCCAGAAACCACCGATAGCCAGGCCGGCCAGGAAAGCGCCAGCCGCAGCGAGAGGTGATACGAGGACGAGGTCCCTGAACGCGACCCATTCCTGTTCCACCTGGGCCGGCGGATGACTGGGCAGCAAGGTGATCGGAACCACCGCCGCTGATATCAGCAGCGACACGATGAGGAACAATGTCACGTCGGCGGGCGGTGCGATGTTGAGTAACGCCTGCCCGATTGCCCATGAGCCCATAGAGACAACTCCGAATATCGACAGGAGCTGCCCGCGTGTGGATGGCAATGCGTGGGCGTTGAGCCAACTCTCCGTTGCGAGGATCATGCCCGCGTAGGCGAAGCCGGTAATCAGGCGAAGCGGCATCCAGGCGATCGGCTCCACGAACGCCACATGGAGAAGGGCGGTCATCGAGGCAATGGCCGCGAAGCCGGCGAAGGTTCTGACATGTCCCACGGAGACGATGATCGGTGGCAACACGAGCGCGCCGATCGTGAAACCCGCGAAATAGAAGGACATCATCGCGCTGATCGCGCCGGTCGAGAACCCCTTATGGCCGGCTCTCACGATCAGGAGCGTGCTCAGCAGGCCATTGCCCAGCAGCAGAGCGGCGACGCTCAGCAGCAGCGCCGCCACCGGCGCGAGAACGAGGCCGCGCTTGCCCGCCGACCTCATGGTATCCATCGCCGGGCTCGTTCTCGGGCCTGACTTGAGGGTTGATACTCTGCCGCACTGATGAACTGGTCGAATGCTTCGCACCAGATGACGACCGTGTTGTAGTCACGGACATCGATGCCGGCAGGCACCTCGACGATGAAGCCGTTGAACGTCTTCACATCGCCCACGCGGACTGATCTGTCCTTGATTAGGAGAAAGGCCTCCTTCGTGTCGACGAAACGTGGTGCGAGGTAGAGCTTGTAGTCGGGACCAGGGGCGAGGCGCCCGATATGGGCGATACGGTCGCGCGAGACCCGGATCTCGCCTTCCCCCCAGTGAAGCAGGTCGCTGCCTTTGAGATCGCGGGCCAGACGCCCTGCGTAGAGCGTCTCGGCTGAGATGGTCCGCAAGGCCGCCGCGTCCGGGGCCTGGGGGGCGGTCAGGATCGGCAGCGTGTAGACACCGCCCGCGAAGCCCATGGCGAGCATCGCGAGATGGGTGGCAATCAGGATGACCCAGCGCCGCATCGGTTACACCAGCTCCAGTCCCTTCACGAGCTGATCGGCGTCGAGATGGAAGTCCGAGAATACGATGCGGCCGCCAGCGTCCATCACGGAGAACCAGGGCGTTCCCCGCGTGCGGTAGTCCTCCATGAAGGTGGGAAGCGTCGCGCCGGCAGGTGGCTCGTCCTGACCGAACGCGACAGGAAGCGCATACTTGAGCTGGTTCACGCGCAGCTTCTCGAAGGTGTTCTCATCCGCTCCTTCGAAGACGGTCTGGATCACCGCGAAGCCCACGCCCTTGGCGCTCAATGCACCATGCAACCTTTGTAGCGTCGGAAATCCATGCAAATGGCAGCCACGGCACCAGTGCTGGAAGGCGAAGAGGACTTTCGGGCCGGTGCCGAGATCCGACAGCTTGAGCGGCGCGATGCTTTCTCCATCCGCGCCAATCCATCTCTGTACCCGCAGCTCGGGGGCTTGTCGTTCGTCGACGCTCATCTGATCCTCCAATTCCGATGCAGAAGTCCGATGAGTGGTCGCGTGTGGCGATGGCACGCGAACCTCACCGCCTTGATCCCCTACAGGTTGTAGGATGCGAGTTCGCCGACCGATACCTCGTGGCCAGCCCCGCCGTTCTTCCGTCGGTGTGTCACCGCCGCCCCTCAATGACAAAGGCGCGATAGCGGGAACCGGCAAAACGGTGCGCAGCGATGGTTTGGTAGGCGGGGCTATGATACCAATCACGGGCGGCCTGCATCGTCGGGAACCGCAAAATTACGGCCCCTTCGACGGGCGGCCCCTCCAAATGCTCCATCGCGCCATAAGCGGCGAGAAAGGTTACGTCGTGGCCATCGAACGATGGGCCGACGCCTGCAGAATAGGTTGCGAGTTCTTCCGGATCGGTGGTTTCTTCGCGGGTGAAGACGACGAACGCTTCCATCTTAAAGTCTTTCATAAGGTCGCATCTGCAGGCCACCGCCGCTGGCGATGGCCTTAAAGTCGTCAGGCTGGCAGCTCGAACCCGATTTTCGTGAGTGCCTCGACGCACGCATCCTGATCCTGCTGATAGTTGCCTCCGGAGATGCCGATCCCGCCGATCAACTTCCCGTCTTCCAGGATCGGATAGCCTCCGCCGACAGCGACCATCCGGGGGCGATAGGCCAGCGGCGCCACTTTTGGATCGTTCGAAACATAGTCGTTCCAGACATGGGTGGGGTACCCAAACGAGGCGGAACTCCAAGCCTTGTCGATGGCAACATCGACGGTGAGAAACGGCGCGTCATCAGTGCGCTCGAACGCGCGCAGGTTACCGGTGGCGTCGACGACGGCGACCGCAGCCGGGATGCCGATTGTACGTGCCGCGGCGATCGCCGCGTCGATGAGGGCGACGGCGGTTTCGCGGTTGATCGAGGCGGTGGCAATGGATTTCGTCATGAAATTTCCTTCGCCGTGGCGTAATCCGTCCGGCGTTCTTGAGGTTAGAAAAGACGTTCGGCGGTGGCAGTCATCAGAAGCCTTCGAGGACAATCTTGCCTCTTGCCGCGCCACTTTCGATCAGTGCGTGCACCGTCTTCAGATTGGCGGCATTAATTGGCGACAATTTTTCGGTTAGCGTCGTGCGAATTTTGCCGTCGTCCACCAGCACCGCCAGCGAATTGAGGATCTTGCCCTGCTCATCCATGTCGGGCGTGCCGTAGAGCGACCGTGTGAACATCAGCTCGTGGTGGATCGACACTGCCTTGCGCTTGAACAGCATGACGTCGAGCGCCTTGGGATCGTCGATGAATCCGAACCGTCCTTGCGGGGCGATCAGTTCGGCGATGTCGGATGCATGCTGCTCGGTATGCGTGGTCGAGAACACGAAAGCGGGAGCGCCGATGTTGAGCTCGGCAATCTGTGGCGCGAGCGGCCGAGAGTGGTCGATGACATGATGAGCCCCAAGCCCTTTAACCCACTCCTGGGTTTCCGGCCGAGAGGCGGTGGAGATGACGATGAGATCCGTGCGCTGTCGAGCGATCTGGATGGCGATCGACCCGACCCCACCCGCACCACCGATGATGAGGATCGCCGCCGCCCCGGGAACGGGCTTCGTCACGTCCAGGCGATCGAACATGGCTTCCCAGGCCGTCAACGTCGTGAGTGGCAGCGCCGCCGCTTCCGCCCAGTCGAGCGACGCGGGTTTACGACCGACGATCCGGGCGTCGACGAGATGGAACTCCGCATTGGTGCCAGGCCTTATGAGCGATCCGGCATAATAGACCTCGTCGCCTACCGCGAACTGCGTCACGTCGGGGCCGACCTCTTGCACGATCCCGGCCGCATCCCATCCCAGCACTTTCCAATCGCCATCAGCGGGCGGCGTGCTGCTGCGGATTTTGTAGTCGACCGGGTTGACCGAGACAGCCTTCACCTCAACCAGGATATCGCCTCCTTCAGCGACAGGCCGAGGCAGATCAATGTCGACCAGAGAGGCGTCCTCGGCGATGGGTCCCGGAACCTTGTAACCAACGGCTTTCATCGGTGTCTCCAGCTTGCTGTATCCTGAAGTCTTATCGATCAGATCGAAATTTCTTCCGAAATATACTCAGGATTTAAAGATTTCGCGTGTCAGACTATGAAGGTATGCGCGCAACATATCCAATAGCGGTACGACATAGTTTCCATACCTCGGAGCCGGATTCAGAAGTTTATCGAAAATAGCGGTTTATTGCTGTTCGGCGGGTGAGCATCCGGATGGAGGCGATAAGCGCCCAAGCGGTTGAGGAGTCGACCTCTCAGCGGTCGCGTTGGCAGGGGCGATCTCGCCCGCCGGTCTCACACCAACGTTGGCAAGCGACGGCGTCCGCTCGAAATCCGCTGACGGGGATACGCCTGCAATGCCGATTCGAAGCTATCGAAACTATAGCTACAGGGTATTGGGAAATCATACTGGACTGACGCTATAGTCTTCACGCATAACCACGACTCAAAATGGTCCAACACTTTTCTCTACGCTAATAGGGGAGCCCGCAGAATTCGGAAAAAATCGTACGCTAAGGTTTTCCGGGCATCCGTAAGGGCCGAAACTTCCCGTCTTCCAGTCTGCGGCTCTGCCGCCAGACGTAATCGCCGGTTCATGTACAGGACCTTAAGCGGCGAGTCCATTTAAAACGCCTTCCAAGGTCCTGTTCTGTATCGACTTTCTCTGCTTGGTTCGGCAGGCGTTCTTGGCCAAATAATCGGCAGCCCATTCCAATCTTTCCCTTATTTCTGTCAGCGCCCTATGGGCCACTGCTTCCAATAGCGGTAGCCACCACGTCGCACTGTTCTTCGACGCTTTCAGCATCGATAGCGCCCCACTCATCACACTCTGCGCGACCCGTCTCTTCATCACCAGCGACAGCAGGCTCGTCCACACCAACCCCTCGGCAATCGCTTTCTCGCCCGTCACAAACCCCTTGAGCCGGTTGTGCGATTTCCACTCTTTAAATAACAACTCCACCTGCCAACGGCAGCGATACAGGCTCATCACCTGCTCTGCTGACCATGCTGCTCGCGGTAGGTTCGTCATCCACAGACAGAACCGCTTTTCCTCAGCAAACCAGCGCCGGATCAACCGGTACTCGACCTGGCCGGACTTCACCACCATATCCAGTACCTCGGCCCGACAGCGTCGCCGTCCGGCCTCTCTCAGAGATAGTCCCGCCAGCTTGGGTACTTCCCGTCCATCACCGCGCCAGGCTTGGATTATCTTGGGGGTCAGGCTTTTCGTGCCGCGCACCAGATAAAATCCGCCAGCGTCGTTCACCTGCTCAAACCAAGCCCTGTCAATGTAACCTGCGTCAGCCAGCAGCAGGCAGTTGGTCAGCGTGTGGGCTTCAGGCAGAAATTGCCGTTCCCCTGCGGTATCGGCAGACACACTCATGCACAACGGGCTCTGCTCCGACAGTGACATGGTCATATGGCACTCGATAGCTGCCGGACTGATGGTCTTGAACCGGCCGGGAAAATCAGCAGCAAGGCGCCGATGCACCGCAAAGGAGGTGCCATCGTGCAGTAACACCTGCTTGAACGCGCCGAGGGAGGCTGCTTTGAGTTGATGGTCGATACGCAAGGCGATGGCCCGCTCGACCAGGGCTTTCATAAACAGGGCAAAGCTCTCTTTGCGCAGCTGATTGTGAAACGGTTTGTAAGAAACCTGATGGGTGTTTACCAGTTGCAAGGCATTGAAATGGCGGTGTAAACCGGCAATGTCATTGACCTGGTCGCCTCCCATGGCCCGCAGCAGTGCAGGTACGAGCATGGCTGGGGTAATGGCACGCTGACGCAGACAAAACTTGCAGAGCCGAGCAATGCGCTCGAGTGCGGCGGGAGCCAAGAGTTGCTCCAGATAGTAATTAGCGTTGATAATAGTCATAGGCTTCGCGCGTGTTGATTTTGTTTGGCGATAAAATCAGATCACAAACGAAGCCTTTTTTATATCTATTTCAATTGGTTGCCGCTAAAGATCCTGTACATGAGTGAGGGTTATGGTGGCTATATGCTGGATATTGCTATTCAGATGACAGCCATATGGGGAAGATTACAGGCGCCTGAAATAACAGCAGAGTATGGAGTGACTACCACGGCTGGAGGTTGGCACGGGCTGATCCCCTCTCCCTTTGGGAGAGGGTTAGGGTGAGGGGAGCTGGCTGACCGGGTGTAGCAACCAGGCGGCATTACACCGCTGAATCTTCAGTTATTGAAATTCCACGCGATCGGCAGTTCGACGTCGAAGATAAGTGCATCCCCGTCGAGGCGAAAGGCCAGGCTGGTCTGGTGCTGGTCGTATTCGTTGATAATCAGGCAGCTCTCGGCGAAGTTGGACTCGTAGTTGATATGGGCCACTCCTTCACGGCCGTCAGCGAGTTCGATGCTGAGCACCCGCAGCGGGTTCTCCTGACTGAGGTTGACCCGGGTGTCCCCCACGTCCACCAGCCGTTCCAGCAGAGGGAAGAAATCTTGTCTGTGGGTCGTTATGGCCTGGGTGATGGCCTGCTCCAGCTCAGCCTGGGTGGCGAAGGGGCCGCCGAGTGGGTAGCGGGTCTGGATCCTTTCCTGAGTCATTGCGTTTCCTCCTGAACTGAGATGTGGCAACAGTTTGGCCGCTGCAGTGACCTGTCATGTACAGGATCTTTAGCTACAACCAATTGAAATAGATAGAAAAAAGGCTTCGTTTGTGATCTGATTTAATCGCAAAAAAAAACCGACACGCCCGAAGCCATGACTATTATAAATGCAACCCAGTACCTCAAGCAACTTCTTAGCTCTTCTGAACTCAACCGGATCGGTAAATTTACCGGTTTTTGTCAGCGACTCCGGGATATCCAGCCTGCGAGACTACTCCCGGCTCTGCTCTCAGGGCTTGGTTGCGACAAGGTGGATGGTATTGCTGGTTTGCATCGCCATTTCAATGCGTTGCAGCTCCATGATACTGACCAAATAGCGTATAAACCCTTTCACAACCAGTTACGCAAGCAGGGTTTTCCCTTGTTCATGCGCGCACTGGTTGAACGAGCCATCGCCTTACGCCTCAAGGAGTGTCTACCGGACGCCCACGGACTGGCAGGCTTTGAGCAGGTACTGCTGCAGGACGGGTCGTCATTCGCGTTACATCCGCAATTGGCAGAACATTTCCCGGGCCGATTCAATAAGCACAGCCCCGCTGCGGTAGAGTGTCATATGACCATGTCCTTGCTGGACCAGTCGCCGATATCGATGAGTATCACGGCGGATACCGAATCGGAGCGCAAGCATCTTCCGGCCGAAAATTCGTTAAATAACAAACTGTTATTGGCGGATGCCGGTTACATCAGCCGCGAGTACTTTGCTGATGTGACCAAAGCCAAAGGAAGCTATCTGGTCAGAGGGAGTCAAAATCTCAATCCCAAAGTACAGGCAGCTTACCGACAGGACGGCAGGGAAATGCCCAAGTTACTCGGAAAAAAGCTCAAGGATATCGATCGGAGAAGCTGCAGAGCCGAGGTTCTGGATCTGGATGTGAGTTCGGGAAAGTATAAATATCGACTCATAAGACGTTGGTTTGCAGAGGAAAAACGGTTCTGTATATGGATGACCAATCTTCCGCGTGAGCGATGGCCAGCCGAGAAGGTGATGGCATTGTATCGTTGCCGTTGGCAGATCGAACTGTTGTTCAAAGGGCACTGTTGCAAAGTTAGCGATGAGGCAGCCTTTTGTCTTATTCAAAGGCCTTACATTTCAAAAACTCTGCTTACCAGGCGCATTTCGCCCAGGGGATCACCATAATAAAATGCTGAGGCCTGGCC
>OKVU01000298.1_pt1 | contig 21761 bp, 5 predicted proteins | sample 1606901 | NCBI WGS metagenome assembly OKVU01 (sample SAMN03281017, study PRJEB24777) | human gut metagenome | isolation source: fecal sample PR221 from 1 month old male Chinese infant, caesarean... | reverse complement strand
AGCTCTTTGAAGCTTCTCCCCTGTTTTCTCAGTATATATATCTGAATCTTGTCCTCATAAGTTAATTTCATAATAAAAACACCTCAAAAGTTAGATTTTTTCTGTCTAACTTTTGGGGTGCAGTTCATCTGCCCTCAGGGGCTTTTGTATGCTCTCAAAAGGGTATGACCGTTCTTTTATAGATAAATGATAAGCATAAGACTGTTAGTTTTAAGCTTTGCTCTGCACAGAGTAGACGATATTTTTTGTCGTGGCAACAGTTATCTAAATCTGCTCATTCTTGCTGAAAACAGAGTAAGATACTAACAGTTCGCTCTGCCCAACAGCGATGCTTTCGCCGTGATGATATTCCTATAACTGCTTCTGCAGTTATAGGAATCGGAGTTATCGAGACTTTGGCTCGATAACTAGTCATGGAACGACTGCGTCGGTCGCTGACGTCCGCCATCACTTAAGAAAGCATCATAAAAAGAAAAATATCAAAAGAATAAAGAATAAAAAATGGAGGTAATTATGTTTCAAACCCTGATCGCCCAGATAAAGGAATACAAGAAACCCTCAATTCTAGCGTCCTTATTCATGACGCTAGAAGTCATGTTTGAGATTTCCATTCCTTTTGTCATGGCTAATCTATTGGACAAAGGTGTCCAGCAATCTAACATGTCTAACATTTGGCTCTATGGTGGCCTCATGTTGGTCTGTGCCTTTCTGTCGCTTTTCTGTGGGATGCAGTCGGCACGCTATGCGGCCTTTGCCTCTGCTGGATTTGCCAAGAATCTACGCCAGGCCATTTTCAAAAAGGTTCAAACCTTCTCTTTTGAAAATATTGATAAGTTTTCAGCTGGTGGTTTGGTAACACGTATGATGACTGATGTGACCAACGTGCAGAACTCTTACCAGATGATTATCCGTATCTGTGTACGTGCACCTCTTAACTTGATTTTTGCCATTGCAGCAAGTTTCCTGATTAATGGCGAAATGGCTTGGATTTTCGTTGGTGTAACACTCTTCCTTGGTCTGGTTTTGGCTGTTATTACCAAAATCGTTTACCCTCTCTTTACTCAAGTGTTTGAGGCTTATGACAACCTCAACAACAGTATCAAGGAAAACATCACCAACATGCGTGTGGTGAAATCCTATGTTAAAGAGCAGGAAGAGACAGACAAATTCAAGAAGGCCTCACGTCGTATTTACAAGATGTTCATGCGTGCCATTCGTGTGGTTGTCATGTCTAACCCAGCCATGATGTTGTCTATGTACGCATCCTTCCTCATGATTTCTTGGTTTGGTGCTCATCTTATTGTTGTCGGCAAGCTATCTACAGGTGAATTGACTTCCATGTTCAGTTACACCATGACTATCCTCATCTCACTCATGATGTTCATGATGATCTTTGTCATGTTGTCTATCTCTATGGCCTCTGTAGAGCGTATCAATGAAGTGCTTAATACTGAATCAACCATTGTTTCACCTGAAAATGGCTTGACAGAAGTCACAGATGGTTCTATCAGCTTTGATCATGTGGATTTCTCATACACAGATGAAAATGGTGACAAGACCCATGTTCTCAAAGATATTACGCTTGATATTAAGTCTGGTGAGGTTATCGGTATTCTTGGTGGAACGGGTTCTGGGAAATCAAGTTTGGTTCAGCTCATTCCTCGTCTTTATGATGTGGAGGCAGGTCAAGTTAAGGTTGCTGGCCACGATGTTAAGGACTATGATTTGGATAGCTTGCGTAAGCAAGTTGCCATGGTACTTCAAACCAACGTCCTTTTCTCAGGAACCATTAAGGAAAATATGCGTTGGGGAAATAAACAGGCGACAGATGAAGAAATCATTGAAGCTTGTAAGGTTGCCCAAGCTGATGAATTTATCCAAGAGTTTAAGGATGGCTATGACACCAAGATTGAACGTGGTGGTGCCAATGTCTCAGGGGGACAACGTCAACGTCTCTGTATTGCACGTGCCCTCCTCATGAATCCAAAAATCTTGATTCTGGATGATTCAACATCAGCGGTTGATACCAAGACCGATAGTTTGATTCGTCAAGGTTTGGCATCAAGTCTTAGGGACACCACTAAGATTATCATTGGTCAACGTATTTCATCCATCCAAGATGCAGACCGTATCGTTGTTATGGATGATGGCCGTATCGATGCTATTGGTACTCATGACGACTTGGTAGCTAATAATGCCATCTATCGTGACGTTTACAAGATGCAAACACAAGGGAAAGGAGTAGCAGATGCAGAATAAGAAAAAAGCTAATTGGGGCTCTCTAGCACGTCTTCTACGCTTTTTGTGGCAAGACTACAAACTTTCGCTTTCTATCGCCTTTGTTCTTATTGTGGTTGCTTCCTTGGCAACGGTCAATTTGACGGCTTCTATTCAGTCCTTGGTTGACGTTTATGTTCAACCCATGCTCAAATCTGGTAGCCATGACTTTGGTCCGCTTTTACATTTCTTGACTTCAGTAGCTGTCTTCTGTTTTATCGGTGTGATTGCCAACTATGTGTCATCACTCCTCATGGCGACGATTTCGCAAGATTCTCTGCGTTCCCTTCGTAATCAGCTCTTTGCTCGCATGCAAAAGCTTCCTGTTCGCTACTTTGACACTCACCAACACGGTGACATCATGTCTATCTACACCAACGACATCGATGCCCTTCGTCAGGCTGTTGAACAATCTATTCCACAGCTCCTACAAACGGCCATTACCCTGATTGGTGTGACTGTAACCATGCTTACGGTTAGTCCTCTTCTCTTTATCGTTGTCCTAGTCATGGTAGGCATCATGTTTATGGTCATCAAAAATGTATCAGCTAAATCAGGCCGTTACTTTGGTGAACAACAAAAGAACCTGGGGATTGAAAATGGCTTCATTGAAGAAATGATGTCAGGTCAAAAAGTAATCAAGGCTTTTGTCCACGAAGAAGAAAGCATGGCTGACTTTGACAAGATTAACGAGCAACTCTTTGAATCTTCTTACTTGGCCAACCGCTATGCCAATGTTCTCATGCCAATTCTTGGGAACTTAGGAAATGTTTCCTTTGTTTTGACCGCCTTGGTTGGTGGACTCTTTGCTCTTAATGGTGTCGGTGGTTTGACTATCGGTGGTCTCATGGCCTTCCTACAATTGAACCGTTCCTTCAATGGTCCAATTACTCAGGTCTCTCAACAACTTAACTTTGTTCTTATGGCACTTGCTGGTGCTGATCGTATTTTTGACCTCTTGGATGAGCCAGAAGAAGTTGACCAAGGTAAGGTCACTTTGGTCAATTACGAATTGGTAGATGGTCAAATGGTTGTGACAGACAAGAAAACCAATCTTTGGGCTTGGAAACACCCACGTCCAAATGGGGAATACGAATTGGTTGAGTTGGTCGGAAATGTGGTCTTTCAAGACGTTGATTTCTCTTACGATGGTAAGAAACAAATCCTTCATGACGTTAATCTCTATGCAGACAAGGGGCAAAAGGTTGCCTTTGTCGGTGCGACAGGTGCTGGTAAGACGACGATTACCAACTTGATTAACCGTTTCTACGATATCCAATCTGGTGTGATTACTTATGATGGTATTGATGTCAAGCTGATTGAAAAAGATTCTCTTCGCCGCTCACTTGGTATCGTGCTTCAAGATACCCATCTCTTCACGGGAACTATCGCTGAAAATATTGCCTATGGTCGTGCCGATGCGACACGCGAGGAAATTCTTGAAGCTGCTCGCATTGCTAATGTGGATTCCTTTGTGCAACACTTGGATAATGGGTATGACACTGTTCTTACAGATGACGGCGCAGGCTTGTCTAACGGACAACGTCAGCTTATCGCCATTGCGCGTGCTGCCCTTGCCAATGCACCGGTTCTTATCCTTGATGAGGCGACATCCTCTATTGACTCTCGTACCGAAAAAATGGTGCAAGAGGGGATGGACCGACTTATGGAAGGACGTACGGTCTTCGTTATTGCCCACCGTCTTTCAACGATTGTCAATTCTGATGTCATCATGGTTATGGACCACGGACGTATCATTGAACGTGGTGACCACGACAGCCTTATGGAGCAAGGTGGTACCTACTACCGACTCTATACTGGTGGTCTTGAAATTGATTAACATTAAAAGAACTCAGGTTTTGCCTGAGTTCTTTTGCATCTGAAGAAAATGTTTCTTTTGAGACTTTTCTTGTAAAAACGATAGATTTGATATCCTAAATCTCAACTTCTTCTAGACCACGTGAGTCTAAATGATAGATTTTTTGGCAGACTTGTCTGAGGTAGTTGACATCATGTGATACTGTCAGAATTGCACCTGGATAGTTCTCGAAGAGCTGTCGAACTTGGGGCTGCGAGGTGGGTGAAAAATTTCTGGTTGGTTCATCTAGGATAAGGAGTTGGGGGCTTTCTAAGACCAGGTGTAGCAGGAGTAGTTTTCCTTTCTGTCCTCCAGATAAATCAGAGATTGCATGGTTCATTTCATCATGACTAAAGTTGAGATTAGCGAGATGGGAGCTTATAACCTCTCTTTCAGACTTGTCGCCAGTCTTACTCAAAAATGCTATTGGAGACAGTTCCACTGGCAAAATAGCTTCATAATGCTGAGGCATGTAGCCAATAGTCAGGTCTGTTTTCTGGCTAAGTTCTTGGTAGAGATAGTGTAAGAGAGTGGATTTTCCACAGCCGTTATCACCAACAACACCAATTTTTTCCTGGCCTTTTAAAGAAAGTTTGAGATGGTCAATGGTTAGGTGAGGAGCGACGTTTACCTGCTTTTCATCCAGATTTAAGAGATATTTTCCTTGAGGTAGAGGGTCGATATGAGAGAAGAAAAGTTCAATGCTGTCTTCTTTATCAGGCATCTGTGTCATATCTTGGGCAAGGCGGTCGTAGCGTTTTTCTTGTGAGAGGATAGTTTTCATCTTTTTAGCAAGCAATCGTCCTTGCGTGCTGTCATGTGTATTGCGTAGGCTGGTTTGGACGTTTTGTTTGATACGGCGATGCTTGGCCATGGCTTTGTCATAGGCTTTTTTCTCGGTTTTCGCTTGCTGCATCTGTTGTTGGTAGCTATCAGTGCGTTGTTGGCTATAGTTATCATAGTCGAGGTGCTCCACACTGGTCTTTGCCTGTCGACGACGTTTAAGGAGTTCCAGATGGATAATGGTATCAGCTGTCTGACTTAGTAAATCCTCGTCATGTGAGATGTAGACGATTGTTTTATCAGAGTGCTTGATAAAGTCTTTTAACCAAGTCATAGTAGTCAAGTCCATATCGTTTGAGGGCTCATCAAGAAAAATGATGTCGTGGGGACGAGCTAATTCTCGGATGAGTTGAATTTTGAGTTTCTCACCACCTGATAGAGTGGAGATAAGCTGACTACTAGCAAAACGCTCACTATCAAAATGAAGTTCATCAGCCAGACGATAAAGGGTGGCATAGTCTAGGTCATAAGTGTCCGCAAAGAAGTAGTCGTTAAGGGTTAGAGATTGCAAGCTATCCGAAATCTGTTGGGGAATATAGACCTGTGGGCTATCTGGTTTTTTAATAGTTCCCTCGTAAGACAGATGGTCAAAGTGTGCTTTTGGATTGACCAGAAGGGCAAGAAGACTGGATTTTCCATTGCCTTCTTCCCCAATGATGGCGACTTTTTCGCCTAGAGCTATCGTTAGATTTAGATCATGAACAAGTTCACGCAAATCCTTGGTATGTGTTATGGTTAGGTGTTGAATCTGTATCATAGGACCTCCTAGGTCAGAGCGCTTGTGGATATTGTTTCATGGGAAGTAGGTTTTTACTTCAAACAATATCAAAGGTCAAAAAACAGTCCTACCTTATAAGATAGAACTGCCTTGAATCTAGCTAAAAAGCTCTCTAGGAGATAGTGATGGTGTGGACGCAAAAAAGCGCAGATACCATCAACAAGTTTTCTACAGAAAAAAGAGCGCAAAAAAGACATGAAAACAATCTATCAAATAAAGCAGGTTTATTGTGAATAGACTTAGTTGTTCATGTCTCCATTTACCTCCGAATGTTACTTGTCTCGATTGTACGCTGTCAGAGAGCTTTTGTCAAATGAAAATCAAAAATCCAGCCCTCTTAGACCGCCGATGCACCTTATCAATAGTCCCCACCTATGCTATACTAGAAGTAATACTGAAAATGGAGATTATTATGGAAAATAAGTTTGTAAAGAAACCAACCCCTAAGGGGGATAAGACAACAAAAATTGTTTTTATTGGTCTCTTAGTGGCATTGCTTTTTGTAATTGCAGGAACGGCTATCTTTTTTGCTGTGAGTGGTAGCAGTAAGTCTGCCAAGGGCTCAGCCTCATCCAGCAAGTCAAGTACAACTGTCTATTCCGGCAGCAATGCAGAAGATCCCTTGTTTAAAATCACCCTGACAACCTTCGGGGATAATAAGGAATTTCTACTCGTGACACCAAATTCTGGTCATGATAGAAACATGTTTAACATTGTGGGGGTAGCTAGTCAATACCTAGTCACTCAAGAGTACAAGGGTGATGTATCTGGTAAGAAAAATGCCAAGGGTGAAACTCTTTATAAATATGACTACTTTAATATCTATGTGTATGACACGGAAAAACCAAATCAGAAACCTAAACAAATTGACCTTTTGAAATTGGCTAAGAAAGCTGGGGATGAAGATTATTTAAATCAGGCAGGTCTAAGGCTTTTCATGCTTAATGACCAAGCCTACTTACAAATGCCCTTTGGTGCGTCGTCAGCTGATTTTGCTTCTAATAAAAAATACCTCAATCTCAAAACTCAAAAAATCGAGGAGATGAATATCTCAGCTAACTCGAATACTTTGGACTCGGAATTGGAGCACGCTAATGTTGATATGCGTAAGACTTTAGAGCCTTTTGGTCTTGAGATGTGGCCAGGTGCAACTAATGGTAAGGATTTTGATAATCCGTCTGGAACACCAATTGCGAGTCTACCTGCTCTTTATTACATTTCTGAAAGAGACAGGAGCCTCAATATGGATAGTACCAACTTTGCCAAAGAGCAAAAGGAAGCCTATGAAGCTGTTAAGACCAAACATGCTAGAATCTATACGCTTCCAAGTAAAATCAATAACGAAACCTGGTTCAATACCTTGCTCCATTGGATGGCACCTGAAGGGCAGGATGCCTACGAGTTACCGGTTAGGGCTTTTAGACCGACTCAGGAAGAAGGTAAAGTCAAGTCCTATCAAGAATTGCAGTCTTGGAACGACAACCATATCAGAAAAAAATAGAGGAACTTACCTCTGGAACCAATAAGATGATTAACCCAAGTATATGATGCTTGGGTTTTTATTTTTTTTAAAATGTCGTGGGTGACTATGGTCGTGAAAGGCAATTATTAAATTGTATATCAATGGTTTATCGAGGGTGTTACAGAATCGGATGGTTTGTAATAAGTAGGTAAAAATTAGAATAAAAGTAAGAAAATCAGCCAATAAAATGAGTTAAATCCTCTCATAAGTCTAACATCTTCCGTGAAAAACATGAGAAAGTTAGGAATGAAAAGAAAATAAAATAGAAATTTGAAAACGGTATAAAGCAAATAAAATCAAGGGTTTTACACTTGTAAAGGTAAAAAACGAACAAAAGTTGTTGGGTGAATTGTCAGACAACTTGATTTTTTTTAAAAAGTTAACTTAATCACTTGACCATAAATTGTCAGAATGTTAGAATGTAATAGAATCATGAGTTCAAGTATAGGATTCTTGTATACTCGTGACCTATAACTAACTATTTCATACAGAGGGAGACTTGAAATGAAAGACATTTTTAACAGACGCCAACGATTTTCATTGCGTAAATATTCGTTTGGTGTCGCTTCAGTCTTGCTAGGAACGGCACTCTTTGCTGCTCATACTGCACAGGCTGATGAAGTCACAGCACCTGATGCTTCTTCATCAAACCCTGGTTCATCAGTTGAGGGCGAAAGTTCGTCAGACCTGGTTGAGACGTCTACAGCATCAACAGCTCAAGCAGATCCTACTGCAGCTGTATCTTCAACTGATGCAACTGCGTCAACATTTAACTTGACGCCAGAAGCTTCAACAGATAAGGCTGCCGCAGAGACAACTGAGAAAGCTGCTACAGAAACTGCAAAACCTGAAGCAGCAAAACCAGCTTCAGAGGCTGCAAAACCAACTGAGAAAGCTACTTCAGAAGCAGCTAAGCCAACGGCAGCAGCATCAACAGCTGCAGCTAGCAACAACGTTGAAACAACAGCTTCAGCGACAGCAGCTTCAAACGCTTCAACTACAGCAGCTAACCGTTCTGCGGCAACAGCAGCTCCAGTAGCTGAAGAAACAGCAGCAGCCGAAACAGCAGTAGAATCTACAAGTGTACGACCAAACGTTACTGCACGTGCTTTCGCTGCAAATACTGCTGCAGACCGTAGTGCAACACTTGATCGTGCTGCAACTGATATGACAAACGCCGGTGCTTTGGCAACAAGTCGTAGCCGTCGTAACCGTCGTGCTGTTACTGACCACAACTATGAGGCGGTTTCTGTTGCAACAACTTTAAACCCTAAAACTGAAGCTACTCCAGATATGTCGGATCCTAATGGAGCGACTGTTAGATCTCAAAATATCCGTGCTGGATATGAAGCTGCTTCTGGAGACAAGTATACTTATGGGATTATCGATTTAACTCGTTACAATACACGTTATAACAAAAATTACTATATTCGAGTTTCAAAAGATTTCAATCAAAATGTGGCTTCTGTAGTAGAATTGGTAGATAAGAATACCAATACAGTTCTTGAAACACACAATGTAACAGCGGGTTCAAGCAGACAGCTCTTTACGAAGACAGCAGAAGGTTCTAGAACAGCTGCTGCTTCAGGTGGAGAATTGACACTTTATGTAGACTATGATGCTGGTAAAGGTAAGGGTTCTGGTAAGACAGATAAACCTTTCCTACAATTTGATTGGAAAATTGATCCAACAATTGAATCTTATCAACATAAAGCTGGTAAAACTCCAGAAGAGGTGGCTCTTAAAAAACTATTCACAGATGTTACAGATTCTCGTGTAATTACTGATATCTTTAATGCAGTTGAACCAGCTTATAATGGTCGTGAAATTACTAACACAAACCGTGTCATTCCAGTCATGGTTGATAATTCAACTTTTTATAAGGCAGTTGATGAGAATAGTGCAGACTATAAGGCAGCTAAAGATAAATCAGAAGCTGATAGAAAAAATCCATCTATCCAAAACTATAAAGAAACTGGTAATGAAGAGAGTCTAGCTTCTTATACAGCTACAGGTATGGAGGGACAAGAATTTACTTCTTCTGGCCTTCGTCATTTTAAAGGCTATCGTCTCTACCAACCAGCTGAACTTAATGGAACTTCAGGTTATTTAAGTCGTCATTTCAAAGTCGGCGATAAGTTTATGGACGCTGATGCCTATGGTATCAAGCGTATTAAGGAAGTTGTTAAGGAAGATGGGACGGTTGTTATCCGTGTCTATTTGTTGGATCCTAAACAGCAAAATAAACGTTCAGATGGATCTCTAGACACAAATGGCTATATGCTAATTGCAGAGACAGAACCAATTGCTCCGGGACAAAAGAATACTAAGCCTCTTGTGAAGCAAATGAATCCTCTGAATACCATTGCCTTTACAGACAGTAATGGTGTATACCATCCAAACGGTAAAACAGTTGATTTTGATTTCCAAAAAGCCGCTGGGTACACACCATATATGACTGTGTTTGTACCTTTCTTGGGAGACGGAATTGGTCACTGGTCAAATAATAGTCAGTTGGTCAATGGTGTAGGAGGTATCGGTACCAACGTTGACTTGTTGAACACCCTTACTCCGTTTACTCCAGCAGTCTACTATTATGATAAGATTCCTCCAGTTGATGTAGAGTTAAAAGTTACAAAAGCGTTGACTGATCCTACAAATAAACGCGTATTACGTGATGGAGATTTTACATTCAATATTAAGAATGCTGATGACAATACTCCAGTTATTAATGAGGATGTGACGAATAAAGCTGATGGTTCTGTAATCTTCAAATCTAAAGAAGTGACTCAAGCAGATGGTACCAAAAAGACAGTACCAATGATCACTTTGGATAAAGAAGGTGTCTATAACTACATTATCACTGAAAAAGCTGGTTCAGACACAAATGTCGACTATGATGGTATGAGTGTCACTGCAACAGTTGTAGTCAAAGAAAAGAAAGATTCTGCTAATAACTACTTGGGTGAGTACGAATATACTGTTACATATTCTTCAAAGAATGGTCAAAATAGAGATGGTGAGGAAAACAAAAAATCGATTCCAAGTAGCGACACAGAGTTCAATAACTTTGTCGTAGCTCCAGTTAGGACTAAGTTTGACTTCAGTAAAGCTCTTGCAGGTCGTGAGTTGAAAGCCGGTGAATTTAGCTTCGTATTGAAAGATTCAACTGGTAATGTTCTTCAAACTAAGACAAATACTAGAGAAGGTGTTGTAGCCTTTGATGATTTGACCTTTGACAATACTCAAGTTGGTACCCATACTTACACTGTAGAAGAAGTTATTCCAGAAAATAAAGAAGCTGGTATGACTTACGATACAATGAAAGCTGAAGTAACAATCACTGTTACTAAGGAAGGTCACGTTCTTAAAGCAACAAACACTCTTCCATCAGATACAGAGTTCAACAATACATTCACACCTGCTGCAACACAAGCACAATTCCGCTTCACAAAACGTTTGGAAGGTAAGACTCTTGAAGCAAATGCCTTCACCTTCGAATTGCTTGAAAACGGCAATGTGATCCAAACTAAGAAGAATGCGGCTGATGGTTCAATCCAATTTGATTCAATCTCATATGCAACTGAAGGTACGCACACTTACACTGTACGTGAAGTAGCTGGAACAGATACCAACATTGATTATGATTCAATGAACGCAGTTGTGACTGTCAATGTCACAAAAGACGCTCAAACAGGTCTTCTGAACGCGGCAGTTACAATGCCTGAAGACACTGAGTTCAACAACTATGTGGTTGCTCCAGTTGTGACTAAGTTCGACTTTACTAAGAAATTGGCTGGTCGTGAACTTAAAGCAGGTGAATTCAGCTTCGTATTGAAAGATTCTACAGGTGCAGTAGTTGAAACAGTTAAGAATGATGCTGCTGGTAATGTTTCATTCTCTAACTTGTCATTCGACAACACTAAAGTAGGTACTCACACTTATACAGTAGAAGAAGTTATCCCAGCCAACAAAGAGTTTGGTATGACTTACGATAAGATGAAAGCTACTGTTACAGTTGAAGTTGCTAAGAACGGTCATTCATTGACTACGGTTACAAACGTATCTTCAACTGGTGGGGTTGATGCCAACGGTAATGCAACTGACGGTACTGCAGATAAAGAATTCAACAACAAAGTCACTCCTCCAGAAACTCCTGAATTCCAACCAGAAAAATTTGTCGTTTCTAAAGAGAAATATGACATTACTGGTGACAAGTTGATGGATGACGACGATGATGTACCTGGTAACGAGTACACAGCAACAAATGAGAATCCATATGTTGATGGTGTTAAAAACAACGAACCAGAAAACTTGAATACTAAGACTGTTGAACGCGGTTCTAAATTGGTATACCAAGTATGGCTTGATACTACTAAATTCACAGAAGCTAACAACATCCAATACGTTGGTGTATCTGATACATACGATGCAGAAAAATTGGACGTTAACGCTGCTGACATCAAAGCCTACGATTCAGTAACTGGTGCAGACGTGACTGCTAAATTCGTCATCAAAGTTGAAAATGGCACAATCACTGCAACTTCTAAAGATGAATTTATCAAAGATAAAGTAAACAATCCTGTTATCGATACTACTAAATTCGCCTTTGGACGTTACTATAAATTTGATATCCCAGCAACTGTTAAAGAATCTGTTAAAGCTGGTGCTGATATTGAAAATAAAGCCAACCAAACAGTTCACGTTTACAACCCAGTAAGCAAGACAGTTGAAAAACCTGAAAAACCAACACAAAAACGTGTTAACAGTGTTCCAGTTCCAGTGGAAATGAACTTCACTAAACGTTTGGAAGGTCGTGAACTTCAAGCTAACGAATTCGAATTTGTATTGAAGAAAGACGGCGTTGAAGTTGAACGCGTGAAGAATGACGCTGCTGGTAAGATTGTCTTCAAGACCCTTGAATTCGGTCGCGATGATCTTGGTAAGACTTACAACTACACAGTAGAAGAAACTCCTGGTACAGATGCAACTGTCAAATATGACACAATGGTTGCTACTGTTAAAGTTGTGGTTTCACACGACGGTACAGCCAAAGCAATCGTTGCAAACGTAACAGATGCAGCTGATAAAGAGTTCAACAATACTGTAACTCCACCAGAAGAACCTAAGTTCCAACCAGAGAAATACGTTGTTTCTAAAGCGAAATTCGATATCACTGGTACTAAGCTCGTTGATGATGATTCTGAATTGACAGATAAATATGGTGAAACAAACACCAATCCATATGTCGATACAACTGCCAACAACGAATTGGAAAACTTGAATACCAAGACAGTTGAACGTGGTCAAAAACTTTACTACCAAGTATGGTTGGATACAACTAAATTTGATGAAAGCAACAAAGACAATATCCAAACAGTAGGAATCACAGATAACTACGACAAGGATAAATTGACTGTTAATGCTTCAGAAATCAAGGTTTATGATTCAGTTACTGGTGCAGATGTTACGACTAAATTCGATATCGCTGATAACAATGGTGTTCTGACAGCTAACCTGAAAGCAGGCTTCACGAAGTCACTTGGCGACGCTGAAAACACACAAATCATTGATACAACTAAGTTTGAATTTGGACGCTACTATAAATTTGATATTCCAGCAACAGTGAAAGACGATGTTGTAGCTGGTGCAGATATCGAAAACAAAGCAGCCCAAGTTGTTAACTACTACAACCCAGTAAGCAAGACAGTTGAAAAACCAAACAAACCAACTGAAAAACGTGTAAACAGTGTTCCAATCTCAGTAGAATTCAACTTCACTAAGAAATTGGAAGGTCGTGACCTTAAAGCTGGCGAATTCACATTCGAGTTGAAAGATAGCGACAATGTTGTGATTGCAACTGCAACCAACGATGCAGCTGGTAAGATTAAATTCTCTCCAGTAGAGTACACAAATAAAGCTGGTGAAAAAGTTACAGCCCTTAAATACAAGAAGGGTCAAGAAGGTACTTACAAGTACACTGTAACAGAGGTTAAGGGTACAGATGCAACTGTCGATTACGATACAATGGCTGCTGTTGTAACTGTTACTGTTTCTCATGACGGTACAGCCAAAGCCTTGATCACAAATGTGACAGAACCTGCGGATAAAGAATTTAACAACACAGTTCGCCCTCCAGAGGAACCTAAGTTCCAACCAGAGAAATATGTTGTTTCTGAAGAGAAATTCGATATCACTGGTGATAAGCTCGTTGATGACGATAAAGAGTTGGCAGACAAGTACGCAGATACAAATGCGAACCCATACGCTGACGATGCCTCAAACAACGAAGCTCAAAACTTGAATACTAAGACTGTTAACCGTGGCGACAAGTTGGTTTACCAAGTATGGCTTGATACAACTAAATTCGATGCAGCTAACAAGGATAATATCCAATCAGTAGGAATCACAGATGACTACGATGAAGCGAAATTGGAACTTGATGCTACTAAGATCAAAGCATACGATTCAGTAACAGGTGATGATGTTACAGCCAAATTCGATATCAAAGTTGAAGGTGGTGTGATCACTGCAACACTTAAAGATGGCTTCACTAAGTCACTTGGCGACGCAGACAACACTCAAGTTATCGACACAACTAAGTTCGCCTTTGGACGTTACTACAAGTTCGACATCCCAACAACAGTGAAAGCTGATGTACCTGGTGGTGTAGATATCGAAAACACTGCGGCTCAAGTAGTAAACTACTACAACCCAACAACTAAGAAAGTTGAAAAACCAACTAAACCAACTGAAAAACGTGTAAATAACGTTCCAGTTGAAGTAGAATTCAACTTCACTAAACGTTTGGAAGGTCGTGAGCTTAAAGCTAACGAATTCAGCTTCGTTCTTAAAGATTCAGAAGGTAATACTCTTGAAACTGTAAGCAATGATGCTTCAGGTAACGTTAAGTTCTCAGCTATGTCATTCAAGAAGGGTGACGAAGGTGTTCACAACTACACAGTAGAAGAAGTTAAAGGAAGCGACGCAACCGTTACATACGACACAATGAAAGCGAATGTAACAGTCACAGTGAAACACGATGGTACTGCTAAAGTTCTTATCGCGACTGTAGGCGACATTGCGGACAAAGAATTTAACAACCGTGTAACTCCACCAGAAGAGCCTAAGTTCCAACCAGAGAAATACGTTGTTTCTAAAGAAAAATTCGATATCACTGGTGACAAACTCGTTGATGATGATAAAGAGTTGGCAGACAAGTACGCAGATACCAATGCGAACCCATACGCTGACGATGCCTCAAACAACGAAAAAGAAAACTTGAATACCAAGACTGTTAAACGTGGCGACAAGTTGGTTTACCAAGTATGGCTTGACACAACTAAATTCGACGCAGCTAACAAGGACAACATCCAATCAGTAGGAATCTCAGATGACTACGATGAAGCTAAATTGGAGCTTGACGCTACTAAGATCAAAGCTTACGATTCAGTAACAGGTGATGATGTTACAGATAAATTCGATATCACTGTTAACAACGGTGTGATTACTGCAACACTTAAAGATGGCTTCACTAAGTCACTTGGCGATGCAGAAAACACTCAAGTGATTGACACAACTAAATTCGCCTTTGGACGTTACTACAAGTTCGACATCCCAACAACAGTGAAAGCTGATGTTAAAGGCGGTGTAGATATTGAAAATACTGCGGCTCAAGTAGTAAACTACTACAACCCAACAACTAAGAAAGTTGAAAAACCAACTAAACCAACTGAAAAACGTGTTAACAACGTTCCAGTTGAAGTAGGATTCAACTTCACTAAACGTTTGGAAGGTCGTGAGCTTAAAGCTAACGAATTCAGCTTCGTTCTTAAAGATTCAGAAGGTAAGACTCTTGAAACTGTAAGTAATGATGCGGCTGGTAACGTTTCATTCTCACCACTCAGCTTCAAGAAGGGTGACGAAGGCGTACACAACTACACAGTAGAAGAAGTTAAAGGAAGCGACGCAACCGTTACATACGATACTATGAAAGCGAATGTAACAGTCACAGTTAAACACGATGGAACAGCTAAAGTTCTTATCGCGACTGTAGGCGACATTGCGGACAAAGAATTTAACAACCGTGTAACTCCTCCGGAAGAACCTAAGTTCCAACCAGAGAAATATGTATTGAATACAGCTAAATTCTCTATCACTGATAACAAGCTTCTTGATGATGATGCTGAGTTGACAGATAAATATGGTGAAACAAATACTGATCCATATGTTGATAAAACAAATAACAACGAAGCAGAAAACATCAATACCAAGACTGTTAACCGCGGAGATAAGATCTACTACCAAGTATGGTTGGATACAACTAAATTCTCAGCAACTAACAAAGAAAATGTTCAAACTGTAGGAATTACAGATGACTTTGACGAAACTAAGGTTGATGTTGATGGTTCAGCAATCAAAGCTTACGATGGTAAGACTGGTGCGGATGTAACAGATAAATTTGATATCACTGTGAACAATGGTGTGATCACTGCAACCCTTAAAGATGGCTTCACTAAGTCACTTGGCGATGCGGAAAACACACAAGTGATTGATACAACGAAATTCGAATTCGGACGTTACTACAAGTTTGATATCCCAGCTACAGTGAAAGCTGACGTTAAAGGCGGAGTAGACATCGAAAATACTGCAGCTCAAGTAGTTAACTACTACAACCCAACAACTAAGAAAGTTGAAAAACCAAACAAACCAACTGAAAAACGTGTTAACAGCGTTCCAGTTTCAGTAGAGTTCAACTTCACTAAGAAACTTGAAGGTCGTGAGCTTAAAGCAGGCGAATTCACATTCGAGTTGAAGAATGAAGCAGGTGAAGTTGTTGAAAGCGTGAAGAATGATGCTTCAGGTAACGTTAAATTCTCAGCTATTGAGTATAAGAAAGGCCAAGAAGGCGTACACAACTACACAGTAGAAGAAGTTAAAGGAAGCGACGCAACCGTTACATACGACACAATGAAAGCGAATGTAACAGTCACAGTTAAACACGATGGTACTGCTAAAGTTCTTATCGCGACTGTAGGCGACATTGCGGATAAAGAGTTTAACAACCGTGTAACTCCTCCAGAAGAACCTAAGTTCCAACCAGAGAAATACGTTCTTTCTGGAGCGAAATTTGACGTAACAGGTAAACTCGTTGAGGAAGATAAAGGTAAGTTTGATATCACTGGTACTAAGCTTCTTGATGATGATAAAGAGTTGACAAACAAATACGCAGAAACAAATGCGAACCCATATGCCGACGATCCAACAAACAACGAAGCAGAAAACATCAATACTAAAGCCGTTAAACGTGGCGACACTATTAACTACCAAGTATGGCTTGATACAAATCAATTTGATGCAAACAACAAGGATAACATCCAAACTGTTGGTATCACTGATGATTATGATGAAGCTAAATTGGAAGTAAATGCTTCAGATATCAAGGCTTACGATGGTAAGACTGGTGCTGATGTTACTGACAAGTTTGACATCTCTATCGCTAACGGTGTGATTACTGCTAACCTTAAACCTGGCTTCACTAAGTCACTTGGCGATGCAGAAAACACTCAAATTATCGATACTACTAAGTTCGAATTTGGACGTTACTACAAGTTTGTCATCCCAGCTAAGGTTACTGACGGTGCTTACGATGGTGCTGAAATTGAAAATACAGCAGCTCAAGTTGTAAACTACTACAACCCAACTACTAAGACTGTTGAAAAACCAAACAAACCAACTGAAAAACGTGTTAACAACGTTCCAACTGCTATCGAGTTGATTTTTGGTAAGACACTTAACGGACGTAAGTTGCAAGACAAAGAATTTACTTTTGAATTGAAAGATGAAAAAGGTAATGTTCTTGAAACTGTTAAGAATGATGCCGAAGGTAAAGTTAAATTCTCTACTATCAACTACGGTAAAGCAGATCTTGGTAAGACATTCAACTACACGGTAGAAGAAGTTAAAGGAACTGATACAACTGTTACTTACGATAACATGAAAGTCAATGTTACTGTTCAAGTTATCCAACCTTCAGTAGGAGATCAATTGTCAACAGTTATCTCTTACGCTACAGTAGGTGGAGATGCTTATGGTGGTGACGATCGTGTCTTCGATAACGAGGTTACTCCTAACTTCAAACCAGAGAAATATGTTGTTTCAGAACCAAGCTTCGACATCATTGGTAACAAACTTGCTGATGACGATGATTCAGCTGATAAAGTTGAAATCCAAAACTTGAATGGTAAGACCCTCAAACGTGGTCAAAAGATCTACTATCAAGTATGGCTTGATACTCGTGACTTCACTGCAGAAAGCAACCTTCAAACAGTTGGTATCACAGATAACTACGAAGAAGCTAAGCTTGATATCGACGCTTCTGAAATCAAGGTTTACGATGGTATCACTGGTAAGGATGTTACAGACAAGTTCGATATTAAAGTTGAAAATGGTGTTCTCTACGGTACATCTAAAGCAAGCTTGACTAAAGCTATTAGTGCAACAGATGCTACTCCAGTCATCGATACAACTAAATTCGAGTTTGGTCGTTACTATAAATTTGATATCCCAGCTGTTGTTAAAGACATTGATGCTAACGACGGTGTAGATATTGAAAATACAGCTAACCAAACAATTCACCAATACAACCCATTCAATAAGAAAGTTACAACTCCTGAAAAACCAACTCAAACACGTGAAAACAACGTTCCAGTTCCACTCGAGTTCAACTTCACTAAACGACTTGAAGGCCGTGAGTTGACTGCAGGTGAGTTCAGCTTCGTATTGAAAGACAAAGACAACAAGGTTCTTCAAACAGTAACCAACGATAAAGATGGTCACATCAAGTTTGAAAAACTCTTGTTCAGCAAAGCAGATCTTGGTAAGACATTCACTTACACAGTTGAAGAAGTAGCTGGTAAAGATACTTCAATCACTTACGATGCTATGAAAGCAACTGTAACAGTGGAAGTTACTAAGGAAGGCAAAGTTCTCACAACTGTCGTTAACCACGCTTCAACAGGCGGATTCGCTTCAAGTGCTAACGATAAAGAGTTCAACAACAAAGTTCGCCCACCAGAAACACCTAAGTTCCAACCAGAGAAATACGTTGTTTCTGAAGAGAAATTCGATATCACTGGTGACAAACTCGTTGATGATGATAAAGAGTTGGCAGACAAGTACGCAGACACAAATGCGAACCCATATGCGGACGATGCATCAAACAACGAAAAACAAAACTTAAATACTAAGTCTGTTAAACGTGGTGATAAACTTGTTTACCAAGTATGGCTCGATACAACTAAATTCGACGCCAACAACAAGGATTACATCCAAACAGTTGGTATCTCTGATGACTACGACGAAACTAAGTTGGAACTTGACGCTACTAAGATTAAAGCTTACGATTCAGTAACAGGCGAAGATGTAACAGCTAAATTCGACATCAAAGTTGAAAATGGTATGATTACTGCTAACCTTAAAGATGGCTTCACTAAGTCACTTGGAGACGATGCAAATACTCAAATCATCGACACAACTAAGTTTGCCTTTGGCCGTTACTATAAATTCGATATCCCAACCACTGTTAAAGACTCTGTTCCTGGCGGTGTAGATATTGAAAATACAGCTGGACAAGTAGTTCACTTCTACAACCCACAAACTAAGAAGACAGAAATTCCTACTAAACCAACTGAAAAACGTGTAAACAGCGTTCCAATCTCAGTTGAATTCAACTTCACTAAGAAACTTGAAGGCCGTGAGCTTAAAGCTAACGAATTCAGCTTCCAATTGAAGGATGAAGCAGGAAATGTCATCGAAACTGTTAAGAACGATGCTTCAGGTAACGTTAAGTTCAAAGCTATTGAGTACAAGAAAGGCCAAGAAGGTACTTACAAGTACACTGTAGAAGAAGTTAAAGGTACTGACGGCACAGTTCAATACGACGGTATGAAAGCTGTTGTTACAGTTGAAGTTAAACATGATGGAACAGCTAAAGCACTTATCACTAACGTGACAGATGCTGCTGATAAAGAGTTCAACAACAAAGTAACTCCTCCAGATACTCCAGACTTCAACCCAGAGAAATACATCCTTAACGAATCTAAATTCGATCTTACAGGAGTTAAACTTCTCGATGACGATAGCGAATTGAAAGATAAGGTTGCAGAAACTAACGCAAATCCTTACGCTGATAAGACTGATAACAACGAAGCTCAAAATATCAATACTAAGACACTCAAGAAAGGTGATAAAGTATACTACCAAGTATGGTTGGATACAACTAAATTCACTGAAGCTCACAATATCCAATCTGTAGGTGTTACAGATAAATATGACAGCGAAAACTTGACTGTTAACGTTAAAGATATTAAAGCATACGACTCTGTAACAGGAGAAGATGTGACAGCTAAGTTCGATATCACTCTCGTTAACGGTGTAATCACTGCAACATCTAAAGCTGACCTTACTAAGTCACTTGGCGATGCAGAAAATACACAAGTTATCGACACAACTAAGTTCGCCTTCGGACGTTACTACAAGTTTGAAATCCCAGCAGAAATTAAACAATCTGCTAAGGGCGGTGTTGACATCGAAAATACAGCCTCACAAATCGTTCACCAATACGATCCACAAAGTAAGACTGTTAAGAAACCTGAAAAACCAACAGAAAAACGTGTTGTTAACATCCCAGTTGAAGTTGAATTTAACTTCACTAAGAAACTTGAAGGACGTGAACTTAAAGCCAACGAATTCAGCTTCGTTCTTAAAGATAAAGATGGAAACATCCTTCAAACAGTTAAGAACGACGCTGCAGGTAACGTTAAATTTGCTGCTCTTGAATTCAAGAAAGGCCAAGAAGGTACTCACAACTACACTGTAGAAGAAGTTAAGGGTACTGACGGAACTGTTTCTTACGATTCAATGAAAGCTCTTGTTACTGTTGAAGTATCACATGATGGTAAAGCGAAAGCTCTTATCACTAAAGTGAACGACCCAGCGGACAAAGAATTTAACAACACTGTTCGTCCACCAGAAAAACCTAAGTTCCAACCAGAGAAATACGTTGTTTCTAAAGAGAAATTCGATATCACTGGTATGAAACTTGTTGACGATGATGCTGAGTTGAAAGATAAAGTAGGCGATACTAACAAGGATCCTTACGCTGACAGCACAGCTAACAACGAAGCTGAAAATATCAATACTAAGACACTCAAGAAAGGTGATAAGTTTGTCTACCAAGTATGGCTCGACACAACTAACTTTACTGACGCTCACAATATCCAATCTGTAGGTGTTACAGATAAATATGACAGCGAAAACTTGAACATCAACGTTGCTGATATTAAAGCATACGACTCTGTAACAGGAGAAGATGTGACAGCTAAGTTCGACATCCAAATCGTTGACGGTGTGATTACTGCAACATCTAAAGCTGACCTTACTAAGTCACTTGGCGATGCAGAAAACACACAAGTGATCGATACTGCCAAATTGGCATTCGGACGCTACTACAAGTTCGATATTCCTGCAACTATCAAAGGCACTGCTAAAGATGGTGTAGACATCGAAAATACTGCGTCACAAATCGTTCACCAATACGACCCAACTAAGAAATCTGTTGAAAAACCAGAAAAACCAACAGAAAAACGTGTAGTCAATATCCCAACTAAGGTTGAGTTTGAATTCACTAAGAAACTTGAAGGTCGTGAACTTAAAGCTGGTGAGTTTAGCTTTGTACTTAAAGATAGCAAGGGTAATGTTATCGAAACTGTAAGCAATGATGCTAACGGTAAGATCAAGTTCTCAGCTCTTGAGTACAAACGTGGTGAAGAAGGTACTCACGTCTACACAGTAGAAGAAGTACAAGGTAACGATGCAACTGTTGCCTACGATAAGATGGTAGCTACAGTCGTTGTTTCTGTAACTAAAGACGGTAAAGTCTTGACAGTAACTTCTCAATTGCCAGAAGATACTGAGTTCAACAACACTGTTATCCCACCATATACACCACCAACAACTCCACCAAACACACCTCCTACTACACCACCAACTACGCCTCCAACACCACCGACTCCTCCAACTCCAGTGGTTCCACCAGTGACACCACCAACTACACCAGAAGCTCCTAAAGGACCAGCACTCCCTGAAACAGGTGATGATGCGTCTATGGCAGCTATGGCTCTCGGAGGAATCCTTGCGGCAGCTGGACTTGGTTTGGCAGGAAAACGCAAAAAAGAAGACTAAGATAGTTCATAGGTTAAATCCCTCAACATAGTTAGTTATACTATTTCAGTTTTCGAAAAAAGAGACTCATCCCGATAGGGATGGGTCTTTTTTGTGTCTGTTTCGAGATTGTTTTTATTTATATTAAAAAATTAGATAAAAATTGAAAGGTGAGGGGGATACTTCAAAAAGACATTAGTGACTTAGATTTTAGGGAAAGATTTCTATAAATAGCGATATGCATGAAAATACTTATATGA
>OKVU01000297.1_pt1 | contig 22012 bp, 19 predicted proteins | sample 1606901 | NCBI WGS metagenome assembly OKVU01 (sample SAMN03281017, study PRJEB24777) | human gut metagenome | isolation source: fecal sample PR221 from 1 month old male Chinese infant, caesarean... | reverse complement strand
AGCCGCCCTGCATCCACAGCTGCAGGCCAAGCACCAGCGTCAGTCCCATGGTAATCAGCGCGATCCAGCGCGGCACTTTCACGCCAAAGCGTTCGGTCTGCCAGCACAGGAAGCCGCCGATAAAGGGAATTAATATTAGCCAGGGTAGTAACATGGCGATTTTTATTCCTTGTTAAAGTCCCGTTCAGGACCGATTTTCAACGAATTCGACTACATTCACGTTTGAGTGCGGTTTGTTGTGTCGGGTGGCGCTTCGCTTACCCGACCTACGGTCTCGTAGGCCCGGTAAGCGAAGCGCCACCGGGCAAAACCGCGCGATCAAATCAACGCAATACCATCAGCAGCGCCAGCACCACCACCGCGCCGATGCTCATTGAAGCCACATACCAGCGCAGATAACCGTTCTCGCTCACCAGCAGGCCTTTGCCTGCGAAGCGGGAAAGGATCGCCGGGATATTCATCAACGAGTTCAGCGGATCGCGTTTCAGCAGCCAGGCAATACCGAGGAATGGTTTTACGAACACCTTGTCGTATAACCAGTCGAAGCCCCAGGCATGGAACCACCAGGTACCGAAGAAGCGGCCAGGCGCACTGTTGGCGATGGAGGTCACCAGCGTGCGTTTGCCCAGCCACAGCCATGCAGCGATCAGAATCCCGGCAATGGCGATGATCCCGGAGGCAATCTCCAGCGTCATCACGCTACCGTGGGCGAGCTCAGTGGTCTGCGGCAGTACGCCTTCCAGCGGCGGCACAATCAGCGCGCCAACGAAGGTGGATAGTACCAGCAGCACAATCAGCGGCAGATGATGGGTAATCCCCTTCCCTGCGTGCGCGTGAATTTGCTCTTTACCGTGGAATACGATGAAAATCATCCGGAAGGTGTACAGCGAGGTCATAAAGGCGCCGACCAGGCCTGCCACCATCAGATTGATATGGCCATTGGCCATCGCGCCTGCCAGAATCTCATCCTTACTGAAGAAGCCTGCGGTGATAAGCGGCAGTGCGGACAGCGCCGCGCCCCCCACCAGGAAGCAGACGTATACCAGCGGAATCGATTTGCGCAGGCCGCCCATCTTGAAGATGTTCTGTTCGTGATGGCAGGCCAGAATGACCGAACCAGACGACAGGAACAGCAGCGCTTTAAAGAACGCGTGAGTCATCAGGTGGAAAATCGCCGCGTCCCATGCCTGCACGCCCAGCGCGAGGAACATGTAGCCAATCTGGCTCATGGTAGAGTAGGCGAGAACGCGTTTGATATCGGTCTGCACCAGCGCGGCGAAGCCCGCCAACACCAGGGTGGCCGCCCCGACGATACCGACCAGATGCAGCACTTCCGGCGTCATCAGGAACAGGCCGTGGGTACGGGCGATCAGATAGACGCCCGCGGTGACCATGGTCGCGGCGTGGATCAGCGCAGAGACCGGCGTCGGACCCGCCATCGCATCGGCAAGCCACGTTTGCAGCGGCAGCTGGGCGGATTTACCGACCGCGCCGCCAAGCAGCATCAGCGTCGCCCACTGCAGCGTGGTGCTGCCGTTAGCGAAGTGCTGCGGCGCCAGCTCCACCATTTCGCGGAAGTTCAGGGTGCCCAGTTCGTTATAAAGAATGAACAGCGCGAAGGCGAGGAACACGTCGCCGACGCGGGTCACCACAAACGCTTTCATCGCTGCGGCGCCGTTCTTCGGATCGGTGTAGTAGAAACCGATCAGCAGGTAAGAACAGAGGCCCACGCCTTCCCAACCGAGGTACATCAGCAGCAGGTTATCGGCCAGTACCAGAACCACCATGCTGGCGATAAACAGGTTGGTATAGGCGAAGAAGCGGGAATATCCCTCTTCACCGCGCATGTACCAGGAGGCGAACATGTGGATCAGGAAGCCGACGCCGGTAACTACGGAGAGCATGGTCAGCGACAGGCCGTCCAACACCAGGTTGAAGCCGATGTTGAAATCACCGACCGACATCCAGGTCCACAGCGGCACGCTGACCGCCTGTTTGCCGTTAGCGAAAAAGTCGACGCCAACGTACGCGGTGACCAGCGCCGCCAGGCCTACCGAGCCCATGCCAACGGTGGCGGAAAGATTTTCCGACCAGCGCCCGCGGGAGAAGGCCAGCAGCACAAAGCCAATCAATGGCAAAAGAATGGTTAAGGCAAGCATGTTCATCCACGCAACTCACTTACTGAATCGATGTTCAGGTTCTGGCGGCGACGATGGAGCTGCAGCAGCAGCGCCAGGCCGATACTCGCTTCCGCAGCCGCGAGGCTGATGGCGAGGATATACATTATCTGACCATCTGCCTGACCCCAGTAGCTACCCGCCACCACAAAGGCCAGCGCGGCGGCGTTAATCATGATTTCCAGGCTAATCAACATAAACAGCAGATTGCGGCGGATCACCAGCCCCGTCAGACCAAGCACAAACAGGATGGCCGCGAGGATCAGTCCATGTGTTAAGGGGATCATGCGTGTTCCTCCGTTTTTCGTTTGTCGCTGTCGTTCAGACGGTTGCTCAGCACCTCGCCGGCGCGCTCTTCGCGGCCAATGTGGAAGGCAACCACCAGGCCCGCCAGCAGCAGCATGGAGGCCAGCTCCACCGCCAGGACGTACGGCCCAAACAGCGCAATGCCCACTTCTTTGGCGTTAATCGCCGCACCGTCGATACCCTGGTCGTTAATGCCCAGGATGGCGTAAACGATAACCACCAGCAGCACCGCGGAGAGGATGGCCGGGCCAATCCAGATCCCCGGCTGCAGCCACTTGCGCTCCTGTTCGATCTCGGTGCCGCCCAGGTTGAGCATCATCACCACGAAGACGAACAGCACCATAATGGCCCCGGCGTAGACGATGATTTCCAGCGCTCCGGCGAAGTACGCGCCCAGCGAGAAGAACACCCCGGCAATCGCCAGCAGCGAAATAATCAGGTACAGCAGCGCATGCACCGGATTGGTGTGGGTGACGACCCGCAAGGTTGCGAGGATGGCTATCAGGCCACAGATATAAAAAGCGAATTCCATTGCCCCTCTCCTTACGGTAACAGGCTCTTGACGTCGATTGGCTTAGCTTCATTTTCCGCTTCGCCCTTATCTTTGCCGTCGATTGCCATACCCGCCATCCGGTAGAAGTTATATTCCGGGTATTTGCCCGGACCGGAAATCAGCAGATCCTCTTTTTCGTACACCAGATCCTGACGCTTGTATTCACCCAGCTCGAAGTCCGGGGTCAACTGGATCGCCGTGGTCGGGCACGCTTCTTCGCACAGGCCGCAGAAGATGCAGCGTGAGAAGTTGATGCGGAAGAACTCCGGATACCAGCGGCCGTCTACCGTCTCTGCTTTCTGCAGCGAGATACAGCCCACCGGGCAGGCTACCGCACACAGGTTACAGGCGACGCAGCGCTCTGCACCGTCCGGATCGCGGGTCAGCACGATGCGGCCGCGATAGCGCGGCGGCAGGTAGACCGGCTCTTCCGGATACATCCGGGTTTCACGTTTGGCGAAGGCATGCAGGCCAATCATCCAGATACTACGGACCTGGGTGCCGAACCCCACCAATAATTCTTTTAAGGTCATGTTCAATTCACCCCTTATTGCGCCTGCCAGAGAATGACAGCCGCCGTTACCAACAAGTTGACCAGCGTTAACGGCAGGCATACCTTCCAGCCAAAGGACATTACCTGGTCATAGCGCGGACGCGGTAATGATGCGCGGATCAAAATGAACATCATCATGAAGAACGCGGTTTTCAGCGCGAACCAGATGAAAGGAGGTAACCACGGGCCATTCCAGCCGCCGAAGAACAGCGTGACGATCAGCGCTGAAACGGTGACGATACCGATGTATTCCCCGACGAAGAACAGACCGAATTTCATGCCGGAATATTCAATGTGGTAACCATCGGCCAGTTCCTGCTCCGCTTCCGGCTGGTCGAACGGGTGACGGTGACACACCGCCACGCCGGCGATGGCGAAAGTCACGAAGCCGAAGAACTGCGGGATAACGTTCCACAGATGCGCCTGGTTGTTAACGATATCGGTCATATTGAATGACCCCGCCTGCGCCACCACGCCCATCAGGGAGAGACCGAGAAACACTTCGTAGCTCAGGGTCTGCGCGGAAGCACGCATCGCCCCCAGCAGCGAGTATTTGTTATTGCTCGACCAACCGGCGAACAGCACCGCGTAGACCGCCAGGCCTGCCATCATCAGGAAGAAGAGGATGCCGATGTTCAGGTCGGCCACCACCCACGTCGGGCTAACCGGCACGATAGCGAAGGCCAGCAGCAGCGAGGTAAAGGCGATAACCGGCGCCAGAGTAAAGATCACGCGATCGGAGAAGCGCGGGATCCAGTCCTCTTTAAAGAACATCTTGATCATGTCGGCGACCAGCTGCAGCGAACCGCCCCAGCCGACGCGGTTAGGTCCGTAGCGGTTCTGGAACAAGCCGAGCAGACGACGCTCGCCGAAGCTCATGAACGCGCCGCAGGTGACAACCACCAGCAGAATGACCACGGCCTTCAGGATGCTTAACAGAATGTCGATAAGATCCGGCGTTAACCAGCTCATGCTTTCGCCTCCTGCAGTGAATCAATACGCGATCCGGTCAGCACCGGCGCAATGCCCGGCATGCCCATCGGTAAGCCAACCTGTCCCGCGGTCAGGCCTTCAGAGATAACCAGCGGCAGACGCAGGGTCTGGCCTTCCACGCTAAAGGAGAGCATTGCCCCTGGGTTGACGCCAAGCTTCGCGGCATCCGCCGGGTTCAGCTTGATGTACGGCTCAGGCATCCGGCTCTGGAACACCGGCGCGCGCTGAGACAGCTCATCGCTGCCGAACAGATGGTAGTACGGCGCAATTCGCCATTTGCCCTCTTCCGCCTGGAAGCTGGCCGGCACCGCCGTGAAGTACTCCAGTCCGCTGGCGGACGCTTCAAACAGACGAACGCCCGGATCGCCGTGGCGCAGTTTCCCGCCCACTTCATCCTGGAACTTGTTCCATGCCTGCGGGGAGTTCCAGCCCGGCGCCCAGGCGAACGGGATCTGCGAACGCGGGGCGGACGGCTGGTTGTTCCCTTCCATGGAGAAGGCGAACATCGTGTCTTTATCCTGCGGCTGACGCGGCTCGTGCACGCTGATGTTAGCGCGCATCGCCGTGCGGCCGCTGTAGCGGTGCGGTTCACGCGCCAGCTTCTGGCCGCGAATGCGGAAGGTCGCATCCGGCGCGGCGTCTTTAATGCCCGCCAGCTGCGGCAGCGCGGCAATCGCCGCATCAATGACGTGGTCCAGCTGAGTCCAGTCAACCTGACGGTTGTTGACGGTGCTGTGCAGCGAATGCAGCCAGCGCCAGCTTTCCAGCATTACGGTTTTCGCGTCGTAGTAAGCCGGATCGTAAACCTGGAAGAAACGTTGGGCGCGGCCTTCGTTGTTCACCACGGTACCGTCGCTTTCCGCAAAGCTTGCCGCGGAGAGCACCAGGTGCGCTTTGTCCATAATCGCGGTGCGCTGATGATCCACCACCATCACCAGCGGCGCTTTCGCCAGCGCAGCGTCAACGCGCGCGGCGGAAGCATGACGGTGAAGGTCGTTTTCCAGCACGATAACCGCGTCTGCGGCGCCGCTTTCCAGTTCGTCCAGCGCCTCTTCAAGCGAGCCGCCGCCGATCATGCCCAGTCCGACGCTGTTAACCGCCCGGGCGACCATGGTCACCCCGACATCGGCGCCGCGGCCTTTCAGAGCTTTCGCCACGTTAGCGGCGGCCTGGATGATCTCCATGCTGCCGGCGTTGGTCCCGGAGATGATCAGCGGTTTTTTCGCCCCGGCCAGCGCCTGAACGATAACGTCGACTTTACCCTGCAGGTCCTGGCTCAGGCCGTCAACCGCCGGCGCGCTGTCGTCCAGCGCATGGGCAATAGCAAAGCCGAGACGCGCCTGATCTTCTACCGGCGCGCGGTAGGTCCACGCCGCGATGTCATCCAGGCGGGTGTCATCGACGTTGGTGACGAATAGCGGGTGCTTGGCGCGCTGGCCGATGTTGAGGATCGCGGCGATCTGCCAGTCGGCCACTTTCTGCGCCGCCGCCATTTCGCGTGCTTTCCCTTTCACTGCCTGGCGTACCGCCAGGGCCACGCGCGCGCCGGTCTGGGTAATGTCTTCGCCCAGCACCAGTACCGCATCGTAGGATTCGATATCGCGCAGGCTTGGCGTGTGGATCCCGCCCTCGCGCAGCACTTTCAGCATCATCTGCAGGCGCGCTTGTTCGCCTTTGGCGATGCCGGTATAGAAGTTGTCGGCGCCCACCAGCTCGCGCAGCGCGAAGTTGCTTTCAATGCTGGCGCGCGGGGAGCCGATGCCGATCACTTTCTTCGACTGGCGCAGGATATCCGCCGCCCCCTGCATCGCCTGCTCGGCGTTAAGGGTGATCAGATCGTCGCCGCGGCGCTGCACCGGCTGACGCGGACGGTCTTTCAGGTTCACGTAGCCATAGCCGAAACGACCGCGGTCGCAGAGGAAGTAGCGGTTCACGGTACCGTTATAGCGGTTTTCGATACGACGCAACTCGCCATAGCGTTCGCCCGGGCTGATGTTACAGCCGATGGAACACTGCTGGCAGATGCTCGGCGCAAACTGCATGTCCCACTTACGGTTATAGCGCTCGGAGTGGGTTTTGTCGGTGAAGACGCCGGTTGGGCAGACTTCCACCAGGTTGCCGGAGAACTCGCTCTCCAGGGTGCCATCTTCCGGGCGGCCGAAGTAGACGTTGTCGTGCGCGCCATAGACGCCCAGATCGGTGCCGTCGGCATAATCTTTGTAGTAGCGCACGCAGCGGTAGCAGGCGATGCAGCGGTTCATTTCGTGCGAAATAAACGGCCCCAGATCCTGATTGCGGTGGGTACGCTTGGTGAAACGATAGCGGCGGAAGCTATGACCGGTCATCACCGTCATATCCTGCAGGTGGCAGTTGCCGCCCTCTTCGCAGACCGGGCAGTCGTGCGGGTGGTTAGTCATCAACCACTCCACCACGCTTTCGCGGAACTGCTTCGCTTCGCTGTCGTCGATAGAAATAAAGGTGCCGTCGGATGCCGGAGTCATACAGGACATCACCAGGCGACCACGCGTGTCTTCCGCGTTCTGATATTGCTTCACCGCACACTGGCGGCAAGCACCGACGCTCCCTAGCGCCGGGTGCCAGCAAAAGTAGGGAATATCAAGACCAAGAGAGAGACAAGCCTCTAGCAGGTTGTCCGCCCCGTTGACCTCGTATTCTTTGCCGTCTACATGAATCGTAGCCATTTGCGTGCTTCCAAAAATAAAAAACCTTTAGATTACCAGCGCGTCTTAAGCAGGTTCGGCTGAATCCCGTTGATTGCATGGGTATTGCTGAACTGCTGCTTAATGCCAGCCTCGAATTCTTCGCGGAAATATTTAATCGCGCTCTGTAGCGGCTCGACCGCGCCCGGCGCGTGCGCGCAGAAGGTTTTACCCGGGCCCAGGAATCGACACAGTTGCTCAAGGGTTTCGATATCGCCAGGCTGGCCTTCGCCGCGCTCCAGGGCGCGCAGGATCTTCACGCTCCACGGCAGACCATCGCGGCACGGCGTACACCAGCCGCAGGACTCGCGGGCAAAGAACTCTTCAAGGTTACGCACCAGCGAGACCATGTTGATCTCGTGGTCAACGGCCATCGCCAGCGAGGTGCCCAGACGGCTGCCCGCTTTACCAATGCTTTCGAATTCCATCGGCAGATCGAGGTGCGCTTCGGTGAGGAAGTCGGTCCCTGCTCCGCCCGGTTGCCAGGCTTTAAACTTCAGGCCATCGCGCATACCGCCGGCGTAATCTTCGAGGATCTCGCGGGCAGTGGTGCCGAACGGCAGCTCCCAGACGCCCGGATTCTTCACCCGGCCGGAGAAGCCCATCAGCTTGGTGCCAGCATCTTTGCTGGTGGAAATGTTCTGGTACCACTCGACGCCGTTGGCGAGGATCGCTGGCACGTTGCACAGGGTTTCTACGTTGTTGACGCAGGTCGGCTTGCCCCAGACGCCGGAGCTCGCCGGGAACGGCGGCTTGGATCGCGGGTTGGCGCGGCGGCCTTCCAGAGAGTTGATCAGCGCCGTCTCTTCGCCGCAGATATAGCGGCCTGCCCCGGTGTGCACGAACAGCTCGAAGTCAAACCCGGTGCCGAGGATGTTTTTCCCCAACAGACCCGCTTCGGTGGCTTCAGCAATCGCGCGACGCAGATGCTGGGCCGCTTCAATATATTCCCCGCGCAGGAAGATGTAGCCGCGGTACGCTTTCAGCGCAAACGCGGAGATCAGCATGCCTTCCACCAGCAGGTGCGGCAGCTGCTCCATCAGCAGGCGGTCTTTATAGGTGCCCGGCTCCATTTCATCGGCGTTACACAGCAGGTAACGGATGTTCATGGATTCGTCTTTCGGCATCAGGCTCCACTTCAGACCAGTGGAGAAGCCCGCGCCGCCGCGCCCTTTCAGGCCAGCGTCTTTTACCGCCGTGACAATCTCATCCGGGGCCATCCCGGTCAGGGCTTTACGCGCCCCTTCATAGCCATTTTTACTGCGATACTCGTCCAGCCACACCGGCTGCTTGTCGTCGCGCAGGCGCCAGGTGAGCGGATGCGTTTCCGCAGTACGAATTACGGTTTTCATTTGTACTGCTCCAGCAGGTCAGGAATTGCCTCCGGCGTCAGATGGCTGTGAGTATCCTCATCAATCATCATGGTCGGTCCCTTGTCGCAGTTACCCAGGCAGCAGGTCGGCAGCAGGGTAAAGCGGCCATCAAAGGTGGTCTGCCCCGGCTTGATATTCAGTTTCTTCTCAATGGCGGCCTGAATACCCTGATAGCCGGTGATGTGGCATACCACGCTGTCGCAGTAGCGGATCACGTGACGGCCAACCGGCTGGCGGAAAATCTGGCTGTAGAACGTCGCCACGCCTTCCACGTCGCTGGCCGGGATCCCCAGCACATCGGCGATGGCGTAGATCGCGCCATCCGGCACCCAGCCGCGCTGTTTCTGAACGATTTTCAGCGCTTCGATGGACGCCGCACGCGGGTCTTCGTAGTGGTGCTTCTCGTGCTCAATAGCCTCACGCTCTGCCGCACTCAGCTCAAAAGCCTCGGTTTGTGGTTGTTGATTCTCGTGCATAATTAGCGGTCCACGTCTGACATAACAAAATCGATACTACCCAGATAGACGATCAGGTCGGATACCAGGCTGCCGCGGATCGCCGACGGGATCTGCTGCAGGTGCGCAAAGCTCGGCGTACGCACGCGGGTACGGTAGCTCATGGTGCTGCCGTCGCTGGTCAGGTAGTAACTGTTGATCCCTTTGGTCGCCTCAATCATCTGGAAAGATTCGTTGGCCGGCATCACCGGGCCCCACGATACCTGCAGGAAGTGGGTGATCAGGGTTTCGATATGCTGCAGCGTGCGCTCTTTCGGCGGCGGCGTGGTCAGCGGGTGATCCGCTTTGAACGGGCCTTCCGGCATGTTATCGAGGCACTGCTGAAGAATGCGCAGACTCTGGCGCAGCTCTTCTACTTTCAGCATCACGCGGGTGTAGCAGTCTGAGACGCCCCCCCCGGTCGGGACTTCGAAGTCGAAGTTTTCATAGCCAGAGTAAGGACGCCATTTACGCACGTCGAAGTCGATACCGGTGGCGCGCAGGCCTGCGCCGGTGGTGCCCCACTCCAGCGCCTCTTTGGCGGTATAGGCTGCCACGCCGACGGAACGGCCTTTCAGAATGGTGTTGCGCAGGGCGGCCTTCTCATAGGAGTCCAGACGCTTCGGCATCCACTCGAGGAACTCACGCAGCAGGCGATCCCAGCCACGCGGCAGATCGTGCGCGACGCCGCCGATGCGGAACCACGCCGGGTGCATACGGAACCCGGTAATCGCTTCCACCAGATCGTAAATTTTCTGCCGATCGGTAAAGGCGAAGAAGACCGGCGTCATCGCGCCGACGTCCTGAATAAAGGTCGAGATATACAGCAGGTGGCTGTTGATGCGGAACAGCTCGGAGAGCATCACGCGGATCACGTTCACGCGATCCGGTACGGTGATCCCAGCCAGTTTTTCCACCGCCAGCACGTACGGCATCTCGTTGACGCAGCCGCCGAGATATTCAATACGGTCGGTATACGGGATGTAGCTGTGCCAGGACTGACGCTCGCCCATCTTCTCGGCGCCGCGGTGGTGATAACCGATATCCGGTACGCAGTCGACGATCTCTTCGCCGTCCAGCTGCAGAATAATGCGGAACGCACCATGCGCCGATGGGTGGTTCGGACCGAGGTTGAGGAACATGAAGTCCTCGTTGTCGGTGCCGCGCTTCATGCCCCACTCTTCCGGTTTAAAGGTCAGCGCCTCCATCTCCAGATCCTGTTTGGCTTTGGTCAGCTCAAACGGGTCGAACTCGGTGGCGCGCGCTGGATAATCTTTACGCAGCGGGTGACCTTCCCAGGTCGGCGGCATCATGATGCGACGCAGGTTCGGGTGACCATCGAAGGTAATGCCAAACATTTCCCAGGTTTCACGCTCATACCAGTTGGCGTTGGGGAACAGTTTGGTGAAGGTCGGCAGATGCAGATCGTTTTCCGACAGCGCCACCTTGAGCATGATGTCGCGGTTGCGATCGATGGAGATCAGGTGATAGAAAACGGAAAAATCCGCGGCGGGCAGGCCATCGCGGTGCGTGCGCAGACGTTCGTCCATGCCGTGCAGGTCAAACAGCATCACGTAAGGCTTCGGCAATTTCTTCAGGAAATCACCCACCTCCAGCAGCTGTTCACGCTTCACCCATACCACCGGTACGCCGGTACGGGTTGGCTGAACGGTAAAGGCATCCGGCCCAAAGCGGTTGCGCAGTTCGCCAATCACCGGGTCATCAAGGTGATCGCGGGTTTGCCAGGCTGGTGCGGCGTCATGCGCGGTTAAATCGGTCATATTGTTCACCATTGCAAAAGGTCCGTGGTGACTGCCGGCGAGACTTCGCGCTGTTGTAGATTGATTTGCGAAGTGGTTCTCCCGCCCGCAGGCGCAAATTAAATCTCGTCCGGCGTCCGCAGATTGGTCACTGCAATACGTTCGCCGCGTTTACGCTCGCGTTCCGACTGCATATTGGCGCGATAAACGCCCTGATCGCCAACCACCCATGAGAGCGGACGACGTTCTTTACCAATGGACTCCTGCAGCAGCATCAGCGCCTGCATATAGGCCTCCGGACGCGGCGGGCAGCCCGGGATGTACACATCGACCGGAATGAATTTATCCACGCCCTGGACGACGGAATAGATGTCGTACATCCCGCCTGAGTTGGCGCAGGCGCCCATGGAGATCACCCACTTCGGCTCCAGCATCTGATCGTAGAGACGCTGAATAACCGGCGCCATTTTGGTAAAGCAGGTTCCCGCGACCACCATCAGGTCCGCCTGACGCGGAGAGGCGCGCAGAACTTCTGCCCCAAAACGCGCAACGTCATGCACCGCAGTGAATGACGTCACCATTTCCACATAACAGCAAGAAAGGCCGAAGTTGTACGGCCAAATTGAGTTCTTACGGCCCCAGTTCACCATGTCATGCAGCGCGTGTTCGAGTTTCCCCATATACACGCTTTTATTGACTTCCTGCTCCAGAGGATCGGTAACGATCTCCTGTTTCTGCAGGGGGTAACGGTCGTTCTCACCGTTAGGATCTATGCGGGTGAGCGTATAATCCATCTTATTGCCTCGCTTTTACTGCATATGACGGTTAGTGGGACTGTCTGTTTCCGGGTTAACCAGCGTGCGACGGGAACGCGCAGGCGTCCAGTCCAGTGCGCCGATGCGAACGAGATAAACCAGACCAGCCAGTAGCACTAAAATGAAAATTGCGGCTTCCACAAAGCCGACCCAGCCGCTCTCGCGGATAGAGGTCGACCATGCGTAGAGATACAGGGCTTCCACGTCGAAGATAACGAAGAACATGGCAACCAGATAAAACTTCGCAGAAAGACGTAAGCGGGCCGAACCGACGGAGTCGATCCCCGATTCAAACGGCGTGTTTTTACTACGCGCGCGCGCGCGACCGCCAAGGTACCAGCCGCCGACGAGCATGAGGCAGCACAGGCCGATAGCGATGATGAGAAATATAGCGAATGCCCAATGATGAGCGATGACTTCAGTGGATGTTGACATACGCATTGCTTAACCAAAAAAGTGTAGCGCCAAAACCCTCTGCTCTTACTGGCAGATGAACGCCACAGCGTTTCACGGGAGGAATAAAAAATAACCGTGCAAAAAAGCGTCCCTGGTCGATGTGAGAAGCCCAGATGCCGTGGCTTTTTACCCCTTTCTTTAACCTTTTGTCAACTTTAACAAAAGTTTTCATAACATTAATTTACATTGGAATCTTTTCATTAACATTAAATGCCCTTTTCTGCGAAATAACCTTGCATACTGTTCGGTTTTAGTGTTGTTGAATCGTGTCCGTTTCCGTCGTAAATCAAAAATCCCTTCTATTTTGACAGGATTTAGCCTCGATTCCTCCCCCCAAAGAGGGGTATTTTCTTGATCTGCGACACGGTTTTGTTAATTACCCCAGGAAATCGGCAACAATCCATCCGGTTTTTTAACATTAGCAGGAAGTGTTGAAAGTGCAGGGAAAAGTCGACAAGCTGAGCGCCTTGTCACGCCAATACGCTGATTTTTCTGCAAAGAAATACAAAAAAGATTCAAAACATCAATAAGAGTGCAAAAAAAAGAGCCGCCAGGTGGGAAACCAACTCCTGAGGCTCTTTTTGGGCACTTACATTCTGTTACCAGTTTTTGTGATCTTTGTTAGCAAGAATACCCTTACAAAACCAAGGTATTCCCTCCCTCTTCCGGAGTAAGTGCTGTGCCCGTTTCCCAGGGATGGATCTCCTGGCTCAGAGACTGAAAAATCGCCTGCGGCAGTTCGCTCACCGTCCGCGGATTGCAGCTGACGACGTACCGGGTGTCCGGCAACGCCGGTAACCCCTCACTGATGCCAGCCACGCGTAGATCCGGGCTCATCATTTCGACCGGGCGCGCCGTCACGCCCAGCCCGGCCTTCACCGCCGCTTTCACGCCCGATAGCGAGGAAGCTCCGTGGGCCAGATGCCAACTAACGCGGGCAGTATCCAGCGCGGCGATAATATCCTGGCGGAATGGGCTTGGCTCTTCGAGCAGGATCAGGGGGATAGATTCCCCCTTCGCCAGCACATATTCCGCTGCGCAATACCAGAGAGTAGGTGATGTTCTCAGGGTGAAAGAGGTGAAACCGGGAGGCTGATGGGTGGTCAACGCCAGATCGACCAGCCCCTCGGCCAGCATCTCCATGATGGCGGCATGGGGGTGAACTTTGATCTCCAACGTCATTCTGGGATAGAAACAGCCGATGCGGTTTAACAAAAACGGCAGGATGGTGTCAGCCGTTTCTTCTGACGCGCCGATGCTCAGAGCCCCCTGCAGGCTGCCATACATCAGCGACATACAGGCTTCATCGTTAAAACGGAGAATTTTGCGGGCATAGCCCAGCAGCTGGATCCCCTGCTCGGTCAGCAGCTTATTGCGGCCGTGGCGGGCGAAAAGCTCTTTGCCCACCAGCTGTTCCAGGCGTTGCATTTGCTGACTGACCGCGGACTGAGTACGACACACTGCGGCGGCGGCGGCGGCAAAAGTGTTCAAATCAGCGACCGCGACAAAGGTACGCAGCAGATCGAGATCGAGGTTGAGTATGGGACGTGTTGTATTAATCATCTTTCTTCACTTACAGGTGGCTAACGCTGACCTGCCTTGTTGATGCTTTACGCCAGGTTTCCGGCTATTCCCTGAGCCTCGTGCTCACCGTCTGACGGCGGATAAACAACTGGACGAACGTTATTACATGCCAAAGTACTCGTCTGGGCAAATGCGCAGAACTGCGGAGTAATATATTGTTCGTATTTCTCATTATTATTTATTACCACGACCAGCCAGGCGCCATACGTCGCCGCGGGAACCCGGTCAGTGATGCTGAGAAAATCGCTCTTCTGGCGTAACTTTCCGGCAGAAAAGGAACAATAAAATCCTGTAATAACAATATATTAAATCTCAATGCAACCGCAGTTCTTGGCGGTTAACACGGATATTAACGGTGATATTCTAACCTATCCCCCTCCTTTTTATAAGCCTTAATAAGGATTAACTGAGACAATTTTTAAATTTTTTTCAACATTTTATATTAATTAACAAACCTCAGATTATTACCCGCTAAAAATAATAATAATGTGGTCGCACGCTGTTTTTTATTAAAATTATTTAACATCAAAATTACAAGCCAATCGCGCTTGTATGCAGGATAGCGTTTTTTAGCGACTCCCCCTTCTCCCTCCCCATATTACCGGGCAAACAAACGAGATAAATGATGGCAAAATCGCTACTAAATCTATATTTACGACCAAAAAATCGACATAAAAAGGCATAAGCCACAGACCAAATCCGCAATCGGTAGATAAATCAATTGCGCTTAAAATCCGGCGTTAGCAAAATCTTCTCCTGCAAAGCCTTCAAAACAGCGGGGAGGGGGAGTACATTGTTCCGTGCTGACTTCCACGGCAGGGAGTGGCGATAACAGCTAAAAGGTCAAGATTCATGTCCCCCATCGAAAAATCCAGCAAGTTAGAGAACGTCTGTTATGACATCCGCGGCCCGGTTCTGAAAGAAGCCAAACGTCTTGAAGAAGAAGGCAATAAGGTTCTGAAACTGAACATCGGCAACCCGGCGCCATTCGGCTTCGAGGCCCCTGACGAGATCCTCGTCGACGTCATCCGCAATTTGCCTACCGCCCAGGGTTACTGCGATTCGAAAGGATTGTACTCGGCGCGTAAAGCTATCATGCAGCATTACCAGGCCCGGGGTATGCGCGATGTCACGGTGGAAGACATCTATATCGGCAACGGCGTGTCCGAACTGATTGTGCAGGCGATGCAGGCGCTGTTAAACAGCGGCGATGAGATGCTGGTTCCCGCCCCGGACTACCCGCTGTGGACGGCGGCGGTGTCGCTTTCCAGCGGCAAAGCAGTGCACTATCTGTGTGACGAATCCTCTGACTGGTTCCCGGATCTGGACGACATCCGCGCAAAAATCACACCGCGCACCCGCGGGATCGTGATCATTAACCCTAACAACCCCACCGGCGCGGTCTATTCCAAAGAATTGCTGCAGGAGATCGTGGAGATCGCTCGTCAGCATAATCTGATCATTTTCGCCGATGAAATTTACGACAAGATCCTCTACGACGAAGCCCAGCATCACTCTATTGCCGCCCTGGCGCCGGACCTGCTGACGGTGACCTTTAACGGATTGTCGAAAACCTACCGCGTTGCCGGCTTCCGTCAGGGCTGGATGGTGTTGAATGGCCCGAAAAAACACGCGAAGGGCTATATCGAAGGGCTGGAGATGCTGGCTTCAATGCGTCTTTGCGCCAACGTGCCGGCCCAGCATGCTATCCAGACGGCGCTGGGCGGCTATCAGAGCATCAGCGAATTCATCATCCCCGGCGGACGCCTGTATGAACAACGCAACCGCGCCTGGGAGCTTATCAACGATATTCCGGGCGTCTCCTGCGTGAAGCCAAAAGGCGCGCTGTATATGTTCCCGAAAATCGATGCCAAACGCTTCAATATTCATGACGACCAGAAAATGGTGCTCGACTTCCTGCTGCAGGAGAAAGTCCTGCTGGTGCAGGGCACCGCCTTTAACTGGCCGTGGCCGGATCACGTACGCATCGTGACCCTGCCGCGCGAAGACGACCTGGAGATGGCTATCTCCCGCTTTGGCCGCTTCCTCTCCGGCTACCATCAGCTTTAATCGCGCCGCCGCCGGCATTTGCATCCGGCGGCGATCCCTGCGCACAATGGAACCCGATGTTGTCACTGATTAAGGGTCCCTATGAGTCAGAGTCATTTCTTTGCCCACCTCTCCCGCCTGAAACTGATTAACCGCTGGCCGCTGATGCGCAACGTGCGCACCGAAAATGTCTCCGAACACAGCCTGCAGGTGGCGATGGTCGCCCACGCGCTGGCGGCGATTAAAAACCGCAAATTTGGCGGCCAGGTCAACGCCGAGCGTATCGCCCTGCTGGCGATGTACCATGACGCCTCGGAAGTACTAACTGGCGACCTCCCTACTCCGGTGAAATATTTCAATTCGCAGATTGCCCAGGAATATAAGGCGATTGAGAAAATTGCTCAGCAAAAGCTGGTGGATATGGTCCCTGACGAGCTGCGCGATATTTTCGAGCCGCTGATTGATGAGCATCACTACAGTGAGGAAGAGCAGTCGATCGTTAAACAGGCTGACGCCCTCTGCGCTTACCTGAAGTGCCTCGAAGAGCTGTCTGCAGGCAATAACGAATTTCTGCTGGCCAAAGGTCGGCTGGAAAAGACCCTGGCATCGCGGCGCAGCGCGGAGATGGATTACTTTATGCAAGTGTTCGTCCCAAGCTTCCAGCTGTCGCTGGACGAAATTAGCCAGGATTCGCCGCTGTAAGGTTCTGGCCGGGCGGCGGTTGTGCTCTACCCGGCCAGAATATCTTAAAACGGAAACAGTACCGGGATTAGCAGGACGCAGACCACCATCACCAGTATGGTAAAGGGCACGCCTATTTTGACAAAATCGCTAAATGAGTACTTGCCCGGGCCAAGCACCAGGGTGTTAACCGGCGAGGAGACCGGGGTCATAAACGCCGCCGAAGCCGCCATCGCCACCACCATGGCAAAAGGATAGGGTGAGACGCCCATTGACTTCGCCGCCGCTAAGGCAATAGGCGCCATCAGCACCGCCGTGGCGGTGTTTGAGATAAACAGCCCAATCGCCGCGCACATCATGAACAGGCAGCCGAGCATCAGATAAGGCCCCTCGCCTCCGGCGACATCCATCAGTCCCTTCACCACCAGATCCACCCCGCCGGTTTTTTGCAGCGCCAGGGCAAACGGCATCATCCCAACAATCAAAATAATGCTCGGCCAGTGGATCGCCTTGTAGGCGCTCTCGGCATTGATGCAGCGGAATTTGCCCATCAGCAGACAGGCGATAATCGCGGCAATCGGGTTGGGAATTTCATCGGTGAGCATCAGGGCTACCATCAGCACCAGGCAGAAAATCGCATGCGGAGCCTGGCTGTGGGCCGGCGAAGCGTCATCGACCTCAACCGGCATATTGAGCACCACGAAATCCCGGCCGCGCTTCGCCAGCAGGGCAATTTGCCGCCAGTTGCCGACCACCAGCAGGATATCGCCGAGTTGCAGCGGCTCGTCGACCACCGAACCATCCATCGCTTTGCCATCGCGCTTCATGCCGACGATATTGAGACCAAACCGGGTGCGGAAGGCTATCTCACGCACCGTTTTGCCCATCATCTCTGAATCCGGGATCAGCGCCACCTCCGCCATCCCCACATCCAGCGCCTGATCGGCAAAATACTCGCCGCGCAATACCATCGGCTCAAGCATTTGCTCGCCGCAGAACTGGCGTAAATCGACATCGGAGGCGGACATATCGATCAGCAGGACGTCGCGGGCGCGAAATTCCGATACCCCGTTGACGTTGACAATTACCCGGCGGAACCGCCGCCAGCGTTCAACGCCGATCACGTTGGCGCAGTAGCGCTCACGCAGCTTTAAATCATCCAGCCGCTGACCGATCATCGGCGAACCCGGGCGGATGGCCAGCCGGCGAGCGCGGCCGGTGAGGTGATATTCGCGGATCAAATCGCGGAAGGTGCTTCTTTTTCGCCCATCGCGTGCGGAGTCGCCATTATCCGTCTTCAGCATAAAGCGCACCGCCAGCATATAGACGATGCCCAGGATCAGCACCACCAGGCCAATCGGCGTGACGCTGAAAAAGCTGAAGCCGTGCAGTCCCTCGCGCAGCAATTCACTGTTGACCACCAGGTTGGGCGGCGTCGCCACCAGGGTCATCATCCCGCTGATAAGCCCGGCGAAGCTCAGCGGCATCATCAGCCGCGATGGCGAGGTATTCATCCGCGCCGAGACGCTAAGTACCACCGGGATGAAAATGGCGACCACCCCGGTGGAGCTCATAAACGCGCCCAGACCGGCGACGGTGAGCATCAGGTAGATCAGCATTTTGGTTTCGCTGTTCCCCGCCACGCTCACCAGCCATGCCCCCATTTTGGTGGCGACTCCGGTGCGCACCAGGCCATCGCCGATAATAAACAGGGCGGCAATCAGGATCACGTTAGGATCGCTGAATCCGGAAAAAGCTTCATTTAACGTCAGCGTTCCGCTGAGGACAAAGGCGACAATGACCATCAGGGCGATAGCATCCATGCGCACCTTGCCGGTAGCAAACAGCACAACCGCGATGGCCAGGAGGGATAAAACCCAAATCAATTCACCGTTCACAACGTTTCCTTGTCACAAGTGGGAGTCGACATAGTGGCATAAAAAAGCCCCGACGACGCGGGGCGAAATCATGGGTTTACGCTTTAAGACGCACATTTACCACGCCGTCAGTCTGGCGTTCAACCACCAGATCTTCCAGGCTGCTCAGCACGAGGTCGGCTTCATCCAGGCGAGGGGCATCGGCGGGCACGTTGACCGCGATAGTGCGACAGCCGGCCGCCAGTCCGGAGAGGAGCCCCGCCGGCGCATCTTCCACCACCGCGCACTCCCCGGCAGGCAGACCCAGCCGCTCGGCGCCCAGCAGATAGGCGTCCGGCGCCGGTTTGCCGTGTTTCACCTGCTCGGCGGTGACGAACACCTCAGGCATCGGCAGGCCCGCCGCGCGGTGACGCGCGTGGGCAACCGGAATCGAGCCGGAGGTGACAATCGCCCACGGGATCCCGGCCTCATTGAGCGTATTCAGCAGGGCTAATGCCCCCGGCAGCGCGACGATACCCTCAATATCAGTGGCTTCTATCTGCTCGAGGTAGCGAAATTCGGCCTGGATATCCTCCTCGCTGCGCCCCGGCATAAAATGGCGAATGGAGGTAATGGCCTGCTTGCCGTGAATAAAACTGAGAATTTCATCATGCTCAATGGCGAAACGATCCCCCCACTTGCACCATGAACGCTCTACCACCGGCAAGGAATCCACCAGCGTCCCGTCTAAATCGAACAGGAAACCTTTACACTGCACGGGCACCTCCCTCAGGCGTTGATAATTTGATTAATTTCATTACTGCTCAGATGATACTGGCGCGGGCAAGCGTGCCAGACGCTCAGCATCCGCTGATATTTCTCCCACATCGGGGTCTGCGAGTTAAAGCCATGGGTACCGGCGTCAAAATGGCTGTAGCGGCCTTCAACGTTGACCATAAAACGCACATAGCCGAGATAACGCGCTTCGGTGGCGGCATCAAACCCGAGGAAGGTGACCCGGCGTTCATCGATACCCGCCGCGTCTTTCAGGTTGGTCCAGGAGACGTGCAGCGCGTGGTACATCTCCATGATATCAATAACGGTACGGCAGGTTTCTTCCGTCAGCTGGCCAAACTCGCGGTCCAGTTCACGCATCTGTAGCCCATACCCTCGCTCTATGATGGTTTGCAGACGACGGTAGCGTTCCGCATTATCCGGGTCGAGCATCGTCATCATTTTGTACTGATTGGATAAAATCAGACGCTGCGCATTGGTCATTTCCATGTTGTGACTCCTGTAGCACGGTAGGGCGTGAAATAAAGAAGGCGCATAAATCATGCGCCTTCTTTTATATGCGTTTTCCGTAGTGAATTACAAATCATCAAGGAAAGTTTTATCCAGTTGTTTGAAGGCGCGCTTAAGCGTGTCAGCCAGCGCCTGATAATCGGGCTTGCCTTCGACCGGTGCCAGCGCCTGCCCCGCCTCCTGCAGTTTACCGCGCACTTCATAGAACCAGTTAAGAATGGAGGGCGGCAGCGGCGTCACCGAACGCTTACCCAACCACCAGAGTCCCTGCATCGGCAGGCTCAGCGCAAACAGCGCGGTAGCGACGGCGGGGCCCAGCTGGCCGCCAAGAGCTATCTGCCAGCAGAGGGTAAAAATGGCGATTGGCGGCATGATGCGGATGGCATAGCGGGTGGCACGAATAATGCGGTTTTCAATAAACACCGGCGCGAGGCGCTTGTCGAGAGGCCAGGTCTTTGCGTAATGCTGCCCGCGGTTGAACAAGCTAAAGAAGCTAACGGGGCGTTTCTCAGGGGTCGACATGGCTTTACCTCAACTTTACATATAAAACTTAAAAAATTCGTGCAAAACACCAACTATGCATGACATCGTTCAAAAGATTTTGGCAAAGGATGCCGCAATCAGGTATCCTGTGCCCGCCTGAAAGGGCGGTTAGACTCTTTGCCAGGCTAGTCAAATTATCGCATATTCTGCCATTGGCTGAAAATTATGCAAAATGGCATAAAATCAAATGTACTTCTCTCATCGTGCCCGAAAACAGAACAAGGCATGATGTTAATCATAAATGTCGAGGTCATCCTGCGCTACGCTAATGACACACTGACGTTTTTTTAGCCACGTATCATAAAAAGGTACTTCCATGTCGAGTAAGTTAGTACTGGTTCTGAACTGCGGTAGCTCCTCTCTGAAATTTGCTATCCTTGACGCCGTGAACGGCGACGAATATCTGTCCGGTTTAGCGGAATGCTTCCACCTGCCGGAAGCCCGTATCAAATGGAAAATGGACGGCAGCAAACAAGAAGCCGAGTTAGGCGCGGGCGCCGCGCACAGTGAAGCGCTGAACTTTATCGTTAACACTATTCTGGCACAAAAACCAGAACTGTCTGCTCAGCTGACCGCAATCGGCCACCGTATCGTACACGGCGGTGAAAAATACACCAGCTCCGTGGTGATCGACGAGTCCGTAATTCAGGGTATTAAAGACGCCGCGTCTTTCGCACCGCTGCATAACCCGGCACACCTGATCGGCATCGCTGAAGCGCTGAAATCCTTCCCGCACCTGAAAGACAAAAACGTGGCTGTATTCGATACGGCGTTCCATCAGACCATGCCGGAAGAATCCTATCTCTACGCCCTGCCGTACAGCCTGTACAAAGAGCACGGCGTTCGTCGTTACGGCGCGCACGGCACCAGCCACTTCTACGTGACTCAGGAAGCCGCTAAGATCCTCAACAAGCCGGTGGAAGAGCTGAACATCATCACCTGCCACCTCGGCAACGGTGGTTCTGTTTCCGCTATCCGTAACGGTAAATGCGTTGACACCTCCATGGGTCTGACCCCGCTGGAAGGCCTGGTGATGGGTACCCGCTCCGGTGACATCGATCCGGCCATCATCTTCCATCTGCACGACACCCTGGGCATGAGCGTTGACGCGATCAACAAAATGCTGACCAAAGAGTCCGGCCTGCTGGGTCTGACCGAAGTCACCAGCGACTGCCGCTACGTGGAAGACAACTATCAGGAAAAAGCCGACGCTAAACGCGCGATGGACGTTTACTGCCACCGCCTGGCGAAATACATCGGTTCCTACACCGCGCTGATGGACGGCCGTCTTGACGCCGTTATTTTCACCGGTGGTATCGGTGAAAACGCCGCGATGGTGCGTGAGCTGTCGCTGGGCAAACTGGGCGTACTGGGCTTTGAAGTTGACCATGAGCGTAACCTTGCTGCCCGCTTCGGCAAGTCTGGCTTCATCAACAAAGAAGGCACCCGTCCTGCCGTGGTTATCCCGACCAACGAAGAGCTGGTCATCGCGCAAGACGCCAGCCGTCTGACCGCATAATTCCACATCGCCAGCCCTGACCCGCAATAATTCGAGCTGCAGGAAGGCGGCGACACAGCAAAACCCCGGCCGCGTACAGCGCGTACGCCACCGGGGTGAGCAAGTAGAGCCAACGCACGTGCAACTTGAAATATGACGGATAGCTGGCGGTGCTGTTTTGTATCCCGCCTGATACTGGCGGTAACGAAAGAGGATATACCGTGTCCCGTACTATCATGTTAATTCCTACCGGTACCAGCGTAGGTCTGACCAGCGTCAGCCTCGGTGTGATCCGC
>OKVU01000282.1_pt1 | contig 23464 bp, 26 predicted proteins | sample 1606901 | NCBI WGS metagenome assembly OKVU01 (sample SAMN03281017, study PRJEB24777) | human gut metagenome | isolation source: fecal sample PR221 from 1 month old male Chinese infant, caesarean... | reverse complement strand
GCGAGAGTAATTCCCCCAGACTTTATAAGCTAACTTTTTTCGTGAAGGTTATTGTCAGATCCAAAAGCAAAAACCCGCCTTGTGGGCGGGTTCTTAAGAATTAGTGGTGCCCGGACTCGGAATCGAAAATTTCTTTTATCATATTGATATTAATATAATTTACTTGGTTTGATTAAAAATGTACCCTCAATTATACCCGCAGTCCCTTTTGATATCGAAAGGGAATCACACTTGGGATCAGGCTGAGAGTACAGAAGGAAAGTACCTGGCTATTATATCGTTAATTCTGTCAATCAGTTCCAGCCTTTTGAAAGTGATGTGTGCAGATCCCTTCTTAAAGTATTTAATGATGAACATCTCGTCTTCATAGCGCTCTTTACCCTGAACGGACTGGATGTGACCATCCAGACGAATAGTGATGTTTTCCCGGTTGTCGGGTATCGGTTTGCCGCTGAACAGATGTAGCATTCTTTCCAGGTCGACGAGTCGGTCAGTCTGTTGCCCGGTGATAAGATGAAACCCCCACCGGTCCCACCTCACCAGGTTGTTGACGATAATTTTACTGCCAAATTTGCAGGGGCAATTGGTTTTGTAATTCCAGCTCAGTCCCCTGAAGACGTTGATCACCCCTCGCTCAAACACCTCATCCTTATTCTGGTGTAGTTGTTCAAATGTGATCAGAATGTTCGCTTCACTGATTTCCGGAAAATTATCGTACTCCAGTGACCGGTACCATGTATCACGGGCCTGTGCATCCATTAAGGAAAGCATCCCTGAACGTTGCATCAGGTCACGCCAGATTTCGCGATCGAGATTGCGTGTGATGGCTTTCATTGCGGTTTCCGGTTTCTCCATCAGCCAGCAGCCGCAGCGAAAATCCTGTTTCATGGCCCAGCCCGGGGCGGCTTTACCGCCAATACTTTCTGTCATTGCTGATATTTCAGCCAGTTGCCGGATAAGTGTGTCGATTTGCAGCAGTGTACTCTTTCGTACAGCCAGAATGTGGCGGATACTGGTTGAGCAGATAACGTCCGTATGCCCGGTGACCACTTCCGGACGGGAGATTGTGATGTCTGACATTATCGGTTTCCCTTTTGGTTTATAAACGAAAACGCCAGCCCTGTTCAGGCTGACGTCAGTGGAATGAAGTATGGTGAGTGATATTTACCGGTTCTGGTGCAGAAGCTGCAGATGACGAAGAGTACGGACATCCTCCCGGGCCTGTTCGATACAGGGCAACAGTGCTGCCGAATCCGTTTTATCCTCATCGTTGTCAAAGATAATTCCCGATTCGCAGTCGATATTGTCCTGCAGCCACGCAATGAGGATATCCAGCGCTGTTTCAGTGGTTAATGGCATCACGCTCTGTATCACTGTATTGTCTTCCGGCAATTGATGAGGGCTGGCAGAAGTCGCCGGTGTTTCGGTAGCGTCACGTTCATCCACCACGCGGAGTGAATAACCGTTTTCAGCGACCTTGTTAATCAGTTCAATGAGATTAACACCATCGACGTCAACGACAATTCGCCCCATGTTCAGCGCCTGCACGTTAACGCTGTCGGCTTCCAGCGTCAGGGCCAGTTTCATTGTTTCGCCTCCGGATGCTTACCCAGAGTAATGTTATTTACTGTTCGGTAATTGTCGCGGGTCATCAGGCCGGTCGCCCTGCGAGCCCGGAGGATATCAATGCTGTTGATTAACTGCGACGAGGCTCCTGCGCTGAATCCCGGCTGGTCGGTACGTACCAGCGCGTATTTTTCAACGAGAAAGTTCACCGCATCACACAGTGAAATGCCCGCTTCAATATGCTGCTCAATCACACGTTCATCAGCGAACGGTGTGTCATTCAGCGCGAGGCCGTAGTGCTGGTCCAGTAACCGGGTGAGCAGTGTCTGCCAGATGGTGACGGGAGACGGGCAGCACGATGCCTCCCGTACATGCGTGTCGGGTAATGTTTTCATAATGAAGATTTTCCTGATATGCAGAGATAAAAAATGGGACAGTGGCGTGGTGAAAACACCAGGCCGGAGCAGAAGATTATTCTGATGATTTACTTTTTCGTTTCGGGCGTCGGATAAACAGCCAGATAAACGTAACCACAGGAGCCGAGGGTGTCGGCTTCACAGGTCAGCCCCTTCGCATACAGTGTCACGGTATGCTGATGGCGGGGATTCAGTTCACCGCTGGTGAGCATGAGCTCCAGTTGTTTCATCAGCAGCGGAAAGGCCTGGTCCGGATGGTACGCATCCGCATCTCTGAACCGGCCTCTGATACCGGCACGGTCGGCAAGGTAATGCAACCGGTTACCCTCCTGCACCAGACGTGCCCCGAAACAGGGCGTCACGGTGCAGGGCAGTCCCCACCAGAGGCGGTCGTGATTGTCGTCGTGATGCGTTGTCCCGGGGAGTGTGTCTGACACGATAAAATCCTCACAGAAAATCGTTGAATGATAGTTTAACTTTGACAGGTCAGCCGGTGCGCAGACCGGCTTCGGTGAAGGTGTATTCGTTGATGAGAAGGGCCTCATCCACAGGGGCATCTGAGGTCAGCCTGTTGTGCTCGTTTTCCAGTTGACGGTACAGCCATAAGGCCAGGTCGCGCAGGGCTTCGCTGACAGCGGCTTCCGCATCTGTTGTCATAGTCTGACCAGTCGGACTGTTCCGGGTAACAGTGATATCCATGCTGTACGGATGGCAGTAGCGTCCCCGGCGGTGGATTTCAGCCTGCAGTTGCCAGAAGTTACGCTTCTGCACCGCCTGCAGGGCATCCGCGATACGATGGAGTTCATGCTCCTGTGGGGCATACTTCCGGATTATCCGGGCTGTCGCCGGCTGCCAGTGCCAGCGTCCTTCAAAACAGGCTCCGTCCCCCTGGCTGCAGCATCCGCTGAACCAGATGCACGGCTCTTCCATAAACCTGCCGTTGCTGAGCCGGAAAACGCGCTGGCGGAGGTCAATTCCGAAAATGTCACAGACCGCCCTGAAGTCCTCATACACGTTTTCATACCAGTTGCTGTCAGCATGATGCTGACGGTACCCGTCGCGGGCTTTTCCCCGTACCGGGCAGGAAAGTTCATCCAGCGTATACACTGTGATGGTGATAATGCTGCTCATCAGAATCCCCTTTCTGATTCAGTTCAGGGTGACGCTCATCAGCCGGACATACGGGCCAAAACTGTCCTTACGGCGTTCTGCAAATACAGCCAGCACACCGGGAATATCCTGCACTTCACGACCGGTATACGCCTCAGCACTGCCGTGCCAGCGGTATTTACCGGTACAGAACGGAAAAAGACGGGATGTCGGATGTTGTTGGTGAATACGCATGGCTTCACCACGGGTGATAATTTTCATAATGGGATACCTCTGAAGACAGAAGATAAAAGTGAAAACAGGTGTGATGTGGTTGTGACGGGTTAAAGCAGACCATGTTCGGCAAAGGAGAAAACCTGGCTGCCACCGACTATCAGATGGTCCGGCACCCGGATATCCACCAGGGCCAGCGCCTGTACCAGACGTTCCGTGATAAGGCGGTCTGCCTTGCTGGGTGTGACTTCACCGGACGGGTGATTGTGCGCCAGCACCACGGCAGCGGCATTGTGGTACAGGGCGCGTTTAATCACTTCCCGGGGATGGACTTCCGTGCGGTTGATGGTGCCGGTGAAGAGGGTTTCACCGGCAATCAGCTGATTCTGGTTATTCAGATACAGCACCCGGAATTCTTCACGCTCCAGTCCCGCCATGTTCAGAATCAGCCATTCCCGTGCCGCATGCGTGGAGGTGAAGGCCACGCCGGACTCATGAAGATGGCGGTCCAGGGTTTTCAGGGCCCGTTGAATGAGGCTGCGCTCGCCGGGCGTCATCTCTCCGGGCAGAAAGGAAAGCTGTTGCATTGTACTTCTCTCCATTCAGTCGATGATGCGCATAATGGCGCTGCATTCCGGATGCTGCAGGGCGTAATCCCGCAGCCGGTAATAATGGACCGTCATAGCATAACACTCCGTACGACAGGCGTGATGACTGTACGCCATCAGACAGGCGGCAATGCCGGCAGCTTCCGGGCTCATTTCAGCGCGGTTACCGTTCATGGCATTGAACAGTACCCATGTTTCGTCATCATCGTCATCCGGTTCGGGTGCCATAAATGCGCCACCGTTGTTCAGGGTGTACAGATTCCAGATACCACCGCAGTAGTCTTCGCACAGACGGTCCATCCAGCCGAAGACACGGGGCTCCAGGGTCACCCACTGTGGAATGAGGCCAAAGTGCTGTGGCCAGAAGCTGATGCGCTGTTCATCAGGGACGGGAGTGGCAACCAGTTGAGACTGGTTATTCCCTGATGCAGTAGTTACGGAAACAGAAGGTGTGGTGGAATTATGCGAAGAGGTTGTCATGAGATTATTCCTTATAAAAAGCAAATGAATGGAAGAATGCCTGGGGACTGGTACAGACGTGAGTCAGGGCTGCACTTTCAGGGAAACAGCATCAGCGCATGCTCTCCAGCAGCGTTTCTGCCATCACCCACAATGCGCGGTTGAGCTTAATATCGGTGTCGATGCTGTGAATGGCACGGGTGTGGATACGTTTTCCTCTGGCACTGCGACCGGAAATTCCGCCTTTCAGCATATTCTCCTGGATGGTCTGATAAGCACTCCACAGGTCCTTACCGTAATCCTCCCGGCGTCGTGGTGTCAGAATGTCGGCGGTGGTGACGGGCTGATGTTCGTCACCATAACGGTAAGTCAGTGCCGCCTGTGCCAGCGCCTGGCGTGCCGGTGGCGGCAGGACCAGCGACTGCATGGCATCACGCTTCTCCTCTATCCGGTCAAACACGCCCACCACCTCGTAAGCCCCTTCAATGACTCTGTCCACCACATTTCCCCGGTGCGGAACACGCACTTCCCCCAGAGACTGACCGCAGACGCATCCGTTCTGGCAGACGAACCTGAAGTAACCCGGCAGCATCTGGTAGCTGGAGGTACCGTCATGAGAGTTGAGCAGAATAATTTCAGGGACATGTTGTCCGTTTATCTCCCCGTCACGGCGCAGACGCAGCATGTGTTTGGTATACCCCCGGCGGCCCGGGTCACGTACGCGGGTCTGGCAGGCGAAGAATGGCTGAAAGCCTTCCCGTTGCAGGCTTTCCAGCACGGTGATGGTGGGGATGTATGTATAGTTCCGGCTCCGGGAGGTGTGTTTATCTTCCCCGAAAATCCCGGGCACATGGTGCATCAGCTCTTCACGGGTCAGCGGACGGTCACGGCGTATCTGGTTCGCATAACCAAAACGACTGGCTAATCGCATACTTTGCTCCTTATCAGTGGTTAAGACTGAATGACGTAATCAATGAAAAAGCCGCGTCTCACGGAGAAGACGCGGCCTGATGGATGAAATGAATGAGGGTTTACCGAAGCCCTTCAGCATTGTGGTGACGCAACCGGAAATGCGTTCCCTGATCATCTTCAATAAGCACATTGCGGTAAGCTGTTGTGACAGCCATCGCCTGTTCGCGTGAGAAAGGGCCTTCGGGCAATAAAACAGGGTGACAGTCCGACATACCGGCTATTTTCCGATAAATTCAACGCTGGCACCGGTGGCATTACCGTCAGCACCAACCGTGACGGTCACTTTGTCGTACGCACGGTCTTCAGGATTGAACACTTCAAACTCAACCTTATTGCCTTTTACTTCGTAAGAGCCAAAATCAGCGGTTTCTGTTGTTTCCTCGCCATATTCCCGGGCGTATGCCTGCCGGGCAGCCTGCAGGACGGAATCTTTACTAATGGCGGGTGTCTGTTTCGGGGAAAAACCGGCAAGTGATGTGACAAATTTCGGACAGACCTTCAGCATATCACCGCGGGTGAATTCCATTCGTACACCAAATGCCTGTAAAACGGACACATCACGCTCTGCTATGGAGTGAACGGCTTTTTTGACCATTTCCGGCGCCTGTCCGATTTCCACCTCAACAGCCCTGAATCCCGTCTGCTGATTACACATTTGTGATGTGGGGATCAGGTTACCGTTAATACTGATACGGCTGCCCAGGAGCGTCTGTACACCATTCGGGCATCCCTGCATCAGGCCGGTAATACCAATCGTGCCATTTTTCAGCATTACCAGCGCCTGACCATCTTCCGTCATGGTCTGACACCAGCCGTTTTTGACAGCCCAGTTGCCGGCGGAGGCGGAGAATGATGCCACAGTGAACAGCAGGGGAAAAAGAGCTCTGGTATTCATGACTGACCTCTGAAATGAACGTACGGTGTTATTGATAATGATGGAAGGTATGCAGTGACTGTTCAGGGAATGACGTAGCCGTATATTTAGTTTTCTGTTCAACATATTGTCTCCATACCTGTCGGGACGGCTTTGGCAGGCCGGCAATCACAGGTTAAAGGTGTTGATAAGTTTATGGATGAAAGAGAAATGTGGCAGGGCGGAGATAAAACGCTCTTCAGCGACCAGACTGTGGATGTGGCCTCTCCGTTCAAACCGTTCTGATGTCAGGCTGACTGATTTGATATCTGCCAGAGGAAAGACCTGCAGTTTTCCCTTCTGTAACGCGATCAGATACCAGCTACCGCTGTAATAAATGAGCCGGCAGGGCTCCAGTGACGGATACCATCGCTCAGTCATCAGAGAGATGTGGATACACTGTCTTATTGCCAGGATGAGTTGCGAGAAACACTCGGGGAACGTTGCAGTGATATCCGGCGCCGGTAGCCAGATAAGGCAGGGAGAGGGCTCCTGGTTGTCGGTAAGACAGGTTATCAGTCGTCCGTTCCGGAGCGGAAGTATCCGTGCGATCCCGGTATTCTGTATAAAAGAAAGCATTTCAGGGATCGCACCTGGGCTGCTCTGTCGTCTGAGGCTGTACCTGCCATTTCTGTACTCTAAATCCAGGTGAACCAGACGCTGATGAAAATCGCGCTGTAAAGTACGTTCTGTAACGCCAAATTCATCTGACAGTGTTTTTAGTGACAGAGATTCTCCGGCCATCAGTCGGCTGATAATGAGTGATAAGCGAACCGCCAGGCGATCATGCCGGGAACGATTATCAGACATAGATGTGCACTCCGTAAGAAAACATCTTTTATTTCATGATGTTATTATGCATCATGATGTTGAAAGGATGTGTCGCATCCGGATAATCAGGAATAAAATGCAGCAGAAAAAATATTCTTTTAATTATCTGATTTTTAAGCATGATTTCATAAAAAGAAGAATGCTCGTTAATCCAGCGACACATCCTGTCGGCGTGAGTGTGTCAGAACAGACGCTCCCACAGTGTGATCAGCAGGTGGATAATGCGGTCCCGGGCTTTACGCAGAAGCTGTAACATCCAGGCCGGAAAACTGAAACGGGCAACGGCGACGTCAAAACTTTTCCCGATGGTTTCACCAAAAGTCTGTTGTGCGTGTTTCTGGGCCTGTTCAGAGCGGTTTTCTCCCCGGATATGTGAATACACCGCGCTGGTTGCCTGTGGTGGCAGTGCGTGGATCATCAGCGACACAAACGCCGGAAGGTTCCAGCCGACAGGTGCAGCAACGGAGAGTACCGGAAATGATGAAGGGAACAGGGTTGCCACCCGGGCTGTCACCGTCGCCAGTGAGAGCGCCTGCTGACGGGACGGGCATTTTTCTGTGGCATTCCATTCTTCAGCAGGAAACACGCGATCGGCATGGCTGAGAACAAACAGAAAACGCGAGGGATCTGCGCCTTCATTCAGTAAAAACTGATGCATGGTAATGTCGGCGGCATACGCGCGTTCATCTGCCCGCAGGATCCAGATAATCAAATCCACTTCCGGCAGTAACTGACGGTAAAGCGCCCGGTATTCCTGATCATGTTGCGGCGTCTCTCCAATGCCGGGCAGATCGACCAGCGTCATTCTGCGTTCACCGATCTGCAGGGTAAGACGATGAGCCTGGCGGGTGCAGCCGTTCAGGGGATGTGTGGCACAGATATGGGACTGAAAAATAGCATTACACAGGCTACTTTTGCCGGTGCCGGATTTACCCATAATGCCAATCACGGGTTCGTAATGAATAACGCTGTGGAGATGTTCAAGAATTTTCTGACGAATTTCTTCAGGAAGAAACGTCAGATATGATTTCACTTGTGCGGAGAGGGAAGAATGGCTGAATGACATACCGGTATCCTGTTGATTTCACTGAACCGGATCACACTAATCCGGTTTATCATTCAGGTAATATGGACGTGAAAAATGATGGAATGTCTGAATTACGGACATTATTGTTAAAGTGTAATGGAGTATGAAGTGAGTTTTTCAGAACGGGAACTAATGACATACTGCGGTTTCAGGAGATGAGAGGATGACCGGACGTAAAAACAAATGCGTCAGAAAAAATTGTAACAATCAGGTTTTCTCAGTAAAAATGGCAGTGGAGAAAAGACTGTGCAGAAAACATTATGAGAGGTTTTGTGAGCTCAAAAAAAGAAGAGAGCAAAATCCTGTTCACAGATTAAATGAAGCATTGCCAAGAAAGATAAAAGGACCCAAAAGTAAGAAAAAATTAGTAAAAGAAAGAGAAATCATTAACAGCAGGAAGAAACATAAACAGGAGCAGGGACCATCGCTGGTTGAACTTAATAAAAAAGTTCGTGAGATACTGAAAACTCCGGCATGGAGAACGCTGGAAACGAGAATTCGAAGAAACGGTATCACATTTAAATCAAAAGCAGAGTTAGATGTACTTTCTGAACTTTATGCAATTTATTCATGGGTTTCATATTGCAAACGGAGCGATAATTATTCTGTGTGGTTTTTGAATTGTCCGGATGTAAATATAAATCTTCATGTGTGCGAATGCAGGTCTTCTGAAAGCGATTGTTATCTACCATCCCGTTTTATTATCCTTCCAGCTCCATTAAGGCAAAAAGTAAAAAGAAAATACCCTGCTAATTCGTCTGGAGTGTCAGGATATAGTGATTCAAAAAGTCTTTATAAGACTGTTTTGTCTGTTTGTGGTGGGAAAAGAGAAACCGAATTGTTCTTTTATTCACTGCCAGTAAAGACTAATCATCATCCTTACTGGATTAAAAGTGGTGTGGTTAAAAGATTTCCGCCTATTTTTGGCTTGTTGTTTTATGAACAGGAAAGGTTAACAGGAGGTGTTTTTCGTTATGTGTTGATAAAGTTTTATAATGCTTTTAAGGAGAATTTGTTTTTTGTTGAGATTATCTCGTGCTGTTTTCTTGTTGAGTTTTTTCATGATATTGATTCATTTTTTATAAATCAACGATTAAGTAAGTTGGAAAGTTTTATAGATAAGTGGAGGGAGGGTAAAGAAATCTGGATAAAAGCATATCTACAACTGATACATAATGCATTGGGAATAACTGAAACAGAAAAACTCGTCAATCTATATAATTCATTTTTTACTGATAAAGTGGTTCTCTGGGATGAATCAGTAAAAAAAGTTAAGTGGATTTATGAGAAATAGCACCATTTAACTGAAAGCTACCATAACGTCTTTTTGATCACACGCATGATAATGCGTCTCATTTAAATTTCGTTTTTTGGGTCATGGAAATTTTCCGAACATCAGTGATAATGAGGGTTTTGTTGTTTTTGTTTCTGCAATGTTTGAGGGCTGTTCCTGGAGACGATTCGTTGCTTGTGAGCAAGTGGTGGTCCGCTTTACTGGACGAGTTTTGCATTTGTTGAGTGGTGAAATGGAAGTAAAAAGAGCCCCTTTCTGGCAATGACTGAAAAAGTCAGTAGCGTGTGACAGTAAAAACTAACATAAAGTGATTATCGTATGATTATGACAATAACTTATAACTTTTATGAAAAGAACAACAGAAACTACGAAGCCATAACAGATTCCTGAGACCATGTTTTCTGAGGTAGAGAAAATAATTCCAGAGTAAATCTGCTCTGTTTTCAGAACAGAAATTCCTATACTGGCTGTGAAAAACTGAAACCAACATTCAGTCTGCATGGATGTCTGAAGATGTTGAGAATGTCGGTATGATATTATATACACATATTTTTACTAAGCATTTCAGTAAGTGTTATACACGTATTTTCTACTAAGTGTTTTACCAGACATACACGTGTTTTCATAAACAGCCCTATAAGTGTTTTCATTAAGCATTGCTGTACACATTGCTTTGTCTGAAACACATCCAGTTTAGTAAATCTTTACGTTAGCTAAAATCAGTTTAAAGCTGCTGTAAAACCTTTCTGTTTAAGCAATCAATCTGCTATTCGATTTTACTGATGTTGCGTTTAACCTTTTCTGAGATTTCGAGTTTCGACGTTAGCATGAGAAAAGTATCTTTACGCTAAATCAACCCGAACTTTCCTGAAGTAATCTGACGTTTTTTTCGATGTGCTTACGACGATTCTGTTAAACGACTTTCTGGATGTTTTGATAACAATCAGATTGAGGCATTAACGATTCCTGACGTTTTTCTTTTCCGTGTAAGGTCATTGTTTTCGTCATGATGTGACTCTTCTTGCATTGCGAAAGTGTGATGAACGGTTTTGGTGTTTTGATTCAGATGAAGTTTACGTTATCGATGGTTAATCGTTTTTATGGTGCGTAGTGAAACGTAACTTTTTCAGGATGAGAAAATCGATTCTGATGTTGGTGATTTTTGTTCTTGTGGCGGGGTTTATCTGTAAACAGGTTTTAAACGTGTCATTCGCATCCGTGATTGAGTTGTGTGATTAAGCTGTAGGTTTTGGGGTTGTTGTTGATTTGCATTACCAGGAAGCGTTCTGGTTGCGTTTCTGGTGTTTTGTTCGAATGTTCTGTGGATCCTTTTCCCTTCTGACTTTTCTCGTTGTCCATGTCGTTTTTAAATCCATTCGCTGTTCTTGAGTGTTTTTACCCTGCGTGTAGAATTATCTTTTCGTTCCGGGATGGTTTGTTCCGTTTCAATCACTCTTAATCAGAGAGTTGTAGCATTGCTCAATGCCGGATGCCGTAAAGTTTTACCGCGGCGATTAATGATGTGAAGTCAATCCAAATCAACGGAGATCTCTCATCATGAATCAACCAATACACAATGATTACTGGTTATCCCGTTTTGAAAGTATTCTCAACAGTGCCCTGGTGCAACACCGTGCCGTCTCGTTAATCCGGGTGGATTTACGTTTCCCTGAGCATATGCCTGTCACCATCATGGATCCCGATCCGGATTCAGCGGTGATTTCTCGTTTTTTCGAATCCCTGAAAGCCAAAATTCAGGCTTACCAGCGGAAAAAACGACGTACCAACAAGCGTGTGCGTGCAACCACCCTGCATTATTTCTGGTGTCGGGAGTTTGGCAAGGAAAAAGGCAGGAAACATTATCACGTGATATTACTGCTCAACAAAGATACCTGGTGCTCGCCAGGGGATTTCACCGTTCCTTCTTCGCTGGCGACGCTGATCCAACTGGCATGGTGTAGCGCTCTGCATCTTGAGCCTTGGCAGGGTAATGGACTGGTTCATTTTTCCAGGCGGACGCCTTTCCGTAAACCGGCATCATCTGATGCTCGCCCTTCTTCCGATGATACGCCTTTGTCGGGTGGATGTTCTGAAACCAGGAAGGCTTCAGACAAAAAGCCGGGTGAACCCGCTGTTCTCTGGATCAAGCGTGGTGATGTGGAAGCGATGCAGAAAGCCATGGAGAGAGCCCGTTATCTCGTGAAGTATGAGACGAAGCAGCATGACGGTTCTGGTCAACGTAATTATGGTTGCAGCCGTGGAGCGGGGCGTCTACTGGATGGCAGGTGAACCCTGTAAAACGGCATCCGGTGCCAGAGTATATGTCACAGTAAGGGCGTGGTTGACGCCCTTAGCTCGTTTTCTGAAAAAGTCGTCCTGAAGTCATGCAATGTTTCCTGGTTTTCATGCATCCATCATTTGTCGCTGCGATGCCAGACTTCTGGATGCACACATGTTGTTTTACTTTTGTCAGCATCATAAATGCGCCGGGACTGGTGAATGGAGATAAGCCATTTTATTATCGACGTCAGCGAACATACTCACCATGCCGGTATGTTCCTGAACTGAACAATAAGTTTTGCGCTGATTACAGTATGTGAAGGAGGTCCGTTACAATGAATTCCGCTTATATGCAATCCTTGCAGACATCCCACCACTTCCCAGCTGATTTAACCTACAGATTATTTCCTAGTGAGCTTGCATATCTCATTGACGACTTATATGAAAGTACCCAACTTCCGCTGGAGCTCATTTTTAATACTGTACTGGCAACGCTCTCACTCTCCTGTCAGTCACTGGTTGACGTTGTTCATCCTCACACCAACATGCCGGAACCCTGCTCACTTTATCTGTTGGCAATCGCAGAGCCAGGCGCGGGAAAAACAACGATAAACAGACTGGTGATGAACCCCTGTTACGAATTTGCCGATCGACTCATTCAACAATACGAAGAGAGAAACAAAGATTATAAGACTGAACTACAGATCTGGAATACCCGGCAGAAAGCGCTTGCTGCCAATTTAAGAAAGGCTGTTAACCGGGGGTATCCGGGGGAACAGGAAGAAGAGGCGCTGCGTAATCACGAAAGAAATAAACCGACACGTCCGGTTCGACCGAATTTTATCTATGAAGATGTTTCGCTTAAAGCGCTTGTGGAAGGGCTCAATGAACATCCTGAGGCAGGGGTTATTTCTGACGAGGCGGTCACTTTTTTCAGAAGCTATCTGAAAAATTATCCGGGCCTGTTGAATAAAGCATGGAGTGGACAACCGTTTGATTTTGGACGGGCTGACGAGAAATACCATATCACGCCACGTCTGACATTTTCGTTAATGTCCCAGCCGGATGTCTTTACGAATTATATAAATAATAATGACGTACTGGCGTGGGGAAGCGGATTTCTTTCCCGGTTTCTGTTCAGTCAGACCGGAAGTCCTTCCCGGGTACGGGATTATACGAGAGGCGAGTTCAGAACAAAACCAACCCTGGAGAAGTTTCATAAAAAGATTAACGGATTTCTGTTAAGCCATAACATTAATTCCCCCGGTATGAGCACCGAAAGGAAAACATTAAAACTTGCAAAGAAAGCGTTGGGGGAGTGGCAGGAAAACCAGATTAAGATTGAAAGAAAAGCGCTTGCAGGAGGGGAGTGGGAACACATCAGAGATATTGTTCTGAAAGCAGGTTCTAATATACTGAGGATAGCTGGAATATTCACCTGCTATTGCTATAAAGATGCTGAGGAAATTGAATCAATTGCGCTTTTTAAAGCTATGCATCTCATGGACTGGTATCTGGAGGAGGCGAGCACAATATTTTATCCCATGTCTGCACGATGCCAGTTTGAACAGGATGCCTGTGAACTGTATGCATGGATTATGACCCGAATAAGGCAGAATAATTGGCGTGCTATCAGGAAAACAGACATTGAAAGATATGGTCCCAATCGTCTGAGAAGAGCAGAAAAACTTACACCTGTACTCAATCAGTTAATCGCTCAGAATTATTTCCGTATCATCAAGATGCGATCGCATCAGGCACTTTATGTTTCTGCTCTTGATAATAATGGTTACATCCTTCCTTTCGGCGCAATGTCTTACGAACCGTTTGATATTGTTCCACCCCAGTATAACCATAATGCGAAAACATATTCCGTTGTTATTCCACCGGCATTAATTCAGTCATTTACACCTGATTCCTCAGCTTACACCTTATTTTAAAACAATTTTGTGAGTAGAAAACGAAAATCATAATCCTTCGAATGAAGGTTGATGATAAGGTGTATTGCATATCCTGCACCTGTGCAAATATTCACCAATTATTGGGTGTGAATGAAAATTTCTCTGAAAAAATCGCTATGGTAGCAACAGTAGCAGCACATACACTACATCTGTGATTTTGTTTTGTTTTCATAATGACCTGCTGTCAGAGCTGATTGAATGCTGGGATGTGCGCACTGGTGGAAGAGTGGTTTTCGTTTCAGATATAACGAAAGGTGATCGAAAGATTGTTTTAAACATGGATTAAAGCTAATCATTAACCATATTGTGTGAGTTTTTATATATAAGTTTGTTTGATTCTTGCCGTGATGAGTGCTGGGGTATATGACGATGTCGCTCTCTTTCTGAATAACAAATTATTATTCGTCTGTTACTGATAAGGGATGCGATTCATGTTTTAATAGAGGGTTGAAGAAAATTAATTTGATATTTTTTTGTAAGGGAATGGAACTGTCCGGAATATGTTCAGAACGGCGGATTTCTCATTTCCATTCATTGAACATGGATAATTTTAATTTAGGTTTATTACTATTATTATACTCACTCCCTTTTTCATACAATCTCTATTGTTATTTACTTCCTGTCTTTACTCACTCTCTATCTTTACGATTATATTCACTCTATCGTTACACATTCCATTAGTATTACTCTTGTTATCGTATTCATTCCATCCCTCAATCATATTTACTGTAACTCATATGATGTTCAGGTAAGTTATTCTCTACCATTCTACTGATGATATTCATCTGTTCTCATTTTCACTGAAACAGCAATTAATTTTAATCTTATCCATCATGAGCTGTATTTTCTTAACAATGGTTGTTTATCTGAAGTGTTTTAACTATTCTGATGAACATCAATTCTTTTGTCATTACTGATTAACCGAATGTTTACTTTTTGATAAGGTATCCATGATTCTGTAACGATTAACAGAGCTGGATAAACAATGGAATTGACAGGAGAGATTCCTGATTATGTTTGTTCTGGGTTGTATTATCTAAGATGCAGGATGAAAATCATGTCAGTGGTATTTTTTATTCTGCTATCGTGAGCCGTGAATGTTCATGTCCTTAAGAACAGATTGAATGAGCGCATATAAGTTTATTGCATTGGCCTTGTACACAGTTTTTACAACCACTGAGAGCAAGTTTGTAGTTTATGATGTGATTGGTCGCAATATGTTTCTTAACCTTCTGGACGTGGTGTTTTATCGCGTATTTTGCAGTATTTCGTGATGTTTTATTGAGTCTGTATTTTCTTTACTCCTCGTTTATCTCATCTCTTTAGCAAATACCATCAGATAATCCATTTCTTTCTGCATAATGCTGCGTATCGTTAATAACCCGTCGTATTCATTCTGCTACAGCATGCCTGATAAATACCATCTGTAAGTTATTACCGTTTTAGATCTGATTATGAGCGAAAGCATTAATTCGCTCACAGAGCTTAAAACATCATTAACTTTCAGGAGTCATCAACATGCCTAAATCTTACACACCAAACTGGTTTTTTACCGCTTTACTTGACAATCACATCAATCAAATGATGGCACGCTATTCCTGCCTGCGGGCCTTACGCATGGATTTCTTCTACAGGAAAGATACGCCTGATTTCTTACAACCTGATCATCGCTGGCTTGAATTGCAGTTGCGTATGCTGCTGGAGCAGGTGGAACAATTTGAAAATATCGTTGGCTTCTTCTGGGTGATTGAATGGACGGTTGATCATGGTTTTCATGCGCATGCGGTTTTCTGGATCGATCGTCAGAGGGTTAAAAAAATATATCCCTTTGCGGAGCGGATTACGGAATGCTGGCGGTCTATTACGCATAACAGCGGTTCGGCACACCGCTGTACATATCAGCCGCATTATACATACAACATCAACATTCCTGTGCGCCACAACGATCCTGAAAGCATCGATAATATTCGCGGTGCCCTGCATTATCTGGCGAAAGAAGAGCAAAAAGACGGGCTGTGTGCCTACGGCTGCAATGAAGTTCCTGAACGTCCTGCTGCAGGGCGTCCTCGTAAGCCTCACTTCTGAAGCTTAAGGCCTGAGCCTCCGCTCCTGGAAACACTCCGTCGGTAAAAACTTACCGCATTGATTAATGATGTGAACTGAAGTCAACGGAGATCATTCATCCTGAACCTGAATCCGGTGTTCGCCCCTTGTCGGTGACCTGATCTTCCCGTTCTGTTTCGGTTCTTCACGTATTCCATCAACCCCATCCGCAAACCATAACACGTCAGCTCATTCTCGGGCAGGACGCGTTGTGGGCTGCGCATAACGGAGCATATCTTATGAATGCTATTCCTTATTTCGACTATAGCCTTGCCCCCTTCTGGCCATCTTATCAGAGCAAAGTCATCGGCGTTCTTGAGCGTGCGCTGCGTGAGCAGTCCGGCTCCCGGGTACGGCGGATCCTGCTTCGTCTGCCATGTGAATATGACACTACCTTCAGCAGCAGAAAGACCTGGTTTGGTATGGCCTTTATCGAAACTGTCAGTGCGCTGATGAATGCAACGCCCGGGCGTGACCTCTGCTGGCTCCTGACCCGTCATCCGGAAAAGCCGGAATACCACGTGGTGCTGTGCGTCAGACAGGAGTATTTCGACGGCCCCGAACTGGATCGGTTGATACTGGATGCCTGGAGTAATGTGCTGGGTTTCGCGTCACCAGGTGAAGCAAAGCTGTACCAGAAGCAGATCACCCGGGATGTGGTACTGGATCGCCGGTCACCGGACTGCGAAGCCCTGTTTAAGGACCTTATCTGGGCGTTCAGTGATTTCGCCCGCGATCGCCGTGGAGTGTGCGATCCGGAAGCCCGTTGCCTTGCCGGCAATCCCGGTTGGCAGTGCTGAAAGCAGCACGCAATCCCATTTCCCGTATTACCCCATTCTTCATAAATCTCACTGAGGACATTCTGACCATGTTGACCACAACAAGCCACGACAGCGTATTGCTGCGTGCCGATGATCCCCTGATCGACATGAACTACATCACCAGTTTCACCGGCATGACCGATAAATGGTTTTACAGGCTGATCAGTGAAGGTCATTTCCCTAAACCCATCAAACTGGGGCGCAGCAGCCGCTGGTACAAAAGTGAAGTGGAGCAGTGGATGCAGCAGCGAATTGAGGAATCACGAGGAGCAGCATGAAACGTGTTGTAATGCCAGTACGCTGTCAATGTGCAAAATGCCGGCGCTGGTATTGCGGAAATCAGCCCTGTCCCTGGTGCTGGCGACACTCCCGCTCATCTTTCTGCTGACACCCTCTGGTCAGCCAACTGTTTGTCATCATTTCCTGACTGATTCGTCATTTCCTTCGTCCCGTCAGTCACTGGTGTTTGTATCGTACTGTGCTGGTGTTGATGTGCGCTTTCCGTGTGTCTGCACCGGCTTAACAAAATTCACAGGGGTAAAATAGTGCAAATAACCGAAGCCTTACTTTCAGCGCCGGGGGAAATCCGGCGTTTTGTTCAGCAGGGGGTGGACCACTGGCCACATCTGTTGGCATTTCACTTCACGCTCCATTCGGCAGAAGGAAACATCAACGGGCAACATATTCATGCATTCTGTACTTCCTTTTATGAACGTATTACTGAGCGTAATCACACGACCAGTCCATCATCGCCGGTGGTATTACGCTGGTTGCGGGAACAACATGGAGGAGCAACAATGCGATGCCTGTTGCTGCTCAGCCAGACGAGTATTTGTCACCCGCGAGCCAGTGTCACAGTTGATGAACAATGTTCGCAAGTGGTGGATTTACTGCAGCAGACCTGGCGGGGGATGGATACGGGCGGACAATGTCGGGTGGAAAGGTGTTTTCGGGTTACCCGGCCTGATACATCAGAGCAATACGTTGCGTTAAAAACGGCTGTTCAGTCTCTGAGGCCACTGGTTATTGCAACAATCATCCGGTGATGACCGGGAGAAATATCGACTCTTCCGTTAATTTTTACAGACTGATAAAGTTTTGTCTGCTGAATCTTTATACGGAATTCTTTTCAGTATGCGTACACGAATTGATTATCTGGCAGATAAATACTGTTTTACAGAACGGAACGAATCGCCCCGTCTTCGCCGGCAGTGGCAGGATGTTCTGGAGGAGTGTCGGCAGACAGAGGCCGGGCCAGAAGAACGACTGCGTATTGCATTGTTGAATGTGGATTACGTCACCAGTTTTGAGCTGCCTTTTCGCTTGCTGCTTACCCGGACACCACAACTGATTGCCGCGCTGCGTGAAGAATGGGGCATCAGCCAGAAAAATGTGGTGTTCAACGATAAACGGTTTGGCTGCGTGTACAGCCTGAAGGCCAGTCTTTCTGGTGTGCCGGATATATACCGGTATCATCTGTCTCACCATATTCGTCGCGTGGTTGGGAATGAAAGCACATCATCGCCATATCAGCAGGTTGCCAGGGAAGTGAAAGCGCCCCGTGAACGGCTGAAGTATGCGCTGGAGGCAGGTTTACTGGTGACTGCACTGGACGGCCTGTTCTGGTTTGGCAGTCAGCGTATTGCGGCTGATGTCCTGAGGCTGAGAAAGGCCGGAATGCCGGTGGTGACCACGACCGTGGAGGTGCACGATAACCTGACGGGAACAACCCACAAAATACCGGCATACCATCTCTGATACAACCAGCAGGGGGGAATATTGCTCTGGCAGCGGCAGTACGACATTCTTTATACTTTATCCCCATGCCTGAAAACATGTGCTAAGGAAACGGGAATGGCAAGGTCCGATTACGATATTATCAATCTGTCTCTGGAACATGAACTGAATGAGTGGCTGGCAGAGAAAGGTGTAGTGGTCAAGTAATATTGGCCACGGTTTTACAGTAAAAACGGTATCTGTTCTCTGACTCTTCCGGCGTCAACCCACCGTTGTAATGGTGAGGCCTGACGCTATTGTAATAATTCAGGATATAACCGCTAATTTGTTGCCGGGCCTCGTCCTTGCCTACGTAACCATCCGTCGGCACCCATTCTGTTTTCAGACTGCGGAAGAAGCGTTCCATAGGACTGTTATCCCAGCAGTTTCCCCGTCTGCTGACACTTTGCTTTATCCTGTAACGCCAGAGAAGCTGTTGATATTTCAGTCCTGTATACTGACTTCCCTGGTCGCTATGGAACATGACGTCCCGCGGCTGACCACGCACCTCATACGCCATCCGCAAGGCACTGCTTATCAGTGCAGTATCGGCATTCGCTGACAGGCTCCAGCCGATAACCCTGCGGGCAAAAAGATCCATGACGACCGCCAGATAGCACCAGCGATTTCCTGCCCAGAGTAGAGTAAGAGGCAGGGCGTAGTCGGACTATTTCCCTGCCTCTCCTCCCCGAACCGGACGTGCACCTTTCAGCGCATCCGGCTCTCCATTTAAATGCTGGCGAACGCCATTGCCACTTCTGTAAAGCGCGATGTATACGTGTTTCTGGTCTCCGTCCTCAGATAGGGATTACCTTCGGGTAGCCGCCAGCGGAACAGTTTCTTGCCTTGCCCCACCAACCGGTACAGTATTTCGCCGCTGAGCTTGCCGTGATTGGTTTTACCAAATAAAACCCACGTTTTGCTCTGACCCGGTTTCGGTGATTTACACCACCACCTCATCAGGGAAGCGATACCTGTACGGTATTTGCGGGCCAGCCAGTGAGCCAGCTTCCAGAACACGACACGGTCGATATAACTGAAGACTTTGGCCTTAAAATCAACGAACTGATAGAACATGGCCCAGCCTTTCAGTTTTCGGTTGAGTTGTTCAGCCATATCGACTTTGCTTTCACTGTAGTTGCCTGATAACAGTGCTGTCAGCGATGCGGCGAAGTTTCTGGCTTTCTCCTGCGGGATCGTTGAGATCACTCGCATCTCGCCATAACGACTGCGTTTGCGAATGATCCTGTGCCCCAGAAAGATAAAGCCGTCATTAACATGGGTGATTTTAGTCTTATCCATGTTCAGCCTGAGTTTCAGACTGCCTTCGAGCACACCCCGACACTCCTCCCTGATGGCTTCCGCCTGTGCTTTGGTGCCTTTGACGATGAGGACAAAATCATCGGCATAGCGGCAGTACGCCACCGCGGGTTTCCACTGCCAGTTTTCTCTGACCGCCGTACTTCGGCCCCGTTGGATACTGTTATTCCAGTACCACCGATCTTTTCTGGCTTTCCCGCTCAGGTAGCGCTCATGCAGGTATTGATCGAACTCATTCAGCATGATGTTCGATAATAGCGGCGATATAACACCGCCCTGTGGCACACCTTCACTGGCCGCCCGAAAGAGACCGACATCGATATGTCCCGCCTTGATGGTTTTCCACAGCAGAGTCATGAAACGTGCGTCACTGATCCTGCGGCGTACAGCCTTCATCAGCAGTCGATGATGTACGGTGTCGAAGTAACTGGACAGGTCGCCTTCAATCACCCAGCGTCCCCGGGTTTCACCACAGTCTGTGAGCTGTAATTTCACCGTGCGGATCGCGTGGTGGACACTGCGCTCAGGCCGGAAGCCATATGAGAGCGTATGAAAATCACTCTCCCATATCGGCTCCATCGCCATCAGCATGGCCCGCTGAACAATACGATCCCGCAACGCGGGGATACCCAGTGGTCGCAGTTTGCCGTTGCTTTTAGGGATGTAAACCCGTCTGGCGGGCAAGGGCTGGTAGTGGCCTGAGAGTAATTCATCCCTGAGGATTTGCAGCTCAACAGCCAGTCTGGCCTGTAGCATTGTTTTGTTCACGCCATCAACGCCGGGGGTATGGGCCCCCTTTGATGAAAGCGTGATCCGCGCCGCTTCAGCCAGCCATTCTGGTTGTGTTATCAGACGCAGCAGCCGTTGAATCCGTAGGGACGGATCGGTGACTGCCCATGTGGCAAGCTTGCGTTGCATTTCGCTGATTATCAAAGGTCTTCACCTCGTTAGGTCAGTTAATTCACGTCGCAAACACATTCAAACTGCTTCCCTTCGCCATGTAATGGGCTTTCCCCATCGCGGACTACTACGGAAGCTCCGCCAGCCAGCGCGTCATCGGAGCCATGCCCCCTTAACATCCGTCGCTGACCTTCCCCGGTTTACCTGCCTGGACTCAGGCATACTGAGGAGGCTGCCCGTCGCACTCTTTATCCTTGCTTGCCGCAAGTTGGCAGAAGTCAGCAACGCAAGCGTGATAGACGCTGCTGCCCCGGTGTTTCGCATACATGTCAAAACACCTTCGACCGGCAGTGCTTACGTATCACTGCCAGTTCCTCCTGCACGGCCTGTCAGATCACGTAGGCCGTGGTGACGTTTTCAACCCACAGAGGCGGATTAACGGGTTCATGTTCTTCAGCCTTTCAGTACTTAACCTTGAGGATCATCTCGGCTTAGTGATCTCGCCTCAATCCCCGTTGTCAGCGGGTTACATCACCCTGCGGGCATGCCGCAGGTCACTGCCGCTCAGGTTCTCCACCGTCACACCCGGTGGGATTGTTGGGTTTCTCATCGTGAGTTACCGGTTCAATATTCCAGACAGACTCGCGGTTCATTTAAGCATCCATGCCCGCCCTGAACTCCGGGCACACTATACGTAATATCTCCGCACCATACCCTGTCTGGCTCCGGTACAGCGAACTGACGCTCGAGCAGATTCGGCAAACACGTATGCTCCTGACAGGCATTTTTGTATTGATGTTTTCCGGGCTGACAACTGCTCAGGTTCAGGTATTTCATCAGCCGTCCGGCACGATAACGGCTCATCGGGACGCCGTTTTGGGTCAGCATTTCAGCCAGCGTGCGCGCGCCTGCAGAGCCCCGGCTCTGGTTCCATGCCCGGCGTATTTCGCTGCACAACCTGACGCGAGCCGAATTAACCGTATCGCGTCGTTTTCGCCAGTACCGGTAACTGCAAAATGGCATCTGAATCGATCGCAGTTTGGCATTCGAATCGATCATGATTTGGCGGCGTTTTTCAAGGTAGTTGTCGCCTTTTGCAATAAACGTGTTTTCTCTGGTGGGTTGATTACCCAGTCTTTTTTACTGTGTCTGACATTTTGTACTGTAGTGCAGTTGTAATGCAAACCTCCCAGGCTTCTGGGACACAGCATTTCAGTCCGGGCCCCATCATTACCATTTTGTTGATTCGAAACGAAAACCCTCACCAATATCGATCGATTTTACAGATCGATATGATCACATCGATCGGTTGTAACTATTTTACCCTGTCTTTTGCATGGTTTTAAAATAGGTAACCCTCTTTGTCGGGTAGGGCACGAACCAACGGAGATGATTGAAATGAAAAAGGTTATTGCGGTTTCAGCGCTTGCAATGGCAGGCATGTTTTCGGCCCAGACTCTGGCTGATGAGAGCAAAACAGGCTTTTATGTGACCGGTAAAGCAGGTGCTTCTGTTATGTCACTTTCAGAGCAACGTTTCGTTGATGGTGAAGGGGCATGGGCGGATAAATATAAAGGCGGTGACAAAAGTGATACGGTTTTTGGCGCAGGCCTTGCGGTGGGATACGATTTTTATCAGCACTACAATGTGCCGGTGCGTACTGAAGTGGAGTTTTATGGCCGCGGTAACGCTGAATCAAAATATCGTCTGAGTTATTGGGAAAGTGTCGGTGGTGCCGAGTTTGATGATGCACAGAACAAGCTCAGTGTAAACACGCTGATGCTGAATGCGTATTATGATTTCAGAAACAGCAGTGCATTCACGCCATGGATATCTGCTGGTCTGGGTTATGCTCGGGTTCATCATAAAACTTCGTACATATATACCGATAACAGTCCGGCAGGCAGTGAAGTATATTCAGCTTCAGCGTCAAAATACGAAAATAACCTGGCATGGAGCCTTGGTGTCGGTGTTAAATACGATGTGACGCAGGATTTCAGCCTTGACCTCAGTTACCGGTATCTGGATGCAGGGGATTCCACTCTGACTTATAAAGATGAGGATGGCGCTAAATATAAATCCTCTGTTGATGTCAGAAGTAATGAGTTTATGTTAGGTGCAACATATAACTTCTGATGGCCATTTCTGCCTGCGCTTTGGAGCACAGTAAAGTGCAGGTATGACAAATCAATAACAGATATCCTGATGATATTCTCCCTCTGGCAACTAATAATTTCAGATGAATGAAATATAAATAGAGCAAAAATATTACTCTCGTTGATTTTTTACAGGGGGCAGGTAGCGCGCAGTATGGTTGTCAGTCTGTTAAATGAAAAAGGACTGTTGTTGGGACACGTTGTTTTTTGTCATATCAGCCCTTCCGGAAACAATAAACCGTATTACGAAGGAGGCTCCCGGACATCTGGTTTAAAGTTCGAACATAATCAAATAAAAATCTGTTGCCGGAGGGCGTAGTTTTGTGGAACTGACAAATGATGTCAGGAGTATTTATATAATTCACTTACACAAGAGTAATACTACAGGTGCAGTGATTTATGGAAGGTGCGAATAAGCAGGTCATTTCTTCCCAAGCTGACTCGCTGATTAAAATTTCGCGGATCTGGGCCGATTTTTTTCCCGCAAACACATCGAATCAGCCTATTTAGACCGTTTCTTCGCCATTTAAGGCGTTATCCCCAGTTTTTAGTGAGATCTCTCCCACTGACGTATCATTTGGTCCACCCGAAACAGGTTGGCCAGGGTGAATAACATCGCCAGTTGGTTATCGTTTTTCAGCAGCCCCTTGTATCTGGCTTTCACGAAGCCGAACTGCC
>OKVU01000252.1_pt1 | contig 26282 bp, 22 predicted proteins | sample 1606901 | NCBI WGS metagenome assembly OKVU01 (sample SAMN03281017, study PRJEB24777) | human gut metagenome | isolation source: fecal sample PR221 from 1 month old male Chinese infant, caesarean... | reverse complement strand
CACTTCACATCATCGCCATCGGACGCTTACGAACTGACGCAAAAACAAAGGAATATGTCGCCAGGCGTGTAGCCGAAGGACATACAAAAATGGAAGCGATACGCTGTCTAAAGCGATATATCTCCCGCGAAGTTTACACGTTACTGCGCAATCAAAACAGGCGGATCAACAGTATCCCGATAACAGCTTGACTCTTAGAAGGGCGTCCAAGGCAGCCATTATACGAGCAGGCAGTTCCGGCAGTTACTGTGGCGATACCGGATCAGGCAGAGTATGAGTCGGCGTGGAAACTGCTGGGATAACAGCCCAATGGAGCGCTTCTTCAGGAGTCTGAAGAACGAATGGGTGCCAGCGACGGGCTATGTAAGCTTCAGCGATGCAGCTCACGCAATAACGGACTATATCGTTGGATATTACAGCGCACTAAGACCGCACGAATATAATGGTGGGTTACCACCAAACGAATCAGAAAACCGATACTGGAAAAACTCTAACGCGGTGGCCAGTTTTAGTTGACCACAACACAAGCATGCCAGCAGGAGGAGACAGGGAATCTATCCGAGTCTGCCGTAAAAGTGCCTGGAAAGTTGATAAAGCATAAATATCTGACCGTCACGTGAGGCATTTTAGCAAACTAAGCAGTGTTATGCCGGCAAGTGCCATAGCTGCAAGGGCTTTCATCAGGAGGGATTTTTCCCCGCTGAGTAAAGCCGCCGATGTGGTCTGAAAATACGGCCGCCTGTCTTCGTCTAGTTTGCTTATCAAGGCTTCTTGAAGTTTCTTAGCCCTGCCACGAAAAGCCTCTATTTCATCACTGGTCAGCAAAAACTGTCTGCTATGTGAAACTTTGTTACGTATACCGTTGAGGTAGTTAAGCTCCCTGATAAGACCAGAGTCAAGTTTGCCTTCAATAGATTTCCATTTTTTTACAGCCGAATCCCCTTGTGCACCATTTGCAACAAGGAGATCCTCTATAAAAGACATCTGCCTGATAATCATTCCTCGATCCGCATCCGAATCCAGCCGTTTACTTCGCGCCATAAAACCTCCCTAAATGACAGAATTGAATTCTACAGACACAATGTGTGCGGTGGGAGGTATCACGCGCATTAGCAAAATTCTATTCCACTCTTTTTGGACAACAACCATCGCAGTAAGCGCTGTAACCTGCTCTTTGCCCACCCCCAAAAGCGATACAGGAAATTCAGATTATTTCAACTCCAGCACCTGATGATTATCCGTTCGATTTTCCGCAAGCTCGTCCAGGTTCGCGGCCGTGACCAGGCTTATCTGGTGTGGCGCAGTCGCTTTGGCAAATACCCGATGTCCTTTCTGGTTCACTCCCAGGCGTAAGCGCAGGCGTTTTACTTCGCTATCAACGGATGATAGCGTGCCCTGTTGCGCCAGCGGCGACTGGGTATACAGCAACTCAAAGATCCCTTCCCGCTGGGGCCCCAGTTCAAACCACTCTTCATAGCGGCTATTCATGGCTAAGCCTACCAAGAACGAGCCGGCGCGAGCACGGCCCACGTTAAACGCGAATCCGGCTTCACCTTTACTCTGCTGGCTCGTATGATTGATGACTTTGGTGACGCCGCCAGGCCGCAAATCCAGTAGCCCGAGTGCCACCCCGGTTTTGGCGGTCGGCTGATAGGGGGCATCAGGATTGCTGCTGAGCGGTGCATGGATATGCAGCGCAGGGGTATCGTTGCCAAAACGCTCGGTCATTCTGGTAAATATCAGTGCATCTTGACGATCGTCGGCCAGTCCCCACAACCTGGCGATCCACAGCGATCGGCTGGAATTGCCCGCCAGCAGAATATGTATCTCCTCAGACAAAGGAGTAAATGCTTGTCCGAGCGCAGCGATAAACTTATCAATGCCCAGCGCGATGCGTTGCTCAAGATACTCAGCCAGCTCGCCATACGGGATCACGAAATCGCAGCTGACTTTTTCTCCCGCCCGGTTAAACAGGTCCACTGTGCTGGTTTTATCTTCAATATCCGGCTCTGCGGTACTTTGCGTTTCCCAGAACGGACGCAACTCACTGATCAACAACATGGTATTGCTGTAGGCCGCCTGGGTTTTCTCGATATATATTTCCGAACCCGGGAATGGGTCGGCATCCAGCGGCTGGGTAAAAGCGATTTGGTATTTCTGACACAGATCGAGGTTATTACGAAACACCCGATAGGCCATATTTTCCAGAAGATTTTCTCCACCCAGAAATTTATCGCCCGCGGGGGCGAAATGCTCAAATACCCGCTCGAAGCCTTCATCTTCTTCTTCTTCTGAGGGGGGACGGTAGTAGCCGAAATCAAAATCGGTGGTGCCGCCGCCAAAATCAAATACCGCGTAGGCTGTTCCCTTTTCGCCGGGTTGGATATCTAGGGCATCCAGCGCGCACACCGCATAGGCAGCAGGCTCGCTGGCTAACTCTTCGACGCTAAAGGCGTTAAGCCATTCCGGCTGCGCCACCAACGTTGGCGGCAGGCTGCGCTGTAACCCGCGTTTAAAGCTGGCGAGAATTTTTTCTTTAACCTCGCGCGGATACTCCACCGGGAAGGTCATGAAATATTCCAGCGATATCCCCCGACCGCGCCAGTTAATGGTCATTCCTAAAAACCAGGCGTACAACTCAATGGGATCGAAGGGATAATCACCGGTGACGTCCAGCAGCTCTCCACGCGTCGGGTTATTTTGGTTGAGCGGTGCAAGGGTGTGTTCGCACTGCTGTTGGTCGGTAAAGACCACTTGATGATCGCTGGACTGCCGCAGCGCCCACTGTTTCAGGCGGGTCAAAATGCTGCTGACGGTGTAGATATCGCTCTGGTTATCGCGCAGTTTCGCCTGCGCCTCGTGAGAACAGTGCACCATGTCCCAGCGCACACCTGGGCGGTAAGCCTCTTCGGTCCATTCGCTTAACAATGCCTGCAGATCGATAATCTCTAACACCGTTGGGTTTTCAAAATGGTGCGGTTCGATGCGCTCATAGAAATCACGCACGCCGATGCGCATTAACTCTTTACGTCCGTTTTCGGTTTCATACGCCACTACGGTGCTGCTGGTGCCAAAGTCGATGGCGACACAGCCTGGGCGGATATCTCGCGCCGGGTCCCGCGGACGAATGTTCAGTTCTTCAAGGGTATTCGTATCCTGCCCCCACATTTCCCATATCCCTTTATTGATATCGGTAAAGGTGAGGGAATCGATTTTCGGCAGGCGGTTAACCTGGTAATCCAGATCCACGAGTGTGGAATTTAAATGATCTTTCCAGCCATCCAGCCAGTTACGGTCAGGTTCGCTAAGGGAACTCAACCTGACCTGCGGATCGATCAGAATATCAACGAAAACCTGTTTCGTGACTGAGGCGCAGGGAATTGAGGGACACTTAAACCCCGCTCTAGCGGCAGGGTCAGTATGATCAAGATCGATAAAACCTTCCACAACGTTAAAGGCGTATTCATCGCGCAGGCGATTATTAGCACCCTGACGCAACGGGTTTTTGTGGTTTTTGGCAAACCGCAGCATTTCGTTGCAGGTCGGCACGCGCCAGCCTTTGAGCCCTAACCAGCGCAACTCGTTGCAATGTACCTGGTTATCCTCGACCAGTCCCGACGGGTAGTCGCAACTATCATGTGCCCAGAGCAGTAGCCGTTCGTCCTTCGTCTGCACCAACCATTTCGTCTGCTCGCTATCAACGAGTATACCAAAGGTCTCTTTGTTTTTTAGCTCAGCCCAGAAGGTATCAACCAGCTCGAGCCAGGCGTGTTCCTGCAGTTTTTCCAGCATGTTTATTCTCTTCGTATCCTTTTTCTCTGATTACGATAACTGCACCAGCGGCTTACGAACCCGCTTGCCTGCGCTATTAATCAGCCCTGGCTGCCAAAGCGCGATGATGGTATCACCCTGGCCGACGCCGTTATGGATTTCATAGTTATAAGCGCTGGCGGCAGCCACGGTTTCGAGTTCCGCCAGCCGGTCAATCCACAGCCGGTTATGCATCGAAAGGGCGTATTCCATCAGGTGTAGTTCAGCGTCATTAAGCGGCGCTGCACGGGTTTTCACCCGTTCGGCAAACACGTCCCACAGGCGCTCGATGCGATCCCAGTGGCTGGCGATAACTAACACCTGCTGGAACTGTTCGACCTCGTCGTCGGGAAGCGGGCGGCGCAGCCATTTCTCCTGAAGTTCAGGATCGTTTTTCACCATCGTGATAATGCTCCGCAGCGGTTGCAGGGCGTCAGGTATCGGCTCTGGCGTGGGCTCGCTTAGCGGCGGAGCAGCTGGCAGGCGTTCTGGCTCAGACTCACTTAACTGCCGCCATGTTTGCCGCAGTTGCTGTTGCACTTCGTCACCAATAAGCCCGGCGAGCCAGGTACAAAAGTCAGGATCGGCGCGTAAATCTTCAAAGGGCGATGTCATTGGGCGTCAGCTCTCTTATTCTTCCAGTAACAGTTCCATTTCCGGGCGCACCGTCAAATAACCCACCTCAATAAATTTGCGCACCATGGCTTTGATTTGCTGCTGGTGACGAAACGGGCTTTGCTGAAAGCTGCGCTTTTTGATTGCCAGCGCGCTTTTGTTAGGTTCCGGCCAGGGGCTTGAGATGCCAGGCAAGGTCAGGCTACCCAACAGCATCGCCATATCGCTCGGGCTGACTTTTTGCCAGAAGTGCGCGAAAAACAGTGGCATAAACTGGGCGATGGCGGCGTCATCCAGATCGTCAGTGCGCAGCAGATTGGCTTCATAGTGGGCGCGCTCTTTATTCCAGCTGGACTGCTGTTGCTGAAAGTTCTGCTGGCACGTTTTTAACGCATCCTGCAGCGACAGGTTTTCCTGCTGCTCCTGCTGAAGCTGCTGTATCAGGGCTTCCTGAGTTTGTGAAGCAGACTCAAGCTGGTGGGATTTAACCGTCGCGTCATGATTAACCAGCTGTTTCCACAGCAGCGGCAGCAGGTGACGGCATATCAGTTCCGGCGTCTTGCTCAACGGATCGCAGGCTGCAGCGCTGGCCAGCCACGGGGCGAGCGGCAACACCATAACCGGGACATTCGCTACCGCATTAAGCAACTGCGGTAGCCACGGCTGGTAGTCCGCCTGGTAGAGCACCACAATCTGTTCCGGCGATTCCCATTCCAGATGTCCGGTCAGTTCACTCAGCGCTTCCGCCAACTGGTCCGGCTGGGCGCATTCAAGGCTCTCTTCGCCTTTCAGCCGGTAAGCTTCCCAGCCTTCCTGAGCGAGGTAAAAACAGCTAAAGCGCTGCTGGTCGAGAAAAATAGCGTAATGGTTCATCAATGCGTATCCGGCGTTATTCTGTATCGTCGCGCTGGGCACGCAGGCTTGCGACGATTTCTTCTCGTGACAGGCCATCCGGCATATCGGTTTCGGCAGAGGCCAACCAGGCTTCGACACGCTCGCTGTCATACAGATCTAACTCGTCGTCGAGATAATCACGGATCAGGGTAAAGTCATTGGTTTTGCCCATCAGGTTAAGCACGCGCTCGGCGGTAAAAAACTCCGGTTTTTGCGCCACCAGCATGAGCAGGCTAATCGCTGAATCCATGCTGAAGGATTTGTATTCAGTCAAACCCTGGGCAATCATGCCTGCGCTGGCGGCGATTTTCTGCTCTTTGCTCCATTTTCCTTCCAGACCCGATTTCACCTCAAAATTTTTAATTGCCTGAGAATATTCATCAAAGTTCGCGAAGGCGTCGGGTGTAATTCCCATCTCTGCGGCGGCCAGCACTTTTTCACCGTGTTTCTCTGGTGACTGATCCGGGCGAAGAATATCCAGCGCAATCCCGATGACCTGTACCACAGCGCTAATCGCGCGCACGATTGCAGGCGTGGTCGCAATTTTCAGCACCGTGCTGCCGACGCTCGCCACAAAGCTGCCGATGCTCGACAGCGCCGAACCGATTGAACTAAACAATCCCATAGCCACTCCTTATTATTTAAAAACACTATTTTTTTGTCATATCGTTAACCCGGGCAGCTAACGCGGTGAAATCAAGCGACTCAGGCGAGATATCGATAAATTTCAATAGCTCAGCCAGTCGACGCGGCATCTTTTCATGTACGGCATCCGGAGAAAGATCGGTGTTATCCAGCGTCCAGGCCACCATCGCTGGGATTAAAGCGGGCTCGCAGGCGTTGAGCGTTTTGAGTTGCCCGACGATGCGTAACAGCTGAGCGTTCAGCGACGCACCCGGCTGCAGTTGCCGTGCCAGCGTCATCAGCCGCAGTAGGCCGCCGATCTGCTGGCTGTAAACGATAAATGCCTGCGGATCGTCAAAGTGGGTTTGCGCCGCAAGCTGTGGGAACAACCGGGCGCGTTGCGGCCACCACTGTTGAATACCCCGGTCGGCGATCGTGCGTTCATCGATCGGCTGACCGGTGGTATTGGCGTTGGGTTTGATTTGAGTCAGTACCGCACCGTGCCAGCCGCCGCCGTAAATCACCGCCTGGCCGGTCTGGAGCGATGGCAGGAAGTTTTTTTGTTCATCGCTTAACGACATGGTATCGCCAATAACCTCGCGATCGTCAGCGGAAAACAGCCGGTGAACGATTTTGGTATTGGTATTTTTAATGACGTCCGGGATTAGTTTGTTGGGGATTTGATCGGCGATAATCAGCCCTTCGCCATATTTACGCACTTCGGCCAACAGGTTGCAGAACATCTCCACACCGAGCTTTTTACTGCCACCCTCGCCCGGCTCCGGCTTCGCCAGCAGGCGGTGCGCTTCTTCAATCAGCGTAAGATGGCGGTAGCCCGGCTCCTGCAGGTAGCGCTGTTTAATCGTTTCGGCGAGGCGAGTGACAATCAGCGCCATCAGCAGAGATTTGTCGTTCTCATCCTTAATTTCATCCAGTTCGAAAACCACTCTCTTATCCAGCAGCGCATTGAAGTCAATGGAGTGGCGGGCGTTGAGCATGCGGCTTTTGGTGCCCTTTGTCAGATCGGTCAGCCGTGCCACCAGAGAGCCGCGGTACTTTTCCTCAAACTCTTTACCCATACCTTTGGACTCAATAACCGAATCCAGCTCGCGGATCATATCGCTGAAATTTGGCCATGCGCCGCTGTTCAGGGCGAATGGCTCCTCAATCAACTGGTTTTGGTTACTGAAGATATCCCAGCCTTTGCGCTCATAGGCCTGGATAATCGCCTCCGCCACGATCATCGGCATCGCCGCCTCCATGGGGAATACCGCATTGAGGGCGTTTTTCAGGATATCGATGTGTCCGGTGAGAGTCTCTTTCGATGACACAAGTTCAAACGGGTTGAGGCGAAACGGTGTGATGTCTTCCCGGCCCAGGCAGTAATACTCGACGTCGGGATTCTTCTGGTACAGTTCGCGGTACTCGGTCTTGGCGGGTTCGATCACCAGAAACGGCAGCCCCGACTCCAGCAGGAGTTTCATGCAACTGGTGGTTTTACCGGAGCCGGTTACGCCGGTAATGAAAATGTGTTTATTCAGCTCAGACTTATCTAGCGTCAGCGGCTTAAATGCCAGGGGCTGACCATGTTGGATCACCTGGCCGAGTGTCAACTGTTGTGGCTCAGGAAGGTCGGGGGGATTCAGCGCGAAATCGACGCACTTGCGGATTTTCAGACCGGCCAGCTCTTTATCCGGCAGGCCCATCAGCAGGGAAATTTCCTGGCTGTTCAACCAGGTCGAGCACTGGGCGCGCCCATGGCTGGCACTGACCAGTGAGTAAATGGCTTCGCTGTAGGGATGTTGCTCGCCGGTCGCCGCATCGGCCAACTGTAGTAGTTGCCCGAGCTGAGCCACTCCGTGCTGCAAACGGTGCACGCGCAACGGTGTAAGGGGGGGGGTATTGCCCTGGAAAATCGACCGCACGCTTGCGCTCAGCCGTTCATATACCGCATTAGTTTTGGCGGCCAGAAACAGCGAGGTTTTAAACATTCCCTTGCTATTACCCTGGCGAAAGCGTGAAATTTGCGTCTCGCCTAAATGCTTCAGTAGTTCTTCATAGCCTTTGTTGATCTCTTCGCGTGTTACCGCCTGGCCGTCGCCAGAGGTGGTGGCGTCGCTGGTGCCTTCATTGCTGCCGACGCTTTCCGATTCGCTGGTTCCCGTGGCATGGGATTTGTTCGTCGACGAGGTGGTGGTAGTGCCGCTGCTGGTGCCCTGACTGTGATTGGTGTCTTTATTATCGTAGCTGGATCCGTTGCTGGAGCCACGGTTTTCATTAACACCGATGCTTTTAGCCCGGCTGTCGCCCTCGCCGTTTGTGAGGGTAATACTGGTTCCGCTGGTTTTAGTGAGGTTCTGACCGGTACTGCGGGTATGTTGCTCACTCTGATTTTGCGAGATCTGCACCGAATATTTCATTTGCGAGGAGAGCTGGGTCGACAGATCGTAAATTTGCTCAATAATCTGCTCTACCTCTTCTGCGCTGCCCGGTTTGCAGGCGATAACCATCCGCCAGCTTTCCCCTGCCAGGCCGTTAACCAGTCGCTCGACACCCTGAAACTCTTCATCCCCTAGCCGGGTTTCTTCTTCATTCAGCGAGGGAACACCCGTCACCACGCCGAGCCGCTTCATTGATAACAGCGAGGTGATTGGAGCTATGTCCTGAGGTTTAACCGCCACCAACTTCGCACCGAGTAAATTACTGCTGAAGGCCCGCTCGAGTTTAATACCGATATCGTGCACCACGCCGTTATCGTTGCTCGCCACACCGATATAAAAATGAATACCTTGTCCGTCGCTAAGGAGCATATACAGCAGCGTTGCGCGTGAGTCGCTCATATTGGCGATCACATTGCTCATCGCCAGCCGATGAACCGCAGCCTTTTCATCGGTCATCTCTTCAATGCGGTAAAAACGATATTCGGTTAGGCGCTCATCCTCCAGCATAGACTCGGGAGCGAGCTGAAAATGGATATGGTTCCAGTGGCCTACGTTTAATTCGCTCAGGCGAAAACTCGCCTGTAGTTCCGTAATGGTGGTGTGCTTGTCAGTCATACGTAACGGGTCCATCCCAAATGAGATAACAGCGCCTGTATTTTTAACTAATTGTTATTAAAGGTATTTGCTGTCTTGGTGTTAATCCGAAAAAGAAGCTAGTTACTGATTCTATGGATTGAGCATCGGTCGCATTATTAACATCGGCCCGCGACAGAAAAACTCCAGTAAAATCGCATAAAAAGAGGGGGAAACCCGCAAGCAGTAAGGTATAAGTGTTCCTACAAATGCGCTACTTCTCGCAATGTAGTGATGTGATGGACGCCCTTTCCTGAAACAGGCAGTGCCATACTTTTACTGTCTGCATTTGTAACGGGAGTAAATCACATGAGCATGATCAGGGTTGTTGGTATTGATATCGCCAAATCTGTTTTTCAGGTATGCTGACTTACCCCCCAATTAGATACAACCTTTAGTTAGTAATGTCGCTTGGTTTTTCTTCATGTTTCCCACTTCGCCAGCCTACTGCAAATTCAGACGGCGTCTGGTAATTTAGCGATGAATGTGGTTGATACTTGTTATAATCCTGCCTCCAGTCATTAATGATTTCCCGGGCATGAAGAATATCGCTGAACCAGTGCTCATTCAGGCATTCATCCCTAAAGCGGCCGTTGAAACTCTCGATAAATCCGTTCTGTGTTGGCTTACCCGGCTGGATAAGTCGCAGTTCTACGCCATGCTCAAAAGCCCACTGATCGAGTGCGCGGCAGGTAAATTCCGGGCCCTGATCGGTTCTTATCGTTACAGGATAGCCACGACAAAGCGCTATGCTGTCCAGAATACGCATGACCTGAACGCCTGAAATACCGAAAGCAGCGGTGATCGTCAGACACTCCTTTGTGAAATCATCCACACAAGTCAGTTGATCCTGCGACCGTTGGCCAGTGCGTCCATAACGAAATCCATCGACTATGTCAGGTTAGGCGCATCCGGGCGAAGAAGCAGAAGCCGCTCAGTTGCCTGACCCTTACGGCGTCGCCTGCACTTCACACTCAGGCCGTTAAGGTGATAAATGCGGTATAAGCGGCATATAAGCTATTGTCGTTTGTTCCTTGTCTTTATCGAAGGAACTGACTGCCGCAAAGATGAGTGCATCAGCCTTTGTGCATGAGCGTTAAACAGGGTGGCAGTAAAAGAAGCCCTGCTGTCATTCCAGGTATAGGGTGAGCTCAGGGCCAGTATTCGGTACCTTTAGTACGTGCTGTAGCCCACCGAGCGCACAGCCCGGCAGTAGGACTTGCTGTAATGTTTGGCTATATATTCAAGCCGTGTCTGGAGTGCACGGTATATGGCCTCGCTGTCTGCATCACGTGTCAGGTAATAGAGTGGATGCTCAGGAAAATGCACCAGTGAGGTATAGCGTTCCGGGTCAGCCACGGTATCAGGCGAGATACCTAAACCACTGAGCCAGGCCTCCATGATATAACTCCCCAGATTACTCCCTTCTTGATGAAAACGCCCCAGTGAGTGAAAGGTATCTTTATTGACCAGTATCAGCATATGGTAATGCGGATGGCCCGATTTCGGGCCGATTTCTCTGCACCAGAAATAACGAACCCGGGTATCATGGCAGCGCTTATCGCTGCGTTCTTTACGATGAATATGGGCTTTAATTTTTGCCTTTAAAGAATCGATAAAACGTGACATCAACTTCTCTGTCTGAATATTCACCGAGGCTGGGATATCACTATCGCTATCATTAGGCAGATGGGTATTGACCAGTACTGCCAGGGTTCGAGGATATTGTGCCAGGGCTTTTTCGATGACTCGCGTTAATTTCTCTGCATAGTCTGTATTAATTTCCCGATTAATGGGCATAGGAATACCTCCGTAAAGATAACGGTTAATGGATAAAGGGTGGGCTGTATGACAAATCAAAAGTAGGTGGAGTTACTTTTAATCGTGGTCTTTTTGGTGTTGTCTCCGGTTGCTGAGGGTAAGATAATAGCCATGTAGATTGAGTTAATTACTCGGGTGTTTCAGAAATGATTTTTATCTGCGATAACTCATATTTTTCTTTTTCATTCTTTCCTGGTTGGAGGATAACTAGATTGCTGGAGTTGGACGATGATTTATTTTTATTGATATTTTATGGTTGTTTATTTTGATGGTTATGCTGGTGGTTGTTTAAATGGTTTGAGTAGATGGTGATAATGGAAGGAGTAATATTGATTAATAATATTACCAATCCGACAGTATATGCTAATAATCCCTTCAATCCACAAGTGGCGACAATTGATATATTCACTCGTTAATTAACTCTGAAGTTATTCGCTTAAATCATTATCCGCGTGAGCGGGTGATTTGTTCATTTAGCCAGTTTTCCACTTCACTCTTTAACCAGCGTGAAGTGCGACCCAGTTTAATAGGTTTAGGGAATAGCCCATCCTGGATAAGTTTGTAAAACCATTTATCGGTAAGACCGGTAAAGGCAGTAATGAATTTCATATCTACTAATTGGTCATTAAGCAGGGATGTCATTGTGCTGGTATTCATGATGGACTCCGATGTCAGAAATGGGAATGTGGTAGACGACACAAGGTGGGAGAACATCGTAAAAATAAATTTTGCCTTTCACATATATCAGGCCTATGCTGACAAATAAGGAGGCCGTGAAAGGCAGAGTGATAGAACTTTTGCATACACTATTATTTTTTAACAGGCGTTTTGTGCGAGCAACCAAAGGGGGATCGTATCGCAATCAGCAGGACCAACAGAGTCAGTGAAGGTGCGTTTGGGGGTAACGCCGGTCAGTCGTTGAAGAGGAGTAGGTACTACAGAATGGCGGCAATAGTGAGATAATGGATTCGGAGGTATACCAAAAATCATTACTATAAAATTCCCATAAAAGCCCTTTAAAATCAGTATTAAATTGTGAGGAAATTAACACGAAATGTCGTAATGCAGCAGTAAAATCCCTCTGAAATGTCGCGAAAATATCGCAGGATCTCAGAGGTGTATGATGAGTTATGACAATTTAATGAAAGAGAAAGACATCAGAAAGTGTCGATTTTTCGTCCGCTACATAGAGAGGCAAAGATGGCATAACACAGATGATTTTGATTGGCGTAATAATGCAGATAACCTAGAGGCAATGCGCCTTTGGGTTAGGGATGCTATATATTATTCTGGTAAGAATAAATCAGAAGATATTGATAAATATGATGATATTGATTCGAGATATAAAGAATATATCCTCCCTATTGAAGAGTTTGACTGGATTAAAAATGATTTAAGAGCTTGTTATTATATTTACCTTGAAATTAAACACCATAAAGATAACTCCGAGAGAATAATTACTAATAGTACTGAAAATAAAGGTGTTATAAATATAATTCGGAGTAAGGAGTATTACCTTAATGAAATAATTTGCTATTTTGATGTGCGTCACCTTTCTGTTTTTGATAAAAAATTAGAAATAGACACTTTTCACAAAAAGTATATTGAAAGTCAGAAATATAAAAACATTTCCCATGATGATTATGACGATGAAGATATTAACTATTTGTGGGGTTTCTCATCAAAAAGAATAAATGGCATCCTTGATTTCTTTTCTGACTTTAAAGAAACTAAAGACAGACGAGTAGATTTAATGGGGTATTTAGATTCTTTCCTTAATGATCATGAAAAGGAAAACTTTTTGTTAAAGCTGAAGCCTAACTTTGCAAATTATAAAAATAGAAAGAAAAAGAGAGGAGGTCAGGTAAAAAATATCGAGATAAGCTTTGATGCTAATAATAAGTTGGAATTAATCATGAAGAAAAGAGGTATGAGTAAAAAAGCCACAATCGATTTCATCATTAGCCAGGCTTACGAGAGTATGTTATCTTAAAAAGATTACACTTATATATTACCCTGATGAACCTACCGGAGAATAACTTGTTATTCTCCTTTTTTATTTCCCTACTCATCAGGTGAATATATGAGCCGCTTAGCTTCCCGCTTCGGCGCTGTTAATTCAGTACGCCGTGAACGTCCATTAACCCATGACGAATTAGCCCGCTATGTACCCAGCGTATTTAGTGAATCTAAGCATGACTCACGCAGTGAGCGTTATACCTGTATTCCCACAATCCAATTAGTGACTCGCTTACAGCAGGAGGGCTTTGAACCTTTCTTTGCCTGCCAGACCCGGGTCCGTCATCCGGATAAACGGGACTACACCAAACATATGCTACGGCTACGGCGTGCCGGGCAAATTACCGGCCAACAGGTGCCGGAGATTATTTTGCTCAATAGCCATGATGGCTCCAGTTCCTATCAAATGCTGCCTGGGTTATTTCGACAGGTTTGCCAAAATGGCTTGGTCTGCGGTGAGTCTTTTGGTGAAGTGCGGGTGCCTCATAAAGGCGATGTGGTGGGGCGGGTGATTGAAGGTGCATATGAGGTGCTGGATATTTTTGACCAGGTGGAAGAGAAGTGCGAGGCCATGCAAAGCCTGGCGTTACCCCCGCCGGCCCAGCAGGCACTGGCAGAAGCGGCACTCAGTTACCGCTTTGGTGAGGAACATGTACCTGTTTCAGCCCAACAACTGCTCAGACCACGCCGCCGTGAAGACCAGTCTGATGACTTGTGGACCACTTACCAGCGTGTGCAGGAGAACCTCATCAAGGGTGGTCTGTATGGTCAGAACCGCAAAGGCCAGCGCACTCATACCCGGGCCGTCAAAGGCATCGACAGTGATGTCAAACTCAACCGTGCGTTATGGGTGATGGCTGAGAAGATGCTAACTCTGGCGTAAATCCCCCTGCCAATTGAACTCTTTGCGTTACCGCTTTTTATCCATGATTGCCGTTCCCCTCAGCCGTTCCCGGTTTTTCATCCTTTTTCTTATCCATCTGTCCATACCCTGGCCCCTGTTCGGGCCGGGGTATGAGGCATTAAGGAGAGTCTCTATGTCCGCATTATTTAATGAACAGCAGCAAGCCACGATTAGCCAGGCCATGCAGTTGTTGGAAAACACCTTACGTATTCCCGTTGAATTCTTCACTCGCAGTCAAATCACCAAAGAGTGGTGCTGCCTGGCGATGGCCGGTCAGGAACGAGAAGTCTTGATGGTGTTGTACCTCGATAACCAAAATCGCCTGCTGCAGAGCGAAACGCTGTTTTTAGGCACGCTAAATTGCATCACCGTCCATCCCCGAGAAGTGGTGAAAGCAGGCCTGCGACACAATGCCGGGGCCGTGATTTTAGCGCACAACCATCCCTCGGGTGATGTCACCCCCAGCCGCGCTGACCGCGATATTACCGCACAACTGGAGCGGGCCCTCAATTTAGTGGACATCCGCCTGCTGGACCATCTGATTGTCGGTGGTTCCCGGGTGATGTCGTTTGCTGAGCAAGGTTTGCTGTAAGGAGAAGCCGATGAGAGTGAAACCCCGTTCCACCAGAAATCTCCGGGATAACGGCCATGCACTTAGTGTCACTGGCTGGCAAATCATGCTGAGTTACCTGCTGCAACGCTACTATGGCCTGACCCTCAATGACACGCCGTTCTGTGAAGCCCGGTGATACAGCAACATCTTGATGCTGCTATCTCACTGATAGATGGCCTGAACTTTATGGTGGAGAAATATGACCTGGTGAGAACTGACGGTCATGGTTTCTCCCGCCATGAACAATCCACCTATATCAGCAGACTCGAAATACTGCGCACGCAGCACTGCACCCGCCACCAGCGAATACAGGCCACATCCCCTTCAGGCGCGTCGGTCGCCTATACCGACAACCGTGTTAATCCCTCTCAATCAGGAGAAAATTCATGAAATGTCCGTTATGTGGTTCAGTGTCTATTCAAAAACGTAATGTGGGAGCCAAAGTGTCTGCCGCGATTGGTGGTGTTGCCGGCGGTTTAGCCGGTGCCGCAGGGGCCAGTGAAGGTGCTACTGCCGGTGCGGCCTTTGGCACGGCACTTTGCCCGGGACTGGGCACGGTAGCCGGAGGCATTTTAGGCTTTCTGGCAGGCTCTGTGGCCGGAATGGCATTGGGTGCCGGGGTGGGGGAGCAGGTGGATGAGCATGTGTTGGATCGCTATCAGTGCACCCAGTGTGGGGAGACGTTTGATTTGGATTAATGAGGATACAGTAGTATTAAGCCAGCAAGGGAGTGCTGGCAATTGGCAGCTATTATGCTTTCTTGTATTGATTGCTTATTGGCCCGATGGAATTCAGTTTTTATTGCCGTATCTGTTCCACCTTATTCGTCATCTATTGCTGGTTACTACTTGTATTCTCAAGCGTAATATTGCCAGCTTCAGTCGGAGATAATACAATTAGCCGGTACTTGGCATCAACTGAGAGCTCATTATTTTTACCGAATGAGCAGTTAACAATGATGCCTATTGTATTTTTTCTAGCAAAGAGTTTTGGGGGCCTAATTGGGGGCCTCTGTATTTTTTGAAACAGGAAAAAATCATTAAATACAGTAAGATAATCTGTTGACTTCGAATCCTGTAGGGCGTACCATTTTCAAGTAAACGGACGTCAACTGACGTCTTTTTTTATGCCTAAAATTCAAGGTGTTGTCTGAATTTAGCGCGTCGTTATTCTACCGAGCTCTACTCGTATCAATGTACATCAAGTAGTATTTGTTGGTATATGTGATGGTATCTCCCCGTTCGATAAAATCTTGTACCAACAGCCAGCATGGGGGCCTCAAATGGCATTAACCGATGTGAAGGTAAGAAGTGCGAAGCCAATGGACAAGCCTTATAAGCTTACTGATGGGGAAGGGATGCATCTGCTGGTCCATCCCAATGGGTCTAAATACTGGCGATTGCAATATCGTTTCGATGGGAAACAAAAGATGTTGGCACTCGGTGTTTACCCGGAAATCTCGTTGTCCGAAGCCCGGCAGCGCAGAGATGAAGCAAAACGGCAAGTGGCCAATTCCATTGATCCCAGTGAGAAGAAAAAGGTAGAGAAGCAGGCGCGTAAAGTCGCTGTAGAAAATACGTTCAAATCTGTTGCACTGGAATGGCATGAATACAAGCGCCCCAATTGGTCAAAGGGGTATGCCGAAGATCTGATGGAGGCATTTGAGAACGATATATTTCCTGATATCGGCAAACGACCAATAGCAGAGATTGAACCGTTAGAGGCTCTCACCACACTACGCAAACTTGAAAAGCGTGGCGTGCTCGATAAATTGAGGAAGGTTCGTCAGGCCTGCAAACAGGTTTGCACTTATGCCATCGTTACGGGTAGAGCGAAAAATAATCCCTTTGCCGAACTTGCCAGCGCCCTGACTACGGCGAAATCAACTCACTATCCCCATCTTCTGGCTGATCAGTTGCCAGATTTCTTGAAGGCTTTAGAGGCTTATTCGGGAAGTCCAATAACACGGCTTGCGACGCGCATTTTGATGCTAACGGGAGTTCGCACCATTGAACTTCGTCTGGCAGAATGGAAAGAGTTTGATTTTGACAAGCGAGTTTGGGAGGTTCCGATCGAAAGGATGAAGATGCGGCGTCCTCATTTGGTGCCTTTATCTGAACAGGTTATAGAGGCATTGTGAATCGCCACGGATAATCTAGACACTTCTGAGCCGTTGATAATATTGATTTTCATATTCCGTCGGTGGCATCTGATCACTCGAACCATGCCGATGCTTACTGTTATAAAACATTTCGATGTAATCAAAAATATCGCTGCGTGCTTCTTCCCGTGTTCCGTAGACCTTTTTCTTTATCCGTTCACGCTTAAGTAGCTGGAAAAAGCTTTCTGCAACTGCGTTGTCGTGACAGTTACCACGACGGCTCATACTGCCTTCCAGACCGTGTGTTTTCAGGAACGACTGCCACTCATGGCTTGTGTACTGACTACCTTGGTCAGAATGAACCAGCACCTGTTTTTGGGGATTACGTCGCCACACTGCCATCAAAAGCGCATTCGGAACAATAACTTTTATCATCCGGGGTTGCATTGACCAGCCGATAACTTGCGCGAGAATAGGTCAACAATCACGGCAGTATACAGCCAGCCTTAGTGGGTCCTGATGTAGATTATATCCATTACCCAACGTTCATCCGGAGCATCCGGTTGAAACTGTCGCTGGAGCTTGTTGGGCGTCACAATACTGGCTTTACTTTTACCTTTACGTGCCCGTGGGCTTCGGTATCCGACCTGAGCCTTTATCCCCACACGTTACGTCAACCGCCAGACTTTGTTTACACCGCACTGTTGCCCGGTATCCCGCAGATTGAGATAGATCTTGCGATAGCCATAAACACAGCCCGACTCCAGCCAGAACTGCCTGATATGCCCCTTCAGCTTCAGGTCAGCATATTATTCGTGTGCAGATGGTGTATTTACTGCAAAGCAAAAGAAATAATTTCTTGATAAAAATGCTGAAAGCTGAGGCTAACATTCATTTCCTCAGCTCCCATAACTACCCGAATTAATAGCTTTTTTTAAACCATTTGCTCAATAAAAATGCCTTCATTAGTGATTTTAAATATAACAAAACGATTGGAATCATTACGCCGCAAATGACATAGATAGCAATTGAGTACTCATTATGGAAATGCTCGAATACTGCATATGAATTCAGCGGCCTGTTTTTCAATGTCTGAGACATTATTACATCTATCAAAATAAAAATACATAAATGCCAAGTCATAATTGATTTTGTATTTTTTCCTATGTAAATGAGAGTCGATTTTTCATTGGTTATTTTTTCGAATGCATTACTTATTATAAAGATACATGAAATTATCGTCATAGCAATTAGCGTGCATAGAAGAAAGCCATCCTTATACTGACTCCACGACATAATCATTGGCGTCGTTTTGAATGTGTCAGTAATAGCGGCTAATACTATTGTAATCAAGAGTAACACGCTAAGCGATGAAAATTTGATAACAAAATTTTTAAGCACATAGCCAAATAACATGAACATCGAGCCATATAACGCCTGGGTAATTAGGTTATAGATTTGGTTTGTGGACTCATGATAAATGACAGCAGTGTAGTTTATAGCTAGTATTCCGAAAGTAAATGCGATTAGGGTTATTATTATCTTAATCATAAATTGGCTAGATGTTATACTATGAATTGATGAAATTATCACATTGCACAACAACACTGAAAACATGTAGGCTATTAAAAACCAAGCAACAAGAAAAAGTTCATTATTATGCATATTTTTAGCATAAGCTATATGTATGCTATCTAAAATGCCATGACCAAAAGGGTTGTTGAAAGTTCCAAATCCAAGATTAATAAACACAATGGTTAATACACCAATTAGTATGTATCGTGTTATTAAATATACAAGTAGCGATGTAATTACTTTAAATAGATTGTTAAACCTAACATTGTTCCTCATCGTTATTCCGCCGACGAAAAAAATAGAGGCATATGGAAATAATATGGCTTAAATATAGTTAAGAAATCAGCGTAATGCCCAAGAACAACAGATATTATCCCTATAGCTTTGACTAAATAAAGCGAAGAGCTATTTTCCTTATTTAATTGCATATTTTCTAATCTCGGAACAATTGTAAAAGGGTGGTTTTATTTTTTGATGCCAATGCATAAGTATGTTCTAAGAGCGTCTCCATATGCATGTTTTTCGTAATATATCTATAAGAAAATCGAAAAGATATGATAGTCTAGATTCTTAATGTTTTGAAGTTAATAATACACCCGCACAATAATTCATCACTTCGTCATACGATTTTCAAGTAGCCCACGTGCAAAGATTTTCCTCAGTAAATTCGAACTCACATGTTCATAACTTGTTTATTTATATACAGTATTGTATGAATACAGCAATGTCAGATCAGCATTATACGAATCGCCACAATTACAGTCATGCTGTGTTTTTATACAGTTATTTATAGGAGTGCTATTGATGGGAAAAAGCTTGGGTTTGATGTTGTGTACCGTGGCCAGACGCACGACTGGATAATGCCGGGCAGCTATGTGTTCTTCCAGCGCTCTCTGGAGTACGGATGAGGCTACTGATTCAGGCAGGCTGACGATGATTGTTTTGTGTTTGCGATCGAGAGGCCGGTAGCGCTGCGAGAGGGAATGGAGCTTCTGAGAGCAGCTACTGCAATCGAGAAACAGATGGATGCAATCCAAAACCTCGACGATTTCAATCTAAAATAAAAAAATAGCGCGTACCCGAATGTTTTGCAAATACTGGTCTGGGGTTAAGATTCTCTTTTACGTTCTGGAATGTGGATTAGGGAAATACCTGATATAGTGCGACTATTCATCATAATTGCGTGAGGTTCAGATATTAAGAGCGTGTCGTATTTGTGGTGTACCGCAACAACAGAGCATGACATGATAAAACCTATGACGACACGAAATGCTGCTGGAGTGCTATTTTTTAATTCAATAAATTATCTTTTGTCATGTATTCTTCTAAGCCGTAGGTCACAGGTTCGAATTCTGTAGGGCCATTTCAAATCAACAGGTTACCAGTTTACCTTCACTTTCATATTTTCATTGTGGGACATATTTGGGACATCATCGTTAAAAATCGCATCAATCTGACTTGCATGTTCGGTCAAATGATTGGGGGCAGGTGGACATACCGACGCACCATTTCTTTTGACTCCCATCCTCACATTTCCTGCAAACAGATAACGGGACGCCGGACTGTATTAACTAGTTCGTTTTGGTATGTCTCAGATCGTAAAACGAAAATCAGCTATTCCCACCCGGCGACATGCTGCATTCCATGCCTGACGATTCTGCATATACCGATTCATGGAATGCAACGTTAACCGCAAGTGCAGGAACAGCCAGTAATGTCGATTATTACTGGTGTGGTAGCGTTGATAATCTGTCATCATCATTGCGTGTTCACCGTATTTCTGGAGCTGGGTTTGAGGAAAATATCTCGCTAATTGCTTCGGCTAGAGGCTGTTATCATCTGCATACTGACGCTGGCGGTACAGATCAATATCGCCTCTATATCGGTGGTGGATATGATGGTGAAGGTACTGCCAGACGGTAGGTGAACATTGATTATTAATAGCGTTGTGACTATGGATGGTGGATATGGTCGCACTGCTGCGAATTTGGGCATCGCGCATTCTCAACAGGCGATGTTAATCGGTTCAGGTTTGATGGAGCTACTACCGGAAACGCTCCAGCATTAACTGCTAACAGGCCAGATTCAAACATCAACACGATAATCGAAGCGAAGGGTACCGGGTTTGTCTAGTTTAACAGCGTTATCAGACCAAACGCTGCGATACTGTTCAATATCGACAACATCTATACAGTTGGTGGTCCAGGCACTCATTCCTCATCAGTATGGGCAGCAACAGGAATAATTCAATCATTTGATGGGCGGTTGAAAACTAAAATTGTTGACAGTAATTTGTCGATGGAATTTGTTAAGGGGCTACGTCCGGTATCGTACAAATTCAACAGTGAGGGTAACGTAGTGGAAGAAGTTGATGATGTATTTGAGGAAATACAGCAACAAATTACCGAAAAATTGTTATAAACAGAAGAAGTAAACGAACGAGTGTTGGCAGACGGTTCAGTCAGAATTGTTCGTAAATAAATTTAGGCTAAAGTTGAAAATCCGATATTTGCGTCAATAAACATATTTGACGAAAACGGTAATTCCCTTCAGTCAGCAAGCGGTCCAAAAAAGTAAGCTGTCAAAGTTCCAAAGTAAGAAACGTTGTAAGGTTTGTTGAAGGTAAGCGTACTCATTATGAATATATAGCACAGGAAGTTAAATCATCGCTAAACAGGATTGAAACTGGTGATTTTGGCGATTAATTCGAAGGTGAAGATGGCTTTCTTGGGTTGCTATATGAACAGTTCATTTCTCCAGTTGTGTAAGCACTACAAGATGCAATTTCAAGCATTGGAAAACTGTAAAGTAAATAAATTTAAGGGGTGATATACATCACCCCGATTTTTTATTTCTTCATTTCGCTCAATTGTTTTTCTAATTTTGAAACTCTCTCATCAAGAGCTAGCAGGTCGTTTATTTTTTTACCATTTATATATACATCGCCATTAATGTAAACTCCGCCGTCATTATCAACGGCAAATATTTCTTTAGTGTTATCATTCGAAACTATGCGAGCGCCACCCTGTCCATTTCTTATGGAAATCCAGTTTCTCTTATCATCTGATTCGTTCCATCTCAGGCCACCATAAATTTCGCCTGATTTACCTTCGTTCAGGATGATACCAGTGCCAACACCTTCTGAGCGGGCTTGCATGATACCTTCTCTGAATAGCGATTTCCTGAAATCAAAGCCCATTTTGGCTTTATCAAAGTCAGCAACGATAAGTCTTCCGTAGTCAGCTATGGAGTTTTTGAAATAAATTCCACTTTCCCATACACCGCGTCTCTTTTCGGCAGGAACGTCCTTATCGGTATCTTCACTGCGTACTTCCATAGCCATAGAGTTAGGATTACCGAAGCCAACTACCTGCAAACCAACTTTTGATTTGTTAGGAAAGACGCCTGGCTTTCCGCCGTTAAGCACATCAATTTCAACACCAACAAGTTGGTTGTCATAATCGTCCGGGTTGAATGTGAAATCAGAGCCAGCAGGTGCCAGATCATGATACTTACCGTCTTTTGCAAAGGCTTTAAAGTAAGACCTTGCACTAAAGAATGCGCCCCATGCTTTTGAATCTTTAGCTATTGCAGCGGAATCACCCCAAATAGAAACGGCATTAGTATTAGGCTTAAAGTTCCATACTTCACTTAGGAAGTTTTGATAGTGATTGTGAACGCTATCATAATTAACGGCATTTTGATTTGTTAAATCATGAGCTTTTACTGGCTCACCCTTCCAGTTATAGAACTGAGAATTCGGCTCAATGACATCCGTTATGATTTCATGACCACGAAGAGCTGTGTCAAGGCCTTCGTATTGCGGCCAAATGCCGTTTGCTCTTGGGTGGTTTCCCCTTACAGTAACCTCATTTAATTTTTCGTTACCGTTATCATCTTGTGAATAGCCTGGCCCTGATATGAATAGGCAACTTAATCCAAAAACAAAAAATGAATTAATTTTCATCTTAAAAATTCCTCTCCATTATTACATTTCCATTTTGTGGCAGGATGGTATGTTGCCAGATTTTGGGGGTTGCTATAATTATCATAAAGTTTTTCAGTGTCTGAAATAAAATATTGATTTTCATCCTTGTATTTTCTCCATTTTTCTGTTTTATGTGATTATCAATTGCTGATGGCGCAAGAACAGAAAACAATATTATTGAAAAAGTAAAGGATATATTTTTAATTATTTTACCAATCTTCATGATAGCTTTCTTTTGATATCACCAGTGGTGCGATTCTACCATGACATAAACATGGTTGGTAGCTTGCCAGATCCACTGGCGTAGCGAGTGGGTGCTTTGCAACCACTGATTCATCTGGAAGATAGGCGCAGCTAATGTGAGGTAGATTTGAGACACGCAAGCTTTGCAAGTCTTTGCATGTATTCGCATCATGGGACATGTGAACGCAGAAATGACAAGGTAAATTACTGTGAATTTAGGTAGTTCCAGGAACGGCTAAGCCGTAGGCCACAGGTTCCAATCCTGTCGGTTTTCATCCACACAACGATTCGTTAAATCTGATTTGGTATGGCTGTTCCGCTGCTCTTTGTGCAAACGCCTTTTCGGAGCCTTTGCGTATTTCCAGCCGCGCGTTTATGGCTTCCGCCGTAATTGCGCATCCTGTATTTTCTAACTCCATCACTGCGTAACCGATAGCTTTCGCCATCTCCTCTTTACTCTGTTCTGTTGCTCGCATAAAACCACCTCAACGATAAGGGAATCCACTTTCTCTGACTATTACACCTTCATGCGCAAGGTTACCAGGTGGTTCGATTTTCTCAGGGGGTTCCATGGACGCTTTTGGTGGTTAACTTAATGTATTTATAGAGTTATATGATTTATATATGGCCAGATGGGGAACCAGATTGCCAGGTTATGGAACCATTACACTGAGGGAAGCAGCCAGAATTACAATCTGCGTGGGCGCGAGTTATGTCATTTACCTATTTTCTTTCCGTAGCGCGGATACTGACGAGTAAAACTCTTGACTATCCCTTCGCCCTGTTAACAAAAAAGCCGCCCATCGGGGCGGCCTGGTAACACACTACATCACTTAGAATGACCAGCGGAGATTGGCGTTCACGGCGTTGACACGGGTGTCGGAACCGATTTGTCCTTTATAACCGACATTCAGCGTCGCTGAGTGCGGCAGTGTAAAGCTGACGCCCACGTCGCCTACCAGCATATCCTTGTCAACCGGGTTACCTTCGCTCGTGAAGCCGTCGCTGCCAGCAAACGCCATACGCGAGGAGGCTTTTCGGTCACCGTAGGCGTGCTGCCAGCCTAACGAGCCGTAAAGGCTGACGTTTTTCGGCAGTTCAGTCACCGCGCGTGCGCCGAGCGTCGAGAAGAAGGTGTCAACCGTGTCGTTATGCACGCTCAGGGCTGCAGCACCGCCGTCCTCTTTGAAGTCATCCGTGTTCAGACGGATATAGCTCAGGTTAACGAATGGCTCGATATTTTGCTCCGGCTGGCCGAAGCGGTAGCCTGCTTCGGTGAAGGCCTGCAGTGAGTTGGCATCGTAATTGGCACTCAGGCGATCCGAGTAGCCGCTGAAATCAACCTTACGTTCGGCGTCAATTTTATGCCAGGTGTAACCCAGTGAGCCACGCAGGGAGAACGCGTCCTGACGCGCCGCTGCATACAGGCCGAGATGGTAGTTATCGATATCCATTGAGGAGCGACGGCTGTCGACATCGTAATTTCCACGGCTGTAACCGAAGAAGCCGCCCACTCTTACGTTATGACTGTCCAGTTTGCGATCGGCACCCAGCAGGAAGCCCGCGGTGTTACCGTCCAGCTTACCGGTATTACCGTCGCCGTCGGTTTTCACCCAAGAGCCGAATGTCTGTCCCCACACACCGTTGTTCTGCACAGGGGCGGACTGAGCAAATGACATGGCCAGCGGCGGGATCGGCAGCGTGTCATTGTCGAATGAACTCGCCATGCGCTGATTCAACACGTTAAACAACTGAGTGCTGCCCGCAATAAGCGTGGACTGAACGGAAGGGTAAGCCTCGCCCGAGAGCTGATTGAACGCGTCGCGTGCTTCCGCTGCGCTTAACATCAGCAGCGAGTTATAGAGTGCCAGCGATGGGCCGCTTTGTGTGAGGGTCGAGAGTGCGCCTGCGGTATTCCACTGGTTGCTCGTTTGTGCCACAGTCTGGAAGATGCCCGGTTTGCCGCTGCCGGGGTTTCCCGTGCCCGGATTACCCGGATTCTCGCCGCCCGGATTGCCGGGATTCTCGCCACCCGGATTACCCGGGTTTTCACCGCCGGGGTTGCCCGGATTTTCACCGCCAGGGTTGCCCGGGTTTTCACCGCCCGGATTACCCGGATTCTCACCGCTCTCTTTCTGCGTGATGCTCAGGTCTACGGCGTTCGCGCTCTGATTCAATGCCACATCCAGGAAGGCAGATTTAGAGACCGCAGAGGCGAACTGACCATCAATACCGCCTGCCGAGTTGAGAATGCGATAGACCTGGCCGCTCTGGTAGCTAGTCTGCGGATCGAGTGCGGTGACCTGCACGGTAGCCTGATTGCTGATGGTGGTTTTACCTTCCACGTTCAGCAGATCGCTGCGCCCGTCACCGGTAATATCGACGTCATAGAACGACTCGCCGATAAAGTTCAGGTAGCGTTTCAGCGTCAGAGTGCCGATGCCGCCATCACCCGGAGAAATATGACCGCCGGAGAGGATCTCTGTTTGCCCGAGGGTGCCGTTGCCGCCAAGGGTACCGCCCGCTTTAATCGACGCGGCGCTACTGTAGCCAAGGCCGTTGCTGACGTCACTTCCGGCGGTGGCGTTGAGGATTAACGTCCCGCCGTTTTCCGCGCTCAGGGTCTGGATATCAAAAATATTGGTTTCAGGCTGCGTATTGATATCACTGGCAATAATGATTTTGCCGCCACGGGCGAGGACATTCGCTTTGAGTCCGGTCAGGTCGCCGTTGAGTGTCGTCTGCCCCGAGGCGTTGATGACATCACCTTCGCCACTCATGGTGTTGGCGAACAGATAATTATCATCGGTGTGATTGAAGTAGACGTAGCTGCCGAACAGCCCACCTCGCAAGACAACTGCCGTCTGGGCATCAATGGTGCCCGCGCCACCTGCTGCGCCTAACGTTGGCTCAGTAAGGCCGGTACCGGTATCTATATTGCCGCGGCTACCGATAACCAGCGCTCCGCGGTTGGAACCCGATCCGGTATCGCCCAGTACGATCGCGTTACTGCCTGCGGAGATCACCGCCCCATCCACCGCTGACACGACGCCGTTACCGTAATCGCCCACGAGGATATTGCCACCGCTGGTGAAGCGGGAATTATTGCCCGCGACGTACAACTCGGCGGTTTTGCGCGTACCGGGAACACCCTCGACCTCAACGCTGCCGACATTAACTGCGCCGCCGTTGAGCACGTCGAGATCGCCGTTAAGTGTCAGTAACTGGGTGACGTTCCAACGGGAGTTTTCACCCGTCACTGTGGCTTTCGGGTTCAGCTTGTCCGTTTCATCCGGATCGTAGCCATCGCCGATGCGTGCCTGGAGGTTGGTGGTAAGGAGCGCGCCATCCTCGATTGAAACGGTAGAGCGTGAACCCGCGGCGGTGCCAACGCTCAGATAGTTGCTGGTGATGCGGGAGTTCGCGCCAGTGGCGATAAGGTGGCTGTCATAGCCCCGGGTGGTGCCCACCACAATCTCTTTCGCGCTGGCCAGCGCGCCATTTTCGACCCGTAGCGTGCCGAGGCCAAGGTCCATACTGCCGTGCAGTACGAATTGATCGTTCAGGGCGTTCAGCTCAGCATCCGGTCCGCTGACCGTCACCGTGCTGTTGAAAATCTGACCGTTATAGAGCCTGCCAATATTAACGTTGTAAGCCGTTATTTTCCCGTTATTGATGAGCAAGTTGCCGCTCTGCGTGCGGCCCACATAGACATCGTCGGTATAGACTAACGACTGCGTGACCTGGGTATCGCCGTCAAAAATCACATCGGCAGCCCGGGTATCCTCGGGCATCAATAACATCAGTGGGGCAGAGAACAGAGCGAGGTAAAGTTTAGAAAGTGAGGTTTTCACTTTTAATTGGTGCGAGAAATGGCTTTGTTGAATAAATAAGATTTCGTGCGAACGACCCTGTAGCTGGCTGGATTTTCAGGCAATACGCACGCTTTCTGGCATCCCAGCCTTTGTCATCCTGTTCAACGCACGCACCATGGCCATAGC